>Ga0307948_1003431_pt1 | contig 11711 bp, 12 predicted proteins | sample OrgLakmetagen280_FD_201824 | JGI IMG/M metagenome (GOLD analysis project Ga0307948, IMG submission 201824) | Saline water microbial communities from Organic Lake, Antarctica - #280 | ecosystem: Environmental > Aquatic > Non-marine Saline and Alkaline > Saline | place: Antarctica: Organic Lake...
GGTGCGTGCAAAATGAGGTGGGGTGCGTGCAAAATGAGGTGCGTGCGAAATGAGGTGCATGCGAAAGTAGGTGCGTGCAGAACGAGGTGCGTGCAATATCGGACATGTGAGGAGTGTCTAGTGCCTGGAGACTGAAGCCCATACAGGTTTAAATTGCATACAAATGTGCACAAGCACACACTGCACTGTACTGGCATGCTAGCAATCTGGATATCAAAGCAGGGGCAAGTTGCAAATGACTTCTCCATGGTCCCTCTCTACTTAAACACAACCCAGCCACGGACCTTGTATTTCCCGTACAGCTCAACAGGAATGATGGCAAGGCGCTCCTTGTGTGCATATAGCGCGTACTGGATGGTAACGAACATGGGTCCCGTGGAAAACATGACAGTGACATACCTGGACAAGTGTGTCAGAAAGGATTGTTCTGAGTACCATGCGCTGGCAGAAGAAAATAACATGGCTTTGTTAACATTAGCAGTGGCATATAACAGGGACGGATGTACAGGATACATTGGCATAAGTGCCATGCACCATGGTGGCATCATTGTGCTGGGTGGACGAAAACACGGGGCCGTGAAAATCAAAGCGGTGATGGTCCTAGGCGGGTGTCAGACAAATTTACAACAGAGCAGAAAAGAATGCCTTTGTGGTGGGTGTGGTCCACAAACGCAGGAGCCGCGGAGTTGCGCCTAGACAAGTGTCAGACACAGCTGTAGACAGAACAGAAAATAATGCCATTGTGTTGGGTTGTGACAAACATGGGACCCGTGGAGTTATGCCTAGGCGGGTGTCAGACAAAATCACGGCAGAGCAGAAAATAATGCCATTGTGTTGGGTGTAGTCCACAAAGGGTGTAGTCCACAAACACAGGACCCGTGGAGTTATGCCTAGGCGGGTGTCAGACAGAATCACGGCAGAGCAGAAAATAATGCCATTGTGTTGGGTTGTGACAAACATGGGACCCATGGAGACGTGACAGTGGCATTCCTAGTCAAATGTCAGAAAGCAAGGAAGCAAATCAAGCGTTGGTACCATAAACGTGAGGGCCCTTACAGAACAATGAAAAGACATGATTAAACAACCAGAGCACATTGCAAATTGAGCGCACACACTGCACAACAGGAACGCAAGGTGTACCTTACAGGGCACATTGGTACAAAAAAAAGAGCGTATCTCCGGGAAAAGTAATGATCCAGAGCTACACACACACATTAGGTTTGGCAGGGAATACCTTGAGAATAGCCAAGTACCATGCAAACATGCATCTCTCGCCATCCTTACAAACAAGCGCGCTCACACGGGAAACAGGAACAAGGCACCCTTGTGCAAATATGAGGGCACAACCAGAAATGAGGAAAATGAGCAATGCCGACTCTGCAAGACCGGAAGGATAATTTGATCATCCGATCATCCTATTGCAAACCATCCTTCCAAATTTGCGGAGCGGATGATTTGCGGAACTGGGAGTGGATGGTTTGCAGAATGGGGAGTAATGGAAATTGAGGGCACAACCAGAACCAGAAATTTCAGGAGCACTTTGCAAATTGGAGGGCAACTGCAGGAAGGAGCACGCCAACAATGCAAGGCGTCCAGCACAGGCATTCTCACGCAAAACGCAGGGCACGCTCAAGACAGCACTCACTTGACAAACAGGAACTTGTTCCAGGAGGCCAGGTTACGAATCAGGCGCAGCGCAAAATCAGACTTGGGCTTGGACACGATGACGTCTGCATGCAGGCAAAGAGGAATGAGCAGTGCACATAATTTGTTGCTGGGCATTCATGTTGTGCTCCTGATTCCTCCCACATACATGCAGGGGACATCTGCAGGCAGGTTTGTATGCAGACGGCACAGTTTATAAGTTGCACTCTATTTGCCCTGTTCTTGTTAAACAGGCAGGATCATCTCATGCAAACGAGCATGGCGTGCGTGGAAATTATTTGCAGGCATGTGCTGTTTACTGAGTACTGCGCGGTTTGTAAGTTGCACTCTAGTTCTGATAATAAACAGGAACCCTCGTTCCATGTACACAAGTATATGGCGTGCGCAGTATCTGCAAGTAGGAAGCCATTCACCATGAAGTGTTTGGACACCAGCAGCGCTTCCAGCAAAACAAGCCACTTGAATAATTGCCATTGCTTTAATCGACTTGTGGCGGCGTTGTAGTTTACCTAGTGAAGAGGTCAGTGTGAACACAGCTACGCAGTCCACTTAAGCACGCAATACCAAAGGATACGTGAGAATTGTACCGTGCATTCATGATCCGCTAGGTTTAAAATGATAACTAGGCATTTGTTGCAATGACAAGCGAGGGAGCGTCAAAAGCGATGCTAAAAACTTGGCAAAGCCCGTCCGTCACACGCTGTCTGTGCAATGCGTGCGTGCATACGCATGTGTGTGTTGCAATGAAAATATCCACGTTAAACGTAAAAGACAACAAGCTGATAAGCAAGTTGTTGGGGAGGGATCCACGTAGAGCCAATGTAAACTTTTGTTGAATCGTCTGACTGAAACATGAGCCAAACAAGTGATTCCTTGACTATTTACCTTGCATCAACCTACCAATGTAAACACAGGATGGAACCAGCCATCTCTCAGACAACATTGTGCACTGCACACACACACAAACACACACAAACACAAACACACACACACACACAAACACACGCACACACACACAATTGTGCACTGCACCCACCATTGCTCACGCCTATGGGGAACGTCTTGGGTGTGACAAACTCATAGTGGAGCAGGTAGTCAAGGTTCTTGTTGCACACCACATCCAGGTCCTGCAAGGGTGTCAGCACCAAAGGGGGTCTGGGATTGCAGTTCAAGTTGGCCAGGGAGCAGACTCAAGAGCTCAAGTCGAGCAAATCGCGACTCTTATTGCACACCACATCCAGATCTTGCGAGTGTGCCAGCACCAGGGGGGGTGTAATAGGGTTGCAAGTGTTTAGAATTGAAAGTCTGGGAGTACAGTTAAAGCGGCCAGGGTAGGGACACAGAGCTCAATGTTGAACAAGAAACCGAAAGCCACGTCGCACAACATGTCGAGACCCTATAAGCATGTTAGTACGAAGGAAGTGGAGACACAGTTTCCGTTTTGAAGTGGATATTGGGGGATAAACTACGTAAGTGGCACGCTGGGGTTTTTGCGCCAAAGCATGTATACCAAAATAGCCACCTGCTTACAACTGGGGCGCAAGGAGTCTTCAGAATATTATAATTACGTTATTACTAGGATTGGGCAAAAGTGTATATGGGATTTCTGCATACGTACATATGCGCCATGTAAAATGTACATATACCTACATAGTAACCATATGTGAGGCATAGAAACTGTAGTTATGAAATCATGACCTCCTCAAATTTAATTCATTGGGGGGCCATTTTGTAGCTCTCAAAAAGCTCTGATCGCGTACGCAATTCACATTTACCCAAATTCAAAAAATTGGGAAGCTACGCTTGACCATAAAGGCCAATTACACTCTGTTGCTGTCACAAAGCACCACCGTACAGGCGCGTGAACAATGCGAGTTTTGATAAAAACCCCAATGCGAGCTTATGCAAGGGCCTTTGGCCCTCTGAGCTGCACGTGCACGCGTATGCACATGCATACGTGTGTGTGCGTGCGCGTACGTGCGTGTGTGTGTCCACGTATGTGTTTGCGTGAGTTCGGTACGTGCGTGCGTGTGTATACGGTTGTGTACGCATGTGTGTGCGTTGTGTACTTGTGCGTGCTTGTACGTGTGTGTGTGTGCGCATACGTGTGTGTGCGTGCGCGTACGTGTGTGTGCGCGCACATACGTGTGTGTGCATGCGCATGTAAAGGGATTGAAGGTGTCCTTCCTCCCCAGAGAGGGCCAGCCCCCCTGCTGCTTATGCCTGAAGCCAGCTTGCTGCTGCTGCTCCCACTCTGCCTGTGCTGCCCTGTCCTCTGCACACTTTCTGCATGTGCCTTTGCTGCCTCCCCCTCTGCTGCCTTCTTCTCACTCGCTGTCCGATTACTAGGCTTGAAGAAGTCTGCAACCCCAAGCTATTTGTCCCCTTGGGGGCCTTGAGGGGCGGCTTGGGAGGCTTTCCCGGCCTGTCCCTGTTCATGCTTTAAATTGATTAATCAACCACAATGCGAGCTTCGTGAGGCCCTTGTAACTTATTTGTTTAAACTGCTCCCGACACTTTGCGAGGGGTCAGAAACGATCGCGCGGTACGCGGTGATATACCGCCTATACAGTAACCAAACATAATTTCGACTTGTGAAGAAGAACATAAGGCCAGTTCAAAGTTTGTGTAAAAAAAAATTTCCCTCTATCTCCTTTGTCTCCCTGATGACTCCTCCTACTTGAACTCTGCTGCTCATACTCAAAATAAACAATAGAAACACCCAAAAATGGGGGCTTTGGAAATTTGTGTCCTTTAAGGCGAGTGGAAGGTCGCTTTTTACCACTCATGCAGGTTGTATCCATACAAAAACAACCATAAATTTGATCTTCCGTATAAATACGTTTATAGATATATGTACATATACGCCCACCCAGCTAAAACTCATATACAATCATACGGATTGGATAAGGTGAAACCTTTTTAAATACATCCGAGTACATAGCGTATATATACTCATTTATTTATGCGGTTCTGGCCAACCCTAGTCATCACGCAACGTTACGTCCAGGGTTGTCCCACACCGTACATGGGATTTCCATATACTGTATATAAACCGTATATGACCGTATATACGCCATATTTCAATATACACCGTATATAAGGAAATTTGTCCCTAAATCCCTCTTTTATTCCAACGTATTTAATTCAATCTAGGATTGCCAGCGTAGCCCCTTTTTGACCTGACCAGCTAACAACGAGGCTTCACACGTCGCCATCATACTTCGAATAGAACGTTCATTCATGGACAAGTGGCACGCTTCTTTGGTCAACCGCTGCTGCGCTCTTCCCTTTTTGCTTCAGTTATTTTAAGTGCTCCCCCCCTGTTGTTATAAAAAATCACTGTATGCGAGCTAAGTAGTGCTGAAAATCATTTCTGCAGTCGCTGTCCCCTCTGGGTTCCCTGGGTACATGCTTCAGCTCATCCCTGAGCACCTCACCAGGAACTAAAGGTTTGCTGCATTTCACACTCACTAGGTAGATGCCCCCGTGCTCATAAAGCACAAAGTACCGCAGTGCGTCCGCACGCTGAATGCCGTGAGGGTACGACTTGAAGGTGCTCAGGAACCAGGGGAACTTGGAGGCTATGAGCTGTGTTGCAAACAGGTGGCGTGGACATTATTAGGCTAATTTATATCGTACGTCATCCAGACCATGAACCAGGGGAACTTGGATGCTATGAGCTGCAATGAGTCAAGTGTGTACGAGTGTGTGTATGCATGTGTATGAATGTGTGTGAGTGAGTGAGTGTGATTGTGTGTGATTAAGGATAAGCCTGATACCATATGTGGGCTGACAACAACCAATGTGTGTGCGTGTGTATGTGTGTGTGTTCATGTGTGTGTGTGTGTGTTCATGTGTGTGTGTGTGTGTGAGTGTGTGTGTGTGTGCAGCCTGATGAGCAGGTATGAGCACAAAATTAATTTGGTGAAGGATGACCTTGGATGATTATATGGAAATAAAAAGTGGCAAAACAACAAAAAGTGCCACACAGACATCTCCCATACACTCTATCCCTGTGCTTTACTTATGGCCTGCAGCTCAGATATGCACGCAAACTAGGGCTGTGCAATAACAGTCTGATGGTACGACATGCAAACCAGGATTGTGCAGTGACGGTCTGACGGTACGGTTTGTAAAAACACGGTCCTAACGGGGGTAGGACGGTTTGATTGTCTAGACCGTCGATTCCAAAGTATGAGACCGTCATGACGGCGCATGACAATAAGGACTGCCAACCGTACCATAAATATGGTGTAAAATGGCTCTGCAGTATCAATTCACAGCTCCGATGCAAACACAACACACACAGCTCCCCCCACTACCCTGTACCCCTTACCAGGTACTCTCTCGCAAACACACACAGGCACGCGTGCGTACGCACCAAGGCAAGGCACTGAAGTCACACCTACGCTCACCTACTTAGGTAGGATGGTGACAAATAAATACTACTCGACTTGAGATTCTACATAATTATAGAAAGCTACATTCCTCGACATCAAATACGTCCCCCCCTCCTTCTACCTGAAACGCAAGACACACACAGGCACATTCACACACACACACACACACAATCCCACCTGCTCTGCGTCTTGGTAAGTCCACACACACACACATACATACATACACACGCACACACACACGCACACACACATGCACACACACACACACTTGCACAAACACATGCACAGAAACGCACACACAAGCACAATCCCACCTGCTCTTTGTCTTGGTCTGTCCATACACTCACACACACATGCACACACACGCACACACAAGCAAAACCCCACCTGCTTTGCGTCTTGGTCAGTACACGCACACACACTACCCCACCTGCTCTATGTCTTGATTTGTACACACACGCACACACAAAATATCACCAGCTTTGCGTCTTAGCCCGTCCACACCCACACCCACACCCACCCACCCACACCCACCCACACCCACACCCACACCCACACCCACACCCACACCCACACACGCACACGCACACACACAAACACACACACTCACACACGCACACACACACGCACATAATTGCACACATACAATCCCACCTGCTCTGCGTCTTGGTCCGTCCACAGCTTGTACTGGTATTCAGGATGCAGGTCGACGCAGGACTTCTGAGCCATTTTCCACTGCAAGCGTGAAGCAAAAGTGGAAATTTGTTGAACTGGTATTCAGGGAGCAGGTCAATGCAGGACTGCGGGGCATTCCCCCACTGCACGTGTTTGAAATATCAAATATGAAGGCAGAGAAATATACATCTAAACACGTCGGCGTCCTTTTACGGCAAGCGTGAAAAGGAGAAAACTATTGTTGATGAATGAGTGAGTCTAGGGAGTCCTGAGTCCTGAGGTACAAAACAACGCTTTTGGTTGTTTTAAAAGCGCCACTAAAGTAGATGGTGAATGCTACATTGTTGCTAGTGCATGCAAGTCTCTGGTGAAAAGCGCTTTCTTACTGCACACTGCAGAACGAACTGTTGTGGTTGTGTGTTGCAGCGATCAGAAAGGCTACGCTCCTTCTGAAAAAGGGAGCCATTGCAAAGCTTTGGACAACTTCAACTGCAGAACGGATGACATGCTTGCGTACTTGTAGAGTGGGGCACGGAAGGATGGAATTGGCACCTAAAAAGAAAAAGTATTTCTTGGGTATTTGACCTGAATTTGAAGCTAGGACCTTTGAACAGCAATTTGCACACAGATGCGAGTTGTTTGAGCGCCCTTAATCCTCGTCCAAGTACGGCTTGCGACATTCCGCTAAGGAATTGGAAACGTCCATGTAAAGCATGGTGCTACATTTCGTCTACAGTGAGTACAATGTCAACGCGCGCGTGCACACACACGCACACACATACACGCACGCACGCACATACACACACGTGCACACACCATTTCTGGCAGCTGGTCGTCTTTCCATGTCTGGTGCAGGAGCTTTGGGACCACAGGCTCTGCTGATTGGGGAGCCTTGCCCGGGACGGCAGATAGGAAAGTGCCCTCATGATACACCGGCCACCTGAAGGACAACAATTTGCAATGCGCAGTGAAATTGAGACGAAACTCAAGACCTGGTGTTCCGGAACTCAGCACCTAGTGTTGAAATTGAGTTGAGACCTGAGATTGCATTGCTTGACATACGTCTAGGCCGTGCCGAAGCGTTTAGCACACGCACGCTCGCACAGAGTGAGGCTGCTGCAAGCCACGCTCAAGCAGGCTCACGACTGGGTGTGTTGTGCGGACTCGTGTCGATTTGACTGCAAGCGTAGGCCGTGCGCTTGACTGTCGAGGTCAAGGAGCAGGAGGGTCCTCTCCGAGAATGCATCCAACTCATGCCACGGCCTGTGGGCGAAAATACTGCCCACTTATATGCCTGGCGAGCCCCAGCTGCCCATTGAAGCCCGCCTCTAGCAGTCATGACCCTAAATACTGGCAAAGTGTTTTCTGGGGAGCAAACTGGAGGATGCTCGGAGGTGGCAACAAAATAGATTACTTTCACAGACACACCATTGTGGCACAGCACACAGCACCATTGAGGCACAACACCACAGCACCACAGTGACACAGCACCACAGTGGCTCAGCACACAGCACACCCGCGCACAGTCCTTTGGGACGCCCCCTCTCTTTGTGACCACTCAGCACATGGACAAAGTTTGCCTCAAGTGTTGGGAACGAGTGTACAAGTACACATTGCAAGCAAAAAAAAGAAGAGGGCTACGGACCAAGTTTGGCACCCTTGCACCCATCCACAATGGGTGTTCAGGCAGGGAAAATGGCACAATTCCCACCCTTGACACACGCTCAGGACCCCAACCCGCCATTCGCTTATGCACTTTTCATTTGTTTATTCAGACCTTTATGTGAGCTCTGATGTGTATTCACACATGAGTGTGGCAAAACCCTCCTCTCTGACCTTGTAGCGTGTGCTAATTAAATTGCACAAATGCAAAGCACTTACTAAAGGCACTCACCACTGTTTCTTTTAAGGGCGACGCGTCGCTTTTTAAGCATTTTGTGTCACTCTTAAAGGGTTTTTAAGCGACAGACCAAAGCGTCGCGGGGTACCCTGTGTCGCGCGTGCGCGTTATTGAAAATTCTGGGGAGTACCCTATGTCGCTTTTTAAGACTGCATATTTTTTATAAGGTGTGCCTGAATGAGCAGGAAGAGGAAGCTAAGTGACTTCTGGGGCCCTCAAACCCCAGCCAACCCAGCAGCAGCACATGCCCCATCCATGTCAATATGTCAATGCAGCAGCAGCAGCAGCAGCAGCAGCAGCAACAGCAGCAGCAGCATTGGCCTGCCCGCAAGCGCTTGCATGCAAGCCACAGACCTGCCTCCAGGCAGAGCCTCAGCTTTAGCAGCAGCAGCAGCAGCAGCAGCACACGTAGCAGCATTAAGCGCAGTAGCAAAAGCACCACCCGTGCGCACTCACTCGCACACACACGCCCGCACGCACATGCACGCACGGGCACGCCTGTGCGCACACGCACGCACAGACACGCCCGCGCGCACATGCAGGCGCGCACATACACACACACACACACGAAAGTACATCTTTGTTTGTCTAAACATATTACATATCACACACGCCAAAACTTTGGCTGCGCCTTTTTTTGGGGAAAGGCTTGCGCTACACACTTTTTTGGCTAGAGCACCCTGCGTAGCATTTGAGACTTGCTACACACCCTCTTTTATAAAAGAAACACTGACTCACCACAAAAACTGTTGGCAATAGGCAGTTACAGAATACTCACCAGAAATAGCCGTACACGATGGTCAGGCACAAAGCACTCACCAAAAATAGTTGTACGCAATGGCCAAGGTTTAGGGTTTCAGAGTTTAAGCTAACACCTAAAAAAGGCACAGAGCACTCGGCCACAAAACATGAATCGAAGAAATTGTACGTGATGGTCAGGCACAGAGCACTCACCAAAGAAAGTTGTACAAGATGGTCAGGGCTGTCACAAGGTAAATGTAAAGGAACACCAGCAGCAAGGCCAACGGCACGAGAATCCTGCACGTAGATGGGGCAAGGGATGTAGCCCATAATGCATGTGCGTGTGTATGTACATGTTTTTTCCAAACCTTCTTTCCTCGTTTCTAGCTTTCCTTTTCTTATGCTTCAGCAGGCGAAAGGGTCAGACCCATGAGCCCCCACTTTTGCTTTTTCTGCATAACTTATTAGGCCCAGTTAAAACGTAAAAAGGGACGGGCCAATTGATTTCAGGAACATGAACACACTCTATGTATAGGTTAATTTCCCTGCTCACCTCCAGTTCTTATACCAGCGACGGTGTTGACCGGTCGCCCCACACCCACTCATCGTGTGGAGATGACTGCTTCGCCCCAGTCTCCTCCCTTTCCCACTCCACCAAGCCCCCAGGCTCAACCTTGAAAACGTTAGCTGTACCTTAGCTCTCAGGGCCAGAAAGCAGATGTCGGGTTCTGCTGAAGTGTGCGCAAGTGTGTGCGTGTGCGTGTTATGCGTTTGGGTCAGTGTTTACATTTATTGTGCGTGCTTGTGCAAATATGCATGCGTGCATGCATGCGTTTCGCAGACGTGCATGCCTGTGGTATACCTATGCACGTGTGTGTTTATATGTGACTACAAGTGTACGTGTGCGTTAGCACATTTACATGTGTGTTTGCGTGTTGTAGTGTGTGTGAGTGTGTGTGAGTGTGTGTGAGTGTGTGAGTGTGTGTGCATGCGTGCGTGCATGTGTGTGTCTGTGTGTGTGCATGTCTGTATGTGTGTGTGTGTGTGTGTGTGTGCGTGCGCGCGCAGGCATGCGCACCTTGATTTGAATTCCTGCGGCTTGTTAACTTGTAAAGCCATATATATATTTATTTATTTATATGTGGCACGACTCCGAGACAATAGCACACAAGTGTGCAACGCATCATGCCAGGAAGTTGTCTGAAGCTGGGGATTTCTCCGTTACTTCCTCCTGTATTGAACACATTAGATCAGTGTTCTTCACTACTAACGACGTCCGATGCCCGCTGCTGTTTCAAATACCGGCGTTCGAGTTTCAGTAGTCAAGTTTCAGTATGACTATATTGTCTGCGTTCTTCCCACGAGTTTGCCTTGTTCTCGCAGCTTGGAGATCTAACCCAGCTTGTATCTGGACTGGACACTAAGCACGGCTGGCAAGCCAGCGGGGGCAATTTATCTTACAATTTTTGCTGAAACTGGGCAATGAGACGTACAAATCGAAGATGCCAATGCCTCGTAGACACAGACACCGCGAAATCCTCCACACCATTATGCTGCATGGCACAGCACCAATGAAAATTAAGCCTACATGCAATCAGGTCCCAACAAAATTCATACAGATGGGACGAGACATTGAACACAACCCCCCAAAACATCTGAGCAATACTCCTGGTGGTGTGCAGGCCTCTGCCTCCCAATCACCTGATCCCCACTAAAATTCCTGCCTTTCCTCTTTTAATCTCCAGATGGGGTGTTGTGTGTCTCTGCATCCATTGGGTGGTGCAGAACACAAAACAACATTCTTTTTTAATCCTTGCCGGTAGTGTTTATACCACCTGCGTTCCCCCCCCCCCGTACAATATTAAATGGAATCATCAATGAGACGTTCAACCCCATTGAGATCGGTGCTGTGAAACCAAATGCTGTATAGCACAAGTTATGTGCACCGTGCAAGGAATCAGGTGTTTAGGTGTTAGGTGTCAAGTGTTTTTATAAACTTTTTAGATGTACTGGGTGTGTTTTGTCACTTAGGCATATATAGTAGTGTAACCTTACATTGCTCAGTTGTTCAATCTGTTGTATGACAAGGCCTGCATCCCTACGTGCTGGAAGCAAGCGAAGCTTAGCCCTCTGTATAAGAAAGGCCCCCTTCTGGACCCCAACAATTACCGCATGTTGGCTGTCAGTGGCACTATGTACCGTATGTATGCCAATGTGATTCGCTCGTTGCTTACTGAGTGGTGTGTGGCAACTGGTCAGATCCCTGACACCCAATATGGTTTTTACCCAGGTCGTAACACTTTGCAACCCATGTTCATTCTTCGGCA
>Ga0307948_1003432_pt1 | contig 11710 bp, 8 predicted proteins | sample OrgLakmetagen280_FD_201824 | JGI IMG/M metagenome (GOLD analysis project Ga0307948, IMG submission 201824) | Saline water microbial communities from Organic Lake, Antarctica - #280 | ecosystem: Environmental > Aquatic > Non-marine Saline and Alkaline > Saline | place: Antarctica: Organic Lake...
GGAGGGGGGAGGACGGACAAGGGGATTGCGGGGGGGCGTGCGTGGGTTTTGTGGGGTGGGGTGCGTGGGGAAGCCGTTGCTGCCTCTTAAGTTGGGCTACATTTCCAAGGGTTTTGAGGTGGAGGAGGCAGGGGTGGAGCTCGTGTGTGGGATTTGTTAGGTGTGCTTCAAGTTGACTGTAGGGATTTGTAGAGGTTGTTGTGAGCACCACTGGCCTGGTGGATTGGTATTTGATTGAGGAGTATGAGGAGGGGCCAAGGTCACAAAGGGGCTTTAGCCATGCGGGCAAGTGGCTTTTGGCGCGGTGGAGTGGAGGGTGGTTGGTGTGAGGAGTGGAATGGGAGGAGCTGAAGGGCAGGAATAGTGTTGCAGCGGAAGGTGAGTGAGGCTCGGGCTGCTTGCACCCAGGGTGGGGTGAATGGGTTTGGCGCACCGGTCATCGCAATGGCTTAGTTGCTTCTATCCTGGCTGACTCTTAGATTACCCAATCTTTATGTTGAGTGCCTCGCGAATGTGTAACTAGACGTGACCTCGGCCCGTTGCCTTTTAATCTTTACAAGCCCTGTCTTCCTAAACCTTGTTTTTACGTAGGCAACAAAGTACGCAGGCTTTCCTTCCTTCTTTCTTTCCCACGCTTGACCTTGTTGTATATAACTTTCACCACCTTCCACCTGAGCTTTTCTTGGTTTGCCACCGCATGTCGATTGATGTACAAAGGTTTCCGCACCTTATGCTGTCCCACAATGAGTTTTGCGCAATGTCAGAAGATTTTGTTTGTGCGCGCATTACTTATTTATGAGCAGAGGCAGCAACGTTGCTTGAAGGGAGGTTATTAATTTAGTCGTCATTGTCCTAGTGATATGGAGTGTGCAGAATGTGTGCACACTCCTTCATTTTGTCTAGATCGTCATGAGCTGAAGGAAACTCTTCATTTCTCAAGAAATCTTACTATTCGCAATATCATTATCTTACTGGGTGTGGACAGCACCATCCACAATGCGTTGTTGCCAAATCTTGACCCTCAAAGCGTAAAAAAGCTCTCCTTTTAAGCTACTAAACTTGTAGATACCAGGCACACCATATCTAGTACTGTCGTCAAGATCCTGTAACATCCGTCAATATTGTGAGACGTGGTTTTCATTGTCTGCTTTGTGATGCTTTTTTTAAACAGGAAGACCTGATCTGCATCATGCTTTAGACATATAGGCGTTCAGTTGCTCTAACCAGCAAAAATTCACGAGTGTCATTAGAAGAGTTGATATCATATGATCATGAGTACAAAAGGATATCCGCCACAAAAAGGGTCCTTAGTCCTGTCGCTCCTCTCCTGATATTCTCCGTTGTCTGTCAGTTTCTACCTTTTCAGTGGTCGGCAGCTCCTACAAACAAAAGCAAAGAAGTCAGCCTCAAAACTGTTTTCTTTGCCGTGCTTGATGCAGAGCAGTTTCAGCATCACCAGCCGCTGAAATTTACCACGAGATAGAAAAATGCTTGTGATTATTAAGTATTTTGAAGCACATACTTTCAGCACGGAGGCATCCACCCCCCACTTAAATAAAAGAAAAGGAGGCCACGCACAGTCTCAGGAACCCTTCTCTTTGACCCACTTTGTAGGATATTAAAAAAAGTGTATCATACATCATATATCTTGCGTGCGTCCTGGATAAGAATGATTGGCGGCATATGCCTGGAGGGCTGAATCCTCTCACCTCCTCCTCGCCCAGTTTGTGAAGCTCAGACGCCTTCTTGAGTGCCGGAGTGGGATTTTTCTGGCCTGGGCGCTCAATGAAAACCGCTGGATTGGAAGGCTCCCCCCTTCGACTGTGTGCATGATGTTTTCATAGTTGCGTTTCGCAAGAGCAGAAGCGGCGCTTGCTGGCACCCCAGGTGCGTGTGTCGGAAAAGGCATACAGTTTAATGGGGACATTTCTTCGTCATTCATAGCAGTGGTATTATGATGGTCAGGATATAATGATAGTATGCAGCTTCGTATTCTTTAGCTGGCTGCTGTATGTGCTGGAGATCAAGATTGGAAGAATGTCTTATCCTTCTAAATGATTGGCAACACCTACTTGATGGTTTTGCCTTTGATTTCTTTTTGGACGTGCTCAGGGTGGACTTCAGCAGCAACGCCCTCTACATGGGATGACCCCCTACAAAATGAAAAGACCAGCAAGAAACGAAGCATGGAATAAGTCATGATTCATAACTGTACATTTGTGAATAGAAACAAACTAATGACACACCAGTTCCACGCAACGCGATCTCCTTCTCGGATTTCTGAGTCAGACATGATGTATGAATATTTCGGGTTTTAACGTTTTGTGTCGATGTTGCTAACAACGAAAGCAACAAAAAATGAAAGATTCGTAAATCTAGTGAGCAAGGCCCGCATTCTTTTGTTTCTGTGTTTTATCCGTCTTTTGCAACAAAAAGCTTCCCAGCTTGACAAGAATGAGAAGGACTCGTGACTTTTAAATTCTTAGCATTTGCCATGCCCTCAGGAAATAAATGGCTTTAAACATATCCACAAGGCTCACACAAACTAGGTGCAACAATTTCTATCAGCGTAGGACTTCCCGCATCTCCCAGCGCGCCATGGCTTCCAACCCCCAGCAGTTCCTGTCCGGTGACACCTTCTTTCTAGATGGATTTGCGCTAAGGTATCAATCAAGCAATCACGCTGCGCAGAATGCGCTTGCGGACGGAGAGTGCTTGCAGACGTAACAAAACAACTGAGATGCACTTTCACAGACAATGGGATGATCCCAACTACGGAGGTACACGCGTGGACTACAACAAAGCGCAATTCGTAGAAAAGGTATGCTTTGACCTCACGTACGCTTGCGCACGTTGTAATACTGCAAACGTGTTAATACTCCATACATGCCGCAATGCATGCTGTAAGGAATGTGCATCCACAATTGCAAGCTCTGCGTGGTTAACCCAGGTTCACCAAATTTTTAAAGACTCCGGGGCAGCACTGGTGGACGGCTACGCTCCGTTCTGCAAGCATGTGTTCGTTCCCAACTTTGTTGGGGCCAAGGTTGGAGCGCTTGAGGTAAATTCAACACCTGGCTCGTTCGCTTGCCTTGGTTGGAGTTACAACTCATTCGATTAAATAGTGAAAGAGCCGGATGCTGGCTCTGCACGGAATGTTTCAGTTGAATGGGCAAGCATTTTTGGTCCCCTAATCGTGAATCTCAGCGATCAGGCCGCTCCGCAAATCTTCCTTGCCCCATGATGGCTGCTGCATCCTATCTAGGGCCAATGGCTCCCTTTCTTAAACTGTTTGTGGGAATGGTTACACTGCCTGTGCAAATTATCTTTCCTCCCCACACATCCAGTTGAGCCGGAAAACATGCCTACATGTGTATCCCTTAACTCTTGCATAATACTCTGCTCTTACGCGCGATAGAGTCTCTGGCAAATTGAGGCAGTCCTGGTGTATGAAAGGTGTTAACGTGCTCTTTGTAATTTAATTAATTTAAAGGTCTGCATGCACTCTGGCAGCGGTTACAAAAACCATCAATTTCAGATGCCACGAGTAAGGGCACACACTGGCTGCAACGGGTGATTCGCTATGCAGATAACCGACAGCAACCGGCAGTTTCTTCGTTCCGGCTTCACTAAGCGGCGGCCTGAGGAGCTTGCTGTCTTGTCCAGGTAAGAAGTCCTTGAAATTTTAAGAAACAGTGTAGGTTTAGAGAAACCAAGGAAGTTTGAAGTGTATAGGTGTAGGCGTAAGTAAATAGGTTAGGTAAATAAGGACATAGTGGGGAATTTAAATGTGGTAAGAGGGAACATGAGGATAGTGTGGAGGAATTTGCGGCACCCGGTAATAAGTGGCTCCTTTTCCTTCATCAATGTGGTGAGTGGATTTTTGCTGCCTGCATAGTTGTTCTTCCTTTTTGAGCGTGCATGTTTCTAGCATCAAGGTTTTAAGCAAGGTCGTGAGTGTGCAGGTGTGAAGATCTGGTGTTGGGTGTACAGTTGTAAAAGGAATGGTGGGAGCGTAGCGTCTGATTAAAAGTAGTGTGTGCTGAGCAGATGCGAGGAGGGTTGGTAGTGCAAGAGTGCACAGTGCAGTCAGGATGCTTGTGTGTGCTGAGCAGATGCGAGGAGGGTTGGTAGTGCAAGAGTGCAGTCAGGATGCTTGTGTGTGCTGAGCAGATGTGAGGAGGGTTGGTAGTGCAAGAGTGCAGTCAGGATGCTTGTGTTTGCTGAGCAGATGCAAGGAGGATTGGTAGTGCAAGAGTGCAGTCAGGATGCTTGTGTTTGCTGAGCAGATGCAAGTAGGATTGGTAGTGCAAGAGTGCAGTCAGGATGCTTGTGTGTGCTGAGCAGATTCGAGGAGGGTTGGTAGAGCAAGAGTGCACAGTGCAGTCAGGATGCTTGTGTGTGCTGAGTGCTGAGCAGATGCAAGGAGGGTTGCTAGTGCAAGAGTGCATATAGCATGCTTGGGAAGCAACAAGGTCATGCGGAAAAAGAAAATCCCATCAGCTTGAGGAAGACGTCAACTTCCGTGGTCATTGATTTCACCTTCCTTTACATGAAAGATTTTTGGGGGGTACCTGGAATCAAAGCCACTCCTTTAGCTTGACCAATGTGGGGCGTCCTTTCTTACTTGTACTTTTTTCTTTTCCACCGTAACATTTGTTCATATGTTGTAGGAAGCTGCACGCAAAGGGGAGGTCAGGCCGTTGCAGATATGATGACTCAAGAGGCAAGGGTGTAGGGTGATGTTCCTGTGACTGCAGTATATTGTGGGCAAAAGTGCGGTTCAGAGCTGCGGAAAGGAGTTGCAGACTCATTACACAGACTCATTACACAGACTCATTACACAGACTCAGACTCATTACACAGACTCATTACACAGACTCAGACTCATTACACAGACTCGTTACACAGACCATGCTTGCGCAAACGGTGCGCAGAACAACCCAGACCGTATCACTAGCCTGCTCCTTTAAAACTCTGTCGTCTCCAAAAGTAGCATCTGTCGCTCGTGCGCTTGCATTGTAGGTGCATTAGTCAGGCCTCATGCTCTGTGCTTGTTCATCTACTCTGCTCGTGATGCTCTTGCATGCAGGTGGTTCAAAGCCAGTGACGTGCAAGTACCAGAGGCAGCCTACCTTGACCTGATATTGTATTCCAGGGAGCAGCTGATAAAGGTAGGGCAGCTGGTAATGGTAGAAGAGCTGGTAATGGTAGAAGAGCTGGTTTAACCCTAAGGTAGGGTCCAGGCAGGGCAAAGGTAGGGAGGGTAGCTGGTAATGGGAAGGGTAGCTGGTAATTGCAAGAGTAAAGGTAGGGCAGCTGGTAATGGTACAAGAGCTGGTTTAACCCTAAGGTAGGGTCCAGGCAGGGCAAAGGTAGGGAGGGTAGCTGGTAATGGGAAGGGTAGCTGGTAATGGGAAGAGTAAAGGTAGGGCAGCTGGTAATGGGAAGGGTAGCTTACCATGGTAAAGGTAGGGTCCAGGCAGGGTAAAGGTAGGGCAGCTGGTAATGGGAAGGGTAGCTGGTAATGGGAAGAGTAAAGGTAGGGTAGCTGGTAATGGTAGAAGAGCTGGTGTAACCCTAAGGTAGGGTCCAGGCAGGGTAAAGGTAGGGTAGCTGGTAATGGGAAGGGTAGCTGGTAATTGCAAGAGTAAAGGTAGGGAAGCTGGTAATGGGAAGGGTAGCTTACCATGGTAAAGGTAGGGTCCAGGCAGGGTAAAGGTAGGGTAGCTGGTAATGGGAAGGGTAGCTGGTAATGGGAAGAGTAAAGGTAGGGCAGCTGGTAATGGGAAGGGTAGCTGGTAATGGGAAGGGTAGCTTACCATGGTAAAGGTAGGGTTAAGGTAGGGCAGCTAGTAAAGGTAGGCCCCTAGGGTGGGAAATATAGCATTTCTTGAAAAGTTCGGTCTATTAACAAACAGACTCCTGTGATCCAAAAGTGATCTAGGACAACTCAGGGACGGGTGAGGTAATCAGGATGTAAGGTTGGGCTGGCTTCAAACACTTTAAAGTGGTCCAACCACGTACTGTGCTGCTGCACACTGAGTAGGTCCCTACCAGTCGATCCAGCCATATGATGCAAGGTTGGACTGGCTTCAAACACTGTAACGTGGTCCAACCACGTACTGTGCTGCTGCACACTGAGCAGATCCCTACCAGTTTATCCAGCCATATGATGCAAGGTTGGGCTGGCTTCATACACGTCAAAGTGGTCCAAGCACGCCGCTTAAGATGTGACAGGTCCACTAATCCGCCTCGTGTGTTTGCTGACAGCTGCATGCATGCATGCTTGCACCAACTGCGCAGCAGTAGCATGAACGATTTGTAGGTGAGCTCGGCTACAGAGGGCTTTTATGGCAGTGTGCAAGCCCCTGTCTGTTATGGCAGTGTGCAAGCCCCTGCCCCCCAACCACCTGATCCCCATCGAAACCCCCTTTCCTCTATTAATCTCCAATTGGGATGTTGGATGGTGCTGCATCCATTTGATTGCACTTGGGAAAGGTCCATGCTATATAAGGGGTAGGGAAGGTGTACCTCAGCATCATTCTGGAGTTGCAGGGTCCACGTACTGTGCTGCTGCACACTGAGCAGATCCCTACCAGTTGATCCAACCACATGATGCTTAATACAGGTCCACGTACTGTGCTGCTGCACACTGTTAAGATGCCTATCAGTTGATCCAAGTATATGATGCTTAATACACATATGTAGCAATAATAGTGAATACATGTACCTACTCAAGGAATAATTTAACTCCGTGCTGCTCTAGCCATCTTAGACCTGATGTGACTTGTACTACAGCACTCCCCCCTCTCTCCAAAACAATTCATCTTCAAAATATGGCCAACGCCCCACCTGGGAGCACCGTGAAATTTGCACAATGGTGTGTTAAACAGTCATGCATCCCGCCCCCATCTAACAGCATCAGCAGACGACAAACAGGCAGGTTTGGCTAGTTCTGTTTTTGTGATGCCGTCTGCAATGAAAGCTCCAGCACTTGATGCTGGAGGCAGGCACCGTAAGAAGCGCTTTGAATCACTTGTGCTTGTTTGATTCCCAGTAGATTGTGCAGATCCTACTGCAAGCGTGACTTGATGGCTTGCCTTGAGCCTTGGAACATTTTATGAGTCGTTTCTATCTTGCAAGAGGAATGGTGAAAAGCTTAGTTTGCTTTCAGCTTCAGTCTTGGGATTCCATCATGCAGTTTAGAGGGGAACTAGGCTAGGGGATGCAATTTAGAGGGAGACTAGGCTAGGAGCTCTCCAATTGGGAGCGCAAGGCTGGCAGCCCGCTGGACCTTTCCAGCCCTCTTGCTGCAATTATGTATGGCTTGGGGTGTGCTGTATGTGTGGCCTGTGGGGTGCTGTGCGTGAGCGATAAAATGCTTGGAGCCCTTTCTTGCAAGCATATTACCACAGAGCCCACTTGAACCCAAATGCTAGAAACTATGTTGGCAACTGTAAAGCCTGGGTGGGTGCTGTGTGTGAAGGGTGAAAGGGTGCTGTGTGTGAAAGGGTGAAATCCTGGGTGGGTGCTGTGTGTGAAGGGTGAATGGGTGCTGTGTGTGAAGGGTGAAGGGTTGCTGTGTTTGAAGGGTGAAAGGGTGCTGTGTGTGAAAGGGTGAGATCCTGGGTGGGTGCTGTGTTTGAAGGGTGAAAGGGTGCTGTGTGTGAAAGGGTGAAATCCTGGGTGGGTGCTGTGTGTGAAGGGTGAATGGGTGCTGTGTGTGAAAGGGTGAAATCCTGGGTGGGTGCTGTGTGTGAGGGGTGAATGGGTGCTGTGTGTGAAGGGTGAAATGGGTGCTGTGTGTAAAAGGGTGAAATCTGGGTGGGTGCTGTGTGTGAAGGGTGTTTGAAGCCTTCCCTTGATGCCCGTTGTGTTTCAGAGTTGTTTCAGACCTCAGAAGACTAGGAAGCTGACTGTCTATTTAAAGAATCCAATCGTTTGTTAAATGAACATTTTCTTCTGATAATCGATAAACCAATAAAGACGCGTGAGCCAGTGTGAGCTGTCAATTGCTTAATTGGGCTACAATGGTGTGAGCTGATTAAAGACCCTTGTGAGCTCTGCTGCTCATGGAGGAAAAACAGGTTCAACAGCAGCTTTTAGCGTCTTCTTTATTCTAAAGCGGGGTTTCTACTACGGGCAGGTAGTCATAGAGCGTACTAGACAGGTAGTCATGGAGCCCATGGAGCCCATGGAGCGTACTAGATGTAGCCCATGGAGCCCATGGAGTGTACTAGACAGGTAGTCATAGAGGGTACTAGACAGGTAGTCATGGAGCCCATGGAGCCCATGGAGCGTACTAGATGTAGCCCATGGAGCCCATGGAGTGTACTAGACAGGTAGTCATAGAGCCCATCAACACAATCAAAGCCCATGAACAAGCTTTTCTTTTTTAAATGATGAACAGGAGTATGCAGCCATGCCTAGTGCAAAGGGGGAGGGCTTAGACTTGCCGCAAGTTCCGTGGGGCATCATCAGTGTGAAGGCCCAGGTGTGTGCGTGTTTGTGTTGCGCAATTTGTTGTTTGTGTTGTATGTGTGTGTGAGTGTGTGTGCGTGTGTGTGTGTGTATGTGTGTGTATGTGTGTGTTTGTGCATATTGTTGTGTGTGTTGTATGTGTGTGTGTTGTATGTGTGTGTGCAAGTGTGTGTGTGTGTGCAAGTGTGTGTGTGTGTGCCAGCCAAAGAGGGGTGTACAGCATTGCTAAGTTAGCTCTTCAAACTGAAGCAGGTGAGAAATGGGGGCTTGCTTTGATTGGAGGGTCGTCATTGGTGTGAGATATTGTTGCCACATGGTGAGTCTGTTGTGTCTCAGGTGTGAAAAACAACATAATCTTGATAAATGGTGCTCAATGATGAAGCTCAGGTGCAGCCTCGTAACCGTTTACGCAGTGTTGTGTACGTGTGGACTGTGTACTGCGTACTGATGATACTCGCTTGTAGCTTGAAACAAAAAAGTGACTTTCCTTTCTTGTTGAGTTTCTCTGCTTACGTAGAAATTCTTCTCATGATGTTCCTGGAAGTTTAGGTATTTATAGTGTGTCTTTTAAATCCTCAGGCTGAACTGAAACTGCAGAAAACCTCTTATTGTTTCCCATTCCACTCTAATCGTGGCACTTCTTCTAGTCTTTTATAATCAGCAACCATCTTCACTCAAGACGTATCTTCTCGAGCAATCATGAAAACTCGACCCTGGTGCAGATGCACTTCATTACTTGTTTGGATCCAAATTTGTACTAAGTAACAAAGCACCTCCTCTGAAACACAAGCCTAGGACAAGGTGTACTGTGAGACTCACACCACCATGCTGCGCAATGCACTGGGCCGGATTAGGCGTGTCATCAATCCAATCTCGCCATTTTTGTAAATATCACACGCACAGAACGAGCCATACGAGACTCCCATGCAGCCCATCACCATATCACCATGCTGTATGACAATGCACTAAGCTATAATGCACACCTGGTGTGCCTTGTTTTAAAGTCACCATCTGCGTAACTCACACACAGAACGAGCCAAACGAGACTCCCATGCAGCCCATCACCATGCTGTATGACAATGCATGAAACTTAATGCACACCACGCACACCACGCACATCATGCACACCATTAAACATCACCACTTGCGTGACTCACACACAGAACGAGCCATACGAGACTCCCATGCAGCCCATCACCATGCTGTACGACAATGCACGAAGCTTTAATGCACACCACGCACACCATGCACACCATTAAAAATCACCACTTGCGTGACTCACACACAGAACGAGCCATACGAGACTCCCATGCAGCCCATCACCATGCTGCGCAATGCTTTAGGACGAGAGGAGGGCGGCTCAGGAGTGCCATTGAATAAGGATGCATACAACAAGTGAGTAACAAGGAGCAAGTGGTTGATGGTGCGCAGAAACAGTGGACGTTGACGCATACAACAAGTGTGCGCAAAAAGGAAGTTAGGAGGGTGCAAGAGTGCGTGGGAGGGATGTAAACAAGAGTGTCAACATGGGCTTAATAGGGGGAACTATTAGAAGCAATGGCAGCGATTGACAATATTTGGCTACGTAGTGAGTAGCAATCAGTGTTGTGCACATACGGCGTCATTCAAAAATGGCACCGTAAATAACGATCGTAAATAACGGCGTTACCGTCACTAAACTCTGACAATTGACGGCGTAGTTTACTATTTTCACCGTCAATTTGACATAAATTACGCCGCCAGCGTCATTTAACATTGACGCCGTCAAGCGTCAGGTGCACAACACTGGTAGCAATGGTTGCATGGTAGCATTGAGCCTGCCACTTACGCGCCAGCGTCTTTTATTGATCGGTATTCAGTGTTGGCGCTGAGGCAGGGAAAGAGGAAGCAGAGGATTGCGCCTCTGCTTCATTCCTAGGACCGAGCTAGCTTGAAATTGCCAAAATGCCGCTCTGGTTAGAGCCTGAGCGTCTGTGCTGTCTATGAACTGATTTTAGAGCATCTGTGCCGTATGTATTCCTGTTGTTTGTAGGCTGATTGTAGAGCGTATGTGCTATCTGTGGACTGTTGCTGCTCAATTCTGCAAGCATTACCGTCACTGTTGTTTGTAGGCTGATTGTAGAGCGTCTGTGCTATCTGCGGTACTGCTGTCTGTAGGCTGATTGTAGAGCGTCTGTGCTATCTGCGGTACTGCTGTCTGTAGGCTGATTGTAGAGCGTCTGTGCTATCTGCGGTACTGCTGTCTGTAGGCTGATTGTAGAGCGTATGTGCTATCTGCGGTACTGCTGTCTGTAGGCTGATTGTAGAGCGTATGTGCTATCTGCGGTACTGCTGTCTGTAGGCTGATTGTAGAGCGTCTGTGCTATCTGCGGTACTGCTGTCTGTAGGCTGATTGTAGAGCGTATGTGCTATCTGCGGTACTGCTGTCTGTAGGCTGATTGTAGAGCGTATGTGCTATCTGCGGTACTGCTGTCTGTAGGCTGATTTCAGAGCGTCTGTTCTATCTGTGGACTGTTGCTGCTCAATTCTGCAAGCATTACAAGCAACTGCCCTTTTCACATCTCTAAAGGGAACCGCACACATGTATTACAGGCCATACCTAATTTCGCAGACAGGAGTCAAAACTTGCTTGATCTTGCCTGAAAGCAGTATCTAGAGTTGGTCCACTGTCAGCAGTGCCCTGGTCACTTGCAGTGCCCTGGTCACTTGCCCTGGTCACTTGCAGTGCCCTGGTCACTTGCATGAGTTTGTTTGAGGAGCAGAAGGTCGTGTTCGCAATGATGATACAGCTAGCAAGGAACTCATCATACATCAAATCTCCCCTCTCCCTCAAGAAAATTATGTTGTATACTATTTTTGTATACACTATATATTATTATGTTAAATATTATTGTGTGGATGACCTAGCCACCAGGGGGAAGTAAAGCGTAAACTGCTGAGTTCAGTGTGTAACACTTGAACTCCAGTTCTTGGAGTGAGGCAAGGTGATATAGAAAGGGAAAAAAAGAACAACTGCGCAGGTAGTGAAATCCACTCCCCACATTGATTAAGGAAAAGAAAGCCACTTTATTACCGAGTACTGTAAAACTCCTTTACCGGCATACAAAAAAGGCACTCTAATGCACCCCGAACATGCTCTGCGCTCCAAAGCCAGCTCGCAATAAGCCGCTGCCTAGCCCATGCCCCTCTGCGGCTGTCCCGCAGCCCCCTTCCCCGAGCCCCCCTC
>Ga0307948_1003440_pt1 | contig 11704 bp, 15 predicted proteins | sample OrgLakmetagen280_FD_201824 | JGI IMG/M metagenome (GOLD analysis project Ga0307948, IMG submission 201824) | Saline water microbial communities from Organic Lake, Antarctica - #280 | ecosystem: Environmental > Aquatic > Non-marine Saline and Alkaline > Saline | place: Antarctica: Organic Lake...
AGGGAGGGAGGGAGGGAGGGAGGGACGGGAGAAGCGGAATGTTACAGTGGCCCAATCATCAGACCTTTTGCCTGCAAATGTTTTGGCAAGAACGAATTATTAACAGAGCAGACATATCTGTGCGGGAGACGCCGAACAAAAAGCGGACTGCCGATGTCAACGCAACCTCTAAATCTGTGATTAATGTCATCAAAGTTTAATCTGTTGATGATCTCCCAACCTTCAACAGCAAATGCAATGACGAACCAACCTTTGAATTGGCTGTTTTACAAATGGCAAAGCTAGTAAATCTGTAATACAGCCAATTTTAAGTTTGCTTTAATAAATGGCTAGCCCAGATTATCAGCCGGTCGTCTGGCATTTGCGGTGGATACACACACACACATACACACACATACACGCACACACACACATACATGCGCCTATGCACATGCACACACATAGGCACACATAGAACACGTACACACACGTACACACATAGACATGCACACACATACATAAAACACTCGTCTGCAAACATATGCATACAAACACATACACGCTCATATACACACAGACGCAAACACACACACATGCACACTCTTTTTCTCAGGTAGCACCCGCTCTTTCGAAGCTGAGAAAAAGTTCATCTCCCACCTGTCCCACATTCACTGGAGAAAAACGTAGGTATTTGTATGTTTTGTGTGTATGTGAGTGCGTGATGTTTGTGTGTTTGTGTGTGTGTTATTATATTATTATGTCAGTTTCTGGGAGAGGGGACGACCTTAAAGCGTGCTCGGATGTCGTTTGGCGAAATATCCTGCTTTGAATCAGGCAAATCCTTGAAGCGCGCAAGAACAACAGAGAGCAAGAGCACAAACATAAGCACGGGCGCAAGACGAAACACAAGCATAAACTGAGCACAAACGTAAGACAAAGCACAGTGAATACTGATCACAAGCGTAAACAGAGCGCGAGCATTTAGAATTGCGCAAGCATAAAAAGAGGTGTAAGTACAAAAATAAGCACGAGCGCAAATTGAGCGCAAGCACAGCACAGAGCGCAAGCATAAAAAGAAGTATAAGTACAAAAATAAGCACGAGCGCAAAAAGTGCACAAGCACAGCACAGAGCGCAAGCATAAAAAGAAGTATAAGTACAAAAATAAGCACGAGCACAAAAAGTGCACAAGCACAGCACAGAGCGCAAGCATAAAAAGAAGTATAAGTACAAAAATAAGCACGAGCGCAAAAAGTGCACAAGCACAGCACAGAGCGCAAGCATAAAAAGAAGTATAAGTACAAAAATAAGCTCGAGCGCAAAAAGTGCACAAGCACAGCACAGAGCGCAAGCATAAAAAGAAGTATAAGTACAAAAATAAGCTCGAGCGCAAACTGAGCACAATCATTAAACAGAACACAAGCATGAATGAGCGAGCACGAAACAGAGGAGCATAAGCATAAAAGTAAGCACTGCGTACAAATGTTGAAGGAGCACAAAGCATAAAAATGAGTACTGAGTACAAACAGAAGAGCACAAAGCAGATGAGCAAGCACGACACATAGCACCTGATTATTACTGAGAATAAGCAGAAGAGCATGCACGACTCAGATTCTTGATTGTTATTGAAAATGGGCATAAGAGCAAGCACAATTGGAGCATTTAATTATTATTGAGAATAAGCAGAAGAGCAAGCACCACACAGAGCACAAGCACAAACGGAACGCATAAGCATAAAAGTGAGTACTGAGTACAAACAGAAGAGCACAAGCACAAACAGAGCACGTGCATGAAATGGAGCCAAGAGCACAAAAGCACAAAAATACGCACAAGCACAAAAATAAGCACGAGCGCAAAAGTAAGCACGAGCGCAAACTGAGCGCAAGGACAGCACAGAGCGCAAGCACAAACGAGGCACGTGCATGAAATGGAGCCAAGAGCACTTCATGAATGATTTGAACGACTCGGTGTGTGCCTGAGATCGTGTTGTTCACGTGCGTGTGTGTGTTTCTGAGATCGTGTTGCTCACGTGTGTGTATGTGTGTGTGTGTGTTTGTGTGTGTGTGCGTGTGTGTGTGTGAAAAGAAAGATCGGGACACTGTGTGTTGCAGATCTGCAAGCTACTTCAGCAACGGCGTCCATGTGTGTGTAGCATAGTGATCAATGTTGTTTTAACGCATGTGTATTTGTGTAAAATATACATGCCTTCTCAAGTTTGTGTTTTCAATGACTCTGTGTGTTTCAGATCTGCAAACTTCCTAAGTGACGTCGAGGCGTGGGACGTCATCGATGCCTTCAAGAGAGACCACAGGTGTGTGTGTGCGTGTATGTGTGCTTGTGTGTGCGTGTGTGCATGTTGTGTGCCTGTGTGTGTGCGTGTGTGTGCGTGTGTCTGTGTGTGTGCGTGTGTGCGTGTGTGTGTATTTGTGCTTGTGTGTGCGTGTGTGCGTGCATGTGTGTGTGCGTGTGCGTGTGTGTGCAAGCGTGTGCGCGCGTGCGTGTTCTGTGGTGAAGGGAGAGGGGGGCGGGTGTGTCAATGTGTTCATGGTCTGTCAATGTGTTCATGGTCCTGCCAGTCACCACTCACTGTTTGAGCAATGACGGGCCCTTGGACGTTTTTGTTTGCCCCTCTGAGATGGAGCACATGTGTGTGTGTGTGATTGTGCGCGTGTGTGTGTTTGCTGAGTGTGTGTATGTTTGTGTGTGCTGAGAGTGTGCTGAGTGTGTGTGTGTGTGTGCTGTCTCTGTGTGTGTGGTGAGTTTGTGTGTGTGTGTGTGTGTGTGTGTGTGTGTGTGTGTGTGTGTGTGTGTGTGTGCGCGCGCGCTCAAATGGTGGAACGAGAGCCCTTTGAGTGCAATAATGTCGCGGTCGCAGGCTTATGTCTTGTTGGTAGGATTGGCCAGAACCGTATATATACGCCGTATATTACCGTATACCGTACCTTACCGTACTCATTCCGGTGCCCAAATTTCAGAAATATTAAATGTAACCCCGGACCCTGTAATTAAATATTTTAGCCTTCCCCGCACCAACCCCGGTGGGCATTTAGCCCAGCCAGTGCCTATACAAGTGTATACACAGGTGTATGCATGCACATGCGCGAATGTGCGTGTGCATGTGTGTTTTCGTTACTCGCTTGTTGTGCGTGTGCGTGTGCATGTGCGTGCGTGTTGTGCATACTAGTGTGTGTGTGTGTGTGTGTGTGTGTGTGTGTGTGTGTGTGCGTGCGTGCTAGCGTGTGTGCGTGCGTGTGTGTGTGTGTGTGTGTGTGTGTGTGTGTGTGTTTGTGTGTGTGTGTGTGTGTGCGCATGTGTGTATGCGCTTGCAAGTTTGTGTCTGCTGCATGTGTGCTGATGCTGCTTCACGCTGAGCCCTCTCCTCTTTTGCCTGCTGCAGCCTGGTTGGAATTCTGTTGTTCCTCCTTTCGCTGCTTTTTCCTCTGCTGTCGCTGCCGGCTTAAAGGGAATTCGCTTTTTGCTGTCAAACGTCCGCTGCAGCGTCCGCTGGAACACACCTTTGGGCGCAACCGGTGCTGCTAACGCTGGGGCTGGTGTTGGTGCTGGGGACGAGGCGGGGCCTGGGAGGGGAGCGGGGGGGGCCGTGGGGGGGTGGGGGGGGGGGGGGTGGGGCCTTCTCCGCTCATCACTGTTCACTCACCCACCAAACTTTATTTTCGCTAACCCCGGTTAACCCCGGATCCTTTGAATAAATATATATTATATGATACCGGCATCAATCCGGAGGGCAAAAAACGATGTTTACCCGGGGTGAATTAAGAAAGGTACGGTATTCAGTGATTTCCCTGGCAAAAATGTTGTATATTGTATATATACACCATGTTTGCTAGCTTTTGATTCATGACAAGGCTTTGCTCGTCATCAATGCCTTCGGAAAAGCACTGAGATGCGTGTGTACGTGCGTGTGTACGTGTGAGTGTGTGTGTACGTGTGTGAGTGTGTGTGTATGTGCGTGTGTACGTGCGTGAGTGCGTGTGTATGTGATTTTTTTAATTTGCCAGCCTCCTGGGTGAGGTGCCGAAGCCAGTGTGTGCACCTTCATTTGCCATTGTGTGAACTTTCATTTGCCAGTGTGTGAACTTTCATTTGCCATTGTGTAAACTTACATTTGCCAGCTTCTTGGGTGAGGTGCTGAAGCCAGTGTGTGTACTTTCATTTGCCAGCTTCTTGGGTGAGGTGCTGAAGCCAGTGTGTGAACTTTCATTTGCCAGCTTCTTGGGTGAGGTGCTGAAGCCAGTGTGTGGACTTTCATTTGCCAGCTTCTTGGGTGAGGTGCTGAAGCCAGTGTGTGAACTTACATTTGCCAGCTTCTTGGGTGAGGTGCTGAAGCCATTGTGTGAGCTTTCATTTGCCAGCTTCTTGGGTGAGGTGCTGAAGCCAGTGTGTGGACTTTCATTTGCCAGGTTCTTGGTGAGGTGCCGAAGCCAGTGCGTGAACTTTCTGTCCTCCTCATGCAGCGTACTCAATAGATACGCACGCACACACATAACAACACACACACAAACACACTCGCACGCACTCACACGCAGGACCGACAATGCGGTGTGCTTCTTCCTGTCCTCCTCATGCAGTGTAACACCCCACCCCATCACCAACACACACACACACACGCACACATACAAACACGCACACGCACACACGCACACACACTCACGCACACATGCACACACAAACACACTCACACGCAGGACCGTCATTGCAGTGTGCTTCTTCCTGTCCTCCTCATGCAGCATCCTCAGCCTACTTTTTGTGGGCTGCACGCAATTCCAGCGCAGGGCATAAACACAGTGAGTGAGGCAGGGCATAGAAACAGTGAGGCAGGGCATAGAAACAGTGAGGCAGGGCATCGAAACAGTGAGGCAGGGCATAGAAACACAGTAAGACAGGGCATAGAAACAGTGAGGCAGGGCATGAACACAGTGAGGCAGGGCATGAACACAGTGAGGCAGGGCATAGAAACAGTGAGGCAGGGCATAGAAACACAGTGTGGCAGGGCATAAACACAGTGAGGCAGGGCATGGAAACACAGTGAGACAGGGCATAGAAACAGTGAGGCAGGGCATAAAAACAGTGAGGTAGGGCATAAAAACAGTGAGGTAGGGCATAAACACAGTGAGACAGGGCATAGAAACATAGTGAGGCAGGGCATAGAAACAGTGAGGCAAGACGCCAAGGACAGCTGCTTTGGGGTTTGCTGCTGAATTGCTGTTGGGATGCTGTGCGATTGTGCGATGCATGCAATGTCAGTGTGGGAGGCGGTGTATGAGCAACGGTGCAGGATGCATGGAAGAATTGGTGCAGGACTGTTGAGGGGGTCTTTGTGAGCTGTACGCAACTTGAGTGTGGGAGAGGTAGGGTGCAAGCTTGGTGAGATAGGATGCACAGAAACACTGGTGCGGGATTGTTTGGGGGGGTGCTGCTCGTGATTGTGAGCTGCATGCAGCACTCCAGGGTGGAGCCACAGGCAGGGTGGAGCCGGGTGCAACTCCCGAGCGGTTCAAATGTAGTTGCACGCTGCTCCCAAGCGGTGCAAAAGTAGCTGCATGCTGCTCCCGAGCGGTGCAAAAGTAGTTGCACGCTGCTCCCGAGCGGTGCAAAAGTAGCTGCATGCTGCTCCCGAGCGGTTCACAAGTAGTTGCACGCAGCTCCCAAGCGGTGCAAAAGTAGCTGCATGCAGGTCCCGAGCGGTGCAAAGGCAGCTGCACGCAGCTCCCGAGCGGTGCAAAGGCAGCTGCACGCAGCTCCCGAGCGGTGCAAAAGTAGCTGCACGCAGCTCCCAAGTGGTGCAAAAGTAGCTGCATGCAGGTCCCGAGCAGTGCAAAAGTGTTGCATGCAGCTTCTGAGCGGTTCACAAGTGTTGCATCAGCTGCAGAGGAAACACAGATGTCTGTGTGTGTCTATTCCTTTGCCGTGTGCGTTTTGTGTAACAATACGGAGATTTGTGAGAGTTGTACTGTAAAAGAAGCAGAATGTGTGTGTGTGTGTACTTGCATGTGCACGTGTGTGTGTGTGTGTGTTTGTGTGTGTGTGTGTGTGGCTCACATCATGAGCGCGCACATACGACTGCGTGCATGCATGCGTGTGTGTATGTGTACTCGTGTGTGTGTGTGTGTGGCTCACATCATGAGCGCGCACATACGGCTGCGTGCATGCATGCATGCGTGTGTGTGTGTTGTGTGTGTGTGTGTGCGTGTGTGTGTGGACCTGTGTCGGTGTATGACAATGTGCGCAACAAAGTGTGAACTGTGTGTCTTGTTTTCCTCATACACAGGGTTTTCGCTCAGTCTGCAGGGCTTCGGCAGCCAAAAGAACCTACCATCGTCTTGGGAGCGCCGTGTGTGATGGGTGCTATAATTTTTGCAGTGTAGGGTTGGGTGCGAAAACGCGTGTACGTTATAGTTGCTCCTGTTGTGTGTGGAAACAGCGAAACGTGTGTGTGTGGGCTTTTGGTACAAGGAGCAGGGCAGGGGCTTTGGTCCTAGAAGCCCACCGTTTTGTTTGGAGCGCTTTGGTCCTAGGTGCCAACCTTCTTGTTTGGAGCGCTTTTGTCCTAAATGCCCACCATTTTGTTTGGAGCGCCTTGTGGGAGTGCCATGTAGGAAGGGCTTTGTAATGCATGACGTGCATTTTTGCTTGAAAACGCGTGTGCACAGGTGTGTGTATGGGTGGGTGGGTGTGTGTGTGTGTGTGTGTGTGTGTGTGTGTGTGTGTGTGTGCTTGTACCAGTAAGACCCGGGCTGTGAGCGCAGGTGTGAGTGGCCTTTGGTCGGCTTCAAAATTCATGGTCCAAAGATTTGAATGTACAAGGAGCTGTGTGTATGTTTGTGTATGTGTGCCGTAAAGTGCATAGTGCAAAAGCATGCGTTTCTAGCTTTCAATCCAACGTGCTTGGTCATGTATGTGTGTGTGAGTGACATATGTGTGTATGTGTGCGTCTGTGCGTCTGTGCGTGTTTTGTAAGTTCAAAGCGAGTTTGTATGGGTTTTGAGGCAGCGACCCTACCCCCTCTGTTGTATGTGCACGGAGTTTAGGGGGGGGAGGGGGGGAAGGGCAGGATGTATAATGTATTGGCAGTGCCATGGGCATGCCACACGCAGCTTTTATGCAGTGCATGGGTTCTCTGATTTGGTGAAGGTTAGGTGTCTGTGCAGGACTTAAAATTCAGTTTGTTGTCAGCTTCCCTTGTTGAATGAGAGGGGTAGGGCATGTACAGAGGTCCTCCTGAAAGCAGCGGTGCTGTGATTGCAAAGAAGATGTTGGTGAAGCAACCTTGCTAGTGTGTGTTTTTGTGCATGTGTGTTGGGAGATACCTGGGCCTCCTCCTTTGATTGTACATGATGAACTGTAGTGACTCTACATTTGGTTGTACCTTTTACTGATTGTGTGTGTGTGTGTGTGTGTGTGTGTGTGTGTGTGTGTGTGTGTGTGTGTTGGGAGATACCTGGGCCTCCTCCTTTGATTGTACCTGATGACCTGCAGCAACTCTACCTTTGATTGTACCTATAACTGATTGATTAATTGATTGATTGATTGATTGATTGTACCTTAAATTGTAAATGTTCACCTGTAGTAACTCTACATATATCCATTCACTCCTCTCGTTTCGCTTTGCAAAAAGAGAGAGGCCTCCTGCAGGCAGCGCTTGCATGACTCTAGTGTTATGCTAAATCAGTGGCATGGACAAAGTATGACTCATATCGTGCTAAAGCTGCTGTACCAACGTAAGTTCAGAGTGCAACAGGACGCAGAGATCACAGGATGCGTTCTGTCACACCCAAGTCTTTCTGGGTTTACAGGGTTTACATAGGGGGTGACCTATTTGGGCTGATAGGCATTGCTAGATCAGCCAGCGTGAAGTAAACATAGAGTTGTAAAAAGTAAGAACTGGTTCAGCCAGAGCCATTTTGTTCCTTTAGGAACGTGATAAGGTAAGGTTACATCACTATATATGCCTCAAAGGGCATCTCAGCAGAAGTTTGGAAAAAGCCTGAAACTACACCTGGCTAAACAAAAGAAACAGAAGCTAGAGGGAACATGAAACAGATGCATGTAGTTTAGGAACGTGATAAGTAAGAGGTGATGAATGAATGATGAAAGGCAAAACCTGAGACAATGAAAAGAGCCTGATGGAGAGCCACAACAAGTAGTTCAGGCATGCTAACTGAACACCAGAATGTATAACCCAAGGGGAGGAAGGGAGCGCCATTAGAGACCCATGACTGTTCATGCAAAAACAAACTGGAAGCTGAGTTCAAATTAGACTTTTGACTTACAATAGTGCACCAGCAAGTATGCTCTAAAGGGTTTACAAAGGGTTACAAAGGGGGTAACCGGCAGCCACATATGCACGCTCTAAGAATAGCACAGAAAAGTGTTCAATGTCACACCAAATCATGGTACCAGCTCAAGCGTGGGTTGCATGTACGGGTCATATCATGGCCGTGTTTGTGACCCTATCTAAGTGTGTTTAATGTATCTCCTCCCTCTCCACGCGAGAAGGAAGCGACGGCTCAAGCAACGCACCGAGGAGATGGTACTCAGACAAGTCTGAGAAAAGAGCGAGAGTGCTTTACAATGACCATCTAAACTGGCTAAACTACCAGTGACCGTAAAACCGTTGCTCACATTATAAATCCCAGGGGAATTCACACGATTCGTTTATGCCACTAATTTAGCATGACATGGAAGGAAAAACCTTCACCAAAACCTCATATTGTTAGGTTGCTTGAACCCCAAGTTTATCTGAGTAATTTGGTTGCGGGTTGGAGGGAGTCTTTGCAGGGAGTAAGCATGGTTGCAGGGAGTCTTTCAGGGATCCAAGTATATCTGAGTAAACATGGTTGCAGGGAGTCTTTGCAGGGTCTAAACAGGTTGCAGGTTGGGGTGTCTTTGCAGGGAGTAAGCGTGGTTGCAGGGATCCAAGTCAATCTGAGTAAACATGGTTGCAGGGAGTCTTTGTAGCTGCCTGTCCTGATGATTCAGAACATGCATTTGGGGGGCATGACCTCCCTGCTTTATGTGTGCACAATCTAATTAGCGCTTGAGTTGCTGGTATTGTTTACACTCTGCGTTCTTTTTCTTTTCTTTAGTGCTTGAGTTGAACGCGCAGTTCGCAAGATGCGGCCACAGGACGCCACACGCGCTTTGTCCAGGGCAGTAGGGCAGTAGGATAGGATGGAAAGGGGTAGAAAATGAGAACGCCTGCGTTCTTTTTCTTTTCAGCCGCGCCCTTTTCTGGCCACGGCTACATAAGGAATTCCAGCCGCTATTGCAGCCGCGTCTAAATGTGACTGCCTGCAGCCGCATCAGCCGCACTGCAGCCGCACACAGAAGTGTCTGACGCTGTGTCTCTGATTAGAACCTCCTGTCTAAAAAGCCTGCAATTTAAGCAGTGCTTTGCATACGCAGCCTAGCAGTCGCACTGTTTGACTGATGGCTGAATCTGTAACAACTGAACCTCCCTGAAACAATATCCGGCATACCTGTTTTCTTGGGCCTAGTCCTTTTTTTACTTTGGCTTCTGCAGTAGAAAAGTCTTGTGTTACTTGTTTGCCGGCTCTTTGTTCTTCATAAATGTGGGAAGTGGCTTTTTCATTGCCAACTCAGTTTGTAACTACCATTTTTGTATTTGTGCACATAAGATCACGCTTAATTGACTATAACGGCGGAAATGCAGCAATCCATGCAATCAGATGCATCAGATGCAATCATAGTCAGACGCAAATCCATGCAATCAGATGCAATCATAGTTACCCCGACCCAGCAATTACCACGCTCCGCCAATAGAATATCAACTAATAAGTACCAATCCGACACACAAAAACAATGGTTAGGTAAGGTTTACAAGGTTTACAAAAAAAGGCCTTCAGTCAAGAAGTGTGACTGCTAGCCTAATGATTAGGTAAGCTTACATCGCTCTTTGCCTCTGGGGGGCATCTGAGCGGAAGCTTGCGGAAAAGCCTATAACTAATCGAGGAAGTTTAATATTTGCTAAGAATACATAAGCTAGTTGTTGACCTGTTGCAGCAAATTGTGTCGGGCTGCTGTCCTCATAAGTCCTCATAAAATGGTGCAGACAAAAAGGAGAAATATCTCTCAGCTCACAAACGCGACGATCGTGGCAAATAAAAGAGCATGCACTTCGTTCTGGACGTGTTCATCTTCACCAAGGCACTTTATGAGGGGCAGAGGGGGGTTGTGCATAGGCACCCATACTCACACCTTGCCTGTAATCAATTTTGTCATGTAGAACGTGCCTTTTTTGGTTTAGAGAAGGAGAGGCATGTTTATTGACAGAGTATTCACTGGGGGGAAAACGCAGGTAGTGTAGACACAACTAATAGGATTAGTGGAAATAGTACAGGCGGATTTATCTGTACTATTTTAAGTACCTAGCTAACAATACTAATATCCCTTAGAGTTTCGGTGGTACCATCTCCAAAGCTTTTATCACGCCCAATCAGTGGCAGCGACGAATCGTGTGACAAGTAGTTAGTTGGTTAATAGTTGAGAGTTTATGTATGTCTAGTTGATTTAGCTGGATGTCCCGGTCTCATTGATGATTGAGTGTTCCTTCAAACCAGGAAATGCCTTCAAGTTTGAAACACCATCCAGCAGAGGAGTGAGTTATTTGCATCGCAACGGTCCCTAATATATACTTCTACCACTTCTCTGTCTCCATGCCTGCACATTCTCTGCTCATACTCGTGCTCGTGTGTCGCTCTCTGCCAGAGCTACTCATCTTTGGTTGGCTGCCACACTGCTGTCCCTTCCCAGAGCTGGGACCGTTTACTCAGACATACTCAGTCTCATCATGTTACACGTTAATTTGACTAGGCGAATGATAGAATTAGAGGCTTACAGGGTACAGGGTCTTTTAAGGATCCTCCCCTCTAATTATACCTCTTAGAATGCTTACATGTTGTCAATGAGGCTTATGAGCTCAGGATCTGTGACAAATGTGACTGACACACTGTTCAGGATGAGGAACACATTTTGCTGGACTGTCCACATGAACATCTTGTCAGCCTTCGCACACAGCACCGCCAGCTTGTCTTCCCACCTTAGTATGAGGATAGCCCGGCTTGTTTGAGGACCTTTTTTGAACCAGCCAGAAGTGTTTGGTGTGGCCTCTTTTGTAGCTGAGTGCCTAGCCCTTTTCCCTAAATTTCTTTTCTAGCGCCTTTTTTGGCTTTTTTCCAAGCTTCCGCTCAGATGCCCCCCAGAGCAAAAGTAAAGTAAAAGTAAAAGTCTACGCTGGAAGTCACCAGCGTGCATTAAGGAAAGGCTCTCAACTAGTGCTCACACTAGCCAGAGCCCCACCAAAAACGAGAAAAAAAAGAGAAACAACAGAGACAAATGAGGATCCGACGGGTTGTCAGCCATGCGATCCGGCCTGCGTCCAGCCTTCCTACTAAAGCCAGCCGCTCTACCAGTAACCCCCCATTAGATCCCCCATTATCACTGTTGTTGTTAAGGAGTATTTTGTGTCTCGTTTTTGTAATCTTGTTCAAGCTTTTTATTGCATGGCAGTGCAGTTTAATAGCTAGTTGGTGCACTTTGTGCGTGGGGACGCCTAAGTTTAATAGAGGAGTTAAGGTGTACTGATTGTAGATTGTGCCCCCGACTCCAAGAAGTATAACATGAAGTGTGACTTGGTTGTTTCGAGAGATGCCTCGGAGGCTCCTTGTTTGTAGACGCTGGATAAG
>Ga0307948_1003445_pt1 | contig 11696 bp, 12 predicted proteins | sample OrgLakmetagen280_FD_201824 | JGI IMG/M metagenome (GOLD analysis project Ga0307948, IMG submission 201824) | Saline water microbial communities from Organic Lake, Antarctica - #280 | ecosystem: Environmental > Aquatic > Non-marine Saline and Alkaline > Saline | place: Antarctica: Organic Lake...
GGCCTACAGCCCGAGTCTCTGGCTGATGGCAATTGGCTGGTGAAACAAAATCAACCAGTGTCGAAAATTGAAACTAAATCTGACACAAACTTGAGGAGTCTGTATGAGTCTTGATTCAGGAATGCAAAAAGAAGATAAAAACCATCAAACCTTACAAGATCACCTGAACGCAGCAGCTCGGTCGCCTACCTCAAGGGTTTGGTCCTATCCAATTACCATGACGTCTTGCAAGCACACACGCACGCCCCTCCACAAAATAGGAAATGCCGATACGTATCAAACTACGACCGTTAATATATACCAGACCTTTATAAGAATAGCACTGCAAATGGAGCCGCTAGCATTACTTACCTATCAACATCCAATGTCCCTGCTAAACTAAGTGCATCATTATGAATTACAGAACAGGAACCCTTTACAATCAAAAACATGTTGTGTGGTGTAAGCACTTGAATAGCCTTGCCCCCTCTGCCCTCAACTAGCAGTACCCTGAATATCCTTAATAGATGCCAAAACATGCAAATAAGAAATGTGATCAGCTGTTGAGAGACACAATTAGCATGCAGCGTGTTCTCCAAAGCCATCAGCAAGACAGGCTCCCTAGGATCCTGCTTTGTCTGCATGGATATAGGTAGCAGCGAACGGCTGGCTACGCAAAATCTTCAGATTCCCAATACAGCTGAAACTAGCATTTTACCAAAATGGCTCTTTCCAACCCGCTTCTCAGACAAAATTAGGTTCACCTCCAGCCGTCCGGATGCTGTACTGGTTGCTCCCATCTCTGCGACAACATAAAAGCAACAGACCTAGTGATGGAGGGGGGTGGATTCTTCGTTGTGGCAGGGGGCAACTGGGGAAGACTGAGAGCATCTCAGCAGTACCGTCAGCCATTAACAGATCCACCTACCCCAGAAAGCACAGACCCAAAGATTTCAGCATTCTTCAAGGTGGCATCTACACTCATCGGGATCAAGTACTGTGAGGACACTAGAAAGCAGAACCAGCTAAGCGCCGTGCAGGAACAGCATATATAAAGGCCTCTGCTCCATCTTTCAAGGAGCTTCCAATACTCTCCACACATCCTTTGGGAGTGGGTGCACCATCTGCATCAATCACACACTGGCGCCTACTAAGGAGCTGGGTCTTGATTCTCAAAGAGTTAAGAAACTTGCTTCCAAGCTTCATGTTCATTTTGTCAATCACGCTGCTAAACTTATCCATACCAAACATGCCCTTTTCAGCACTATTACCAACTCTGATCAAGAGCTGGTTTCAGGCCCCCCTGCTCTCCCCATTGACCTTTTTCTTTTCCTTTGTAGTGGAGGATTTTTATGGTGCCCGATACCAAAGTCTCCTTTTCTTTTCCTTTGTGGTTGAGGATTTGGTGCCTGATAATGAAGTCTCCTTTTTCTTATTACATGTGGGGAGTAGTGTTTTACTGTGTAGATTTCTTGATTTTCTTTCCTGAACAAGCGGTAATGAAATGCCAGCAAAAGACCATGCATGCCTCTTACACTTGTACAGACATTTTCTTTATATTTCTTTTTATTAAGCCGTAAAGAGGTGCCAGCAAAAGACCATGCACGCCTCTTACAATTGCATAGACATTTTCCATTCTCTTGTTGTTTCACACGCCACACAAGTGAGCCACAAACAAGACATCAACAAAGATAAGCCACAAACAAGATATCAACAAAGATGAGCCACAAACAAGATATCAACAAAAATGTTCTTCCTTCAGCGAAGACGGTTTATTTCGCCTGGGCCTTGTTGAGGGGGGTTTGTTCCTGTGTGTGTGTATTTGTGTTTGTGTGTGATGTGTATGAAGTGTATAACGAGCATTGAGCATCCACCACAGGTGTTTTTCTCCTTTGCACAATGTGTTCGTACCCAGAGGAAACTTGCCCCCCCTGATTTAAGGAAACAAGGACTTACTTAGAAACGACGCAGCAGACCAACCATGCTCAGTTTGCGTGCTGCAAGACTTCCTTAATTAGTAAAGGCAAAATCTCTAATTTATAGGGGTGCAGGAGTAACACATATCTGCTATGTAGGAACAAAGAATGCATCTAGTGTAGTATAGCCTCTTCCAGCATAGAGGCTTTTCTGTATGATCACTCGCATTTCCTCTACGTTCCTTAGATTTAATGGGAAGAGAGGAGTTATGGGCTGAAGCATGCAAGCAATGCGTGTATTTGTTTCAAAGAAACGAGTATTTGAAGTTCCACAAGTATTGCTGAAGTAGATGTTACCATAGGTCCTGAAGCAAGGGCACATGAAGGTTTTCTGAGCAAACAAATTGAGTAGCATGCCAAACTTGGTAGCACGCCAAACTGAAAACCAGCACTCACCCATTGCCTGGGCAACACTTCCCGTGCCTGTCTTTTTCGCCCCCAGCACTGATTCTTGGGCGGTGTTTGGTGTGGTGGTCTCCTCAGGGTAGTTTGCTGTGAGGGCCTCAAGCACCATGGTGCTCAACCTGAAATCAGGGAAAGACACAGCAGCATTGTCGCAGCTCCGTTTAATCTTTGATCATTCATGGTACTGCTGGCAAGTTGCTCATTTTTTGCAACACTCACTTATACACAAGTGTAATGACCTATTTCCTGACTGCACTCACTTGAACACAGAAGCCGGATTTTGAGCTGTTATAACCTTGCCATCAGCTTCCGCGCACTCGCTGTTGGGGGGGCCTGCGTGTAAGTTAGAACCATTAATGATAGCCATGCCTGTTGCAGGTTCATGGAATTTCGTGTGAAGTAAGCTGGGGAGGAGGTGCACTTTATTTATGAATAGCTCCTTATTTCAACCAATAACCAAAAGCTTATGCTTAATTGCCGTTCGGGTTTATAATCAAGAAGTTTACAGTGATCTGGGCCTGCTGGCAGCAGCATGCCCTTGCGTTTAGCCAGACATGTAGTTTCCAGGAAAGGTGATTTCCAGCAATACTTATTTGCGGAATGCAATAAAACTTTCGCTATCCCTCTCCTTTAATGATCGCTATCCCTCTCCTTTAATGATTTCCCATGTATTTTTATACAAGACCTACCAACCACGACCTCAGCGCCTCGTTCTCGAAGCTTGTCTTCCATCAGCCACGGCACGGCCTTGTAAGTACCACCCAACTTCTCTTCCTCATTACTGAGTGCAAAAAACGTGAAATGAGCAGCATAGGGGTTGCTGTTGCTCTAGGAAAGATGCGTTCTTAAAACATACAGTCGGATGAACAGCAATGAAGCATGTTGCACCTCGAATCACTGTTACCTAAACACGTCATGCATGTATGCTGTTGACACTTGTAATAGACTTTTGAAGGGATTGGCATTTTTTGGTGGGGAAGACTCACGGCACTTTGGGCCAATGTGTCTCCTTTTCCTTAATTGATGCATGGATTTTGCTGTCTGCGTAGTGTTTCTTTTCTTTTCTTATCTTTTCTTGGCATGGAGTGCTCGCCAGTAGCATACAATCAGATAAAGCACAGAAGCATGTTGCACCTCAAACCACTGTTACCTAAACACGTGATGCATGTATGATGTTGGCATCTGTAATGGACTTTAGAAGGCCCGTTCACATGGAGTGCTCACCTGTAGCATACAATGCGGCGGCGCTTTACCATCTGCGTAGTGGCCCAAAATGGTTAACCGGATGAATGAGTGATAAGTAAATTGTACTTTACTTATGCATGTTACATTCGCCCCACCCTCAAGTGCTTGCGTCCTCGTAAGCATATCACAACTCCCTAAACCTGTACGGTTTTTACATGATAGTGGCTTTCTATTTTAGACGGAGTCCAATCGGAGGTTATGCGGCGAAGTGTAAAGCGTGCGCAAAAACGCATTTTTTGCGGGCCGGAGGACTCGAACCGAGAACCTCGGCTTCGATACCAAATTTAGCGTAGTGGCCCAAAATGGTTAACCGGATGAAATGAGCGATGAGTAAATTGTACTTACTTATGCATGTTACATTTAAGGAGTAATGAAGGAAATACCTAGAGACAGCGAGGGGCGTCAAAGAAGGGACAGACGTTAAAAAGGAATGGACTTTTGCAGACAAGTACCTACTCTCAATGCCATGATTGAAGCGTTCCTGCTACTTTATATTCCCTTTGTTTTTTACGCCCATCCCTCGTCTACTCTGCGCCACCCTCTTAAGACAACTTTGTAGGTCACCCAACCTCCGTAAATTTTGTCCATTGTCCCTGCCTGCCTCCTCTTCTCTTCTCTGTTTGCCACCTCTACTTCATCAACTTATCTAATGTATTTCTCGTCTCTCACGGCACGTACCCAGCCTTCTGTGCCATCTGGCTTCTCAGGAACATTTACAAGTGCAGCAGGCCTGCGTGTTTGATTGTAGGAAAGGCCGCCTTTTAGTTAGGAACCAAATCATCCTTGCACTATATTTTGGACGTGCTTGAGCAGTGTCTGATGCAGCACACCGACCAACAAGCTTGTACTTAATAAGAGATCATCCTTGGACTATATTTTGGACGTGCTTGAGCAGTGTCGGATGCAGCACACCTACCAACAAGCTTGTACTTAACAAGTGAGTGTAATAACGTGGCTACTGGCTGCGCGAATTTAGCCTGCCTCCTGACATAGATAAAATAAAATCGAGCACCATAGCTATAAAACACAACCAATCACTGGTATGGCCTATGCTAAACCAATTACCAAAACAACCACTGACACATTCAAAAGCAAAACAAGCACCATAACTAAAACACACACACAACCAATCACTGGTACAACCAAGTACTATTCAACAAGAAGGCAAACCACTCCAGCAGTTGTTTAAATTGCTGTTTCACCCTTTCATGCCTCATCCAAAAAGCGCCGCGGCGAGGGAGGTCACCCACATTGGTGTACATTTGCACAGAATCATTAGGGAAAAGAAGAATAACAACGCAGATGTGTAAACACTACCGGTTTGCAGGATTAGGAAAGGATGTTGCTTTGTGTTTTGCAACACCCAATGGATGGAGACGCACAACATCCCACCTTGAGAAAAAAATAGTAAGGGCTCAGCAATATGCAAGAGAGGCTTTTAGGAAGCCAAGTGCTAACAAATGTCTGTGGCAAACCCACCCGTGACAAATGGCTGCAATGATGATGCCTTTGGCGTTGGCCTCAGAAAGCAGGCTCTGAAGCTTTTTGTTTTCAGGCAAATCAAACGCTGCCCCGTGCCCTCCTGGCAAGAAGATGGCACTGTGTGTGAAGTGTGCGTGTGTGTGTGTGTGTGTGTGTGTGCGTGCGTGCGTGCGTGTGCGTGCATGTGTGTGTGTGTGTGTGTGTGTGTGTGTGTGTGTGTGCGTGTGTGTGTGTGTGTGTGTGAATGTGAATGTGTGCGTATGTGTGTGTGTCATTACGTTTATTAAGTACTGCATGCATACAAATGCAAAAACGACTTGCTCCTCTGCCCCTCTGCTACTTACCCTTCCTGATGCTGTACTATCGTTCAAAGACCTGATACAACATACCTTCCTCAATTATTGTGGGGAGTGGTTTTCACTGCTAGTGTAGTTTTCCTTTTCTCACCTGTAAACGCCGTCCAGCTGCTGCACTCTGTCCAGCGGGACAGAGTTCTTGACCATTTGCATAGCTGCATCTGTGTATGCAATTAGTATGGTACAAGCTGAGCTGCAACTCATGAGAGCTAGCTTGTACACGCTGACATGCTTGCCAATTTGCAGTCACAGCTTGACCAGTACGGTTAACTTTTTTGCGAGGCACGAGAGTGTTTGGATTAAAGTTTAGAAGTGGATCGATCACATACAAAATACAAATATGCCAATATACTTCATACTATGCAGCATAGCATGTCAGCAGCAATGGATATATCTCGCCTTCGTGTTCCACCTACCGTTCTTGAGGAAACGGGAGCACTCAGGAGGCGCCTCTGAGGACTGTGCCTTCTGGAGGCCTAGAGGATCAAGTGGGATCTGAAAGGAAGGTTTGAGGAACTCAGTGACAAGGTTGGTGTTTGCAAATGTGTCTTTGCGACTACCAGCAGAAAACTATGCTAGATGACCTATGACAAAACAATTATCCAATCCACACTACTACTACCTCTCCGCCTTTGGGGCTTGCTATCTGTAGGCAGCACGAATGTAGGCAACACACATTAAACAAGAACAATATGAGTATAAGATGGACAAAACTGATCTGTTTGAGACATGTAAAAGCTGCTAATGAAGGTATTTAATAAGAATTTTACAACTGACCGTGACATCAAAGCCATTCGATCGGAAGGTGACAAAGGGCACAGCGATCTCCGTTGTATCTGCGCCTGTCTTCTTCCCCTCCCCAAAATCCGAGTGGGAGGTAGCTACAAAAAGGATCTGACCCTTTGAAATAGGGTTTAGGCACAGGGGGTGCCCATCTGTGACCGAGCTCATCCTTTAAGCAAATAATTATTGTGTTTCGAAATAAAAGTATCTATTCATGTCATTACATCGAAGATTTCAGAATGCTCAATATTCTCGTACTATATTTCTAGCAGTGCTGCACGTTTTCTTTGGGACTCCTCGGTGCGGGCAAATCTAGTGGGATCAAGACCTGTCGTATCGTTTTTAACGGTACTTGGCACTGTTTAACATATAACATTATTACCCCTGTTCTCAATAGCGAAAAACCGAGTATTTTGAGCGTGGCCAAGGTCCAAATTCATGACTCCATTTTTTCACTACCATTCTTACCAGGTTTCAGCAGGTATTTTACAATTGCCTATCCCGTTTACAACCGCTGCATGTCCAAACAGCATTGGGCTGCGTGCATCAATGAATGTCATGCGAAACTCTTATTAGGAGAAGGAAAGCCTTTTGTAAACCTTGCATCTGACTTCAATTTCACTCTTACTACACATATTACAGTCTTAGCCAGGCAAGTGCTGGTTCAGAGTTCATCTAGCAGCAGGGCCCGCAGCAAAAGAGTGAAGAAATTTTGATGTTCCAGACCCTCTCGTTGTAAATGTGCTGCTCCTCACACATGAGTTTTATGTATAATGTTATTTGCCTCCCTCATTCTTGGTATCCTCAGTGTGACAGTCCATGTTTTCATGTGCCCAAAACACACAGATGATTCCCCCTCCTTAATTTAATAATTTAATGCGGTCGGTTGGTCCTGGCAGATGCTTGATTGTTTACTGATATCATTCAGTGCTGCAATGTCACAAACAACGTTGTGCCTTTTTTCCCTTTCCAGGGTGATTTTGTAGGTGCTACAAGTCTGGTGCTACAACAACCATTATCTCAGTTTTTACACGTTTTACATACACAGCCTAGCAGTCGCACGCTTTGACTGCTGGCTTTAATTGTGACCAATGTAAATCTTGCTTGGGTGAAGAAAGCTAGGCACAGAGGAGGAGTTCTAAAGAAGGACCTCTGCACCCCTACATGCAAATCAACAGGAAACACAGAAAGTGTTACAATAAATAGCAAGGAGCGCACGAACTGAGGTCTACTATGTTACACGCAAGCATCAGCGACTTGTTGGCCCCTTCCATTCGTATAAACCACGCCTGCAACCTTCCATCTTTTCCAGGGATTTTGCAGTCCATGCTGCGGCCTGCAGATAGGCAAAACCAAGTTGGGAAGTAATGTTATGAAATGCAGAGAGAAAAGAAAAGTGGTAGAAGAGGATCAGCAAAAAAAGGCTCTGGTGCAAGGTGAAGGCTTGGGATGGTGTTCATCATCGCCCAGGTGCATGATTGAATGCTTGAGTTCAGGTCTGGGCCTTGCAACAAACTTGTTTGAGGACTTTTGTGAACCAACCAGATATATATGTTGTTGCCTCTATTGTGGCTGAGTGCCTAGTACATTCTTCTATGATTTTTCTTTTTTGGCTACAGGCTTTTCCCAACTTTCCGCAAATGCCCCCCAGAGGCATTATGGCGATCTTACCATACCTTGCACCAAAATTGTTAAATTATGAAAGCAGAGGAGCGTTCCAGCTTGAAGTGCAGGGTGTCTCATTGACCCTCAGGATTGATTCAAGTGCAGTATACTATGAATCTGCAAGATTATTGTACAGAACTGCCAAGAGGCGGAACTGAAGGCAGCCGAGTACATAATGCAGGAAATTTTCAAGTTGTGTGGTCAGTGCGCACACAACTGACCCAAGAATCACAAATAATCAGAACAAAAGAAACAGCTGTGCAGCCAGTGAGAACTTCTCCTAGCATGAATCAAAAAAATAAGGGAGTCGGGGTACACAGTACAAAGCAGGGCACTTAAAGAGGACTGCGCCGATCTCTGAAATGATTAAGCAAATCAGCGTGCATCTTCAATTACCTGCCATCGCCTATCGCCTGCTATGTTCATGAACACAATCGTTATCATTTCTTGCTAACCACATCTGACGCAGCTCAGCCATTGCAATGCACTCCCCCTTTTCAGTTGACATGCAGTTCTTGCAAAGGAATGTTCCTTCTCACCATGTCTGACCCTGCACCATATCTGCTCCAGCTGTTTTTGTGTGTTGACGTGCAATGCTTGCAAAGGAATTTTCCTCCCCCACCATGTCTGACCCTGCACCGTGTCTGCTCCAGATGTTTCCGTGTGTTGACGTGCAATGCCTGCAAAGGAATGTTCCTTCTCACCATGTCTGACCCTGCACCGTGTCTGCTCCAGCTGTTTCCGTGTGTTGACGTGCAGTGCTTGAACATGCACAGGTGTGCACAGGCAAGTGCAAGCACTATTCTCTGGTGCTCCTAAAAGTGTACGCAAGCAGACGTCAGAGCTTTCTGTTCTGCCTACCACGTCGGACACAGCCAAGTCTACACTAGCTTTTTTCGCTTGCCGACATGCAATGCTCAAAGGTGCACATGTGTAAGTCGTTGTGCTCCCTGGTTCGCTCGCCATGATCTAACGCCGCTGTGAGGTACTGCCGCAATGAGCTAACGCCGCATGAGCTAACGCCGCCATAATCTAACGCCTGTTAAGCTCGCCATGAGGTAACGCTACAAAGAGGTACTGCTGCAATGAGCTAACGCCGCATGAGCTAACGCCGCCATGATCTAACGCCTGTTAAACTCGCCATGATCTAACGCCACCATGAGGTAACGCCGCCATGAGCTAACGCCGCATGAGCTAGCGCTGCCATGATCTAACGCCTGTTAAACTCGCCATGATCTAACGCCGCGAAGAGGTAACGCCGCCATGAGCTAACGCCGCATGAGCTAACGCCGCATGAGCTAACGCCGCCATAATCTAACGCCTGTTAAACTCGCCATGATCTAACGCCGCCAAGAGGTACTGCCGCAATGAGCTAACGCCGCATGAGCTAACGCCGCCAAGAGGTACTGCCGCAATGAGCTAACGCCGCATGAGCTAACGCCGCATGAGCTAACGTCGCCATGATCTAACACCTGTTAAACTCGCCATGATCTAACGCTACCAAGAGGTACTGCCGCAATGAGCTACCGCCGCATGAGCTAACGCCGCATGAGCTAACACCTGTTAAACTCGCCATGATCTAACGCCGCCGTGAGGTACTGCCGCAATGAGCTAACGCCGCATGAGCTAACGCCGCCATGATCTAACGCCGCCATGAGGTAACGCCGCCAAGAGGTAACGCCGCTATGAGCTACGCCTGTTTTGCTCACCATGAGCTAATGCTGTCAAGCCACTTAAAATGAGCTCCATCTCCTTTACGCTCCCTTTAAAACTCACCGTGCCACCAGCCCAATAAACTCACCGAGCCACCAGCCCACCTAATTCACCGTGCCAGCAGCCCAATAAACTCACCGAGCCACCAGCCCACCTAATACACCGTGCCAGCAGCCCACCTAACTCACCGAGCCACCAGCCCAGTTAACTCACTGTGCCACCAGCCCAATAAACTCACCGAGCCACCAGCCCACCTACTTCACCGTGCCAGCAGCCCACTTCACTCACCATGCCAGCAGCCCAGTTACACGAGCTCCACTTCCTTCGATGACAGTCGGTGGTCATACAGGGCAAGGGTGTCTGGGGCTTGGACGTCCTTCAACAACGAGTAGAACTCCTCCTTGCTGCGCGCAGACAAAAATAGGAGCTGGCAGGTGACAGCGCAGCCGTGCAAACACATCGTCGCAGTCACAAGCATATCCTTGCAGTAAAATGATAATAAATAGTTGATTCCGTCACACGTTGGTGTTGATGTGAGTACTTCTTAGATACTTCAGATATTGTCCTTTAGGGTTATTTAAAAATTCTAAGCACTTTCACTCCACCCTTTGCCAAACGTACTCTGGCTGCAGGTTACCCGTTTTGTGTATGAATAGGGATGCAAGCCTAATTAAATGCAACGCAAGCCTAACTAAAACCCCTTAGTGGCCCCTTAGTGCGCACATCTTAACAGTTAGGTCAAACGTTGTAAATGCTTAACGCGCCAGGGCGGTGCGTGGCTGGCCTTCTGCATGAGTGAACCCACAAAAATGTATATACACACACAAACACTCACACACACGGACACACGCACACACATACACAGAGACACACACATACACACCATGATAAAGCAGACCCTTGCTGGGAGCAAACTGAGGTAGGAGTTCACACTGAAAGCAGCCGTACTGATGCTGCTACGCTTGCAGGTAACAAGTAGAACACATGAACTGCTACACATGCACTACTCCACACAGCTGCACTGCTACACGCAGCCGCACTGCTACACATGTACTGCTACACACAGCTGCACTGCTACACATGTACTGCTACACACAGCTGCACTGCTACACATGTACTGCTACACACAGCTGCACTGCTACACATGCACTGCTACACACAGCTGCACTGCTACACATGCACTGCTACACATGTACCGCTACACATGCACTGCTACATATATACTGCTACACATGCACTGCTACACATGTACTGCTACACATGTACCGCTACACATGTACTGCTACACATGTACTGCTATACGCAGCTGTACTGCTACACGCAGCTGCACTGCTACACATGTACTGCTACACACAGCTGCACTGCTACACACAGGTGCACTGCTACACATGTACTGCTACACATGTACTGCTACACACAGCTGCACTGCTACACGCAGCTGCACTGCTACACATGCACTGCTACACATGCACTGCTACATATATACTGCTACACGCAGCTGCACTGCTACCCATGTACTGCTACACACAGCTGCACTGCTACACATGCACTGCTACACATGCACTGCTACATATATACTGCTACACACAGCTGCACTGCTACACGCAGCTGCACTGCTACACGCAGCTGCACTGCTGCACATGTACTACTACACACAGCTGCACTGCTACACATGTACTGCTACACGCAGCAGCACTGCTACACACAGCTGCACTGCTAGATATATACTGCTACACACAGCTGCACTGCTAGATAAATACTGCTACACACAGCTGCACTGCTACACATGTACTGCTACACACAGCTGCACTGCTACACATGTACTGCTACACACAGCTGCACTGCTACACATGCACTGCTACACATGTACTGCTACACACAGCTGCACTGCTACACATGCACTGCTACACATGTACCGCTACACATGCACTGCTACATATATACTGCTACACATGCACTGCTACACATGCACTGCTACATATATACTGCTACACACAGCTGCACTGCTACACATGTACTGCTACACACAGCTGCACTGCTACACATGCACTGCTACACATGTACTGCTACACACAGCTGCACTGCTACACAT
>Ga0307948_1003447_pt1 | contig 11694 bp, 8 predicted proteins | sample OrgLakmetagen280_FD_201824 | JGI IMG/M metagenome (GOLD analysis project Ga0307948, IMG submission 201824) | Saline water microbial communities from Organic Lake, Antarctica - #280 | ecosystem: Environmental > Aquatic > Non-marine Saline and Alkaline > Saline | place: Antarctica: Organic Lake...
TATTCGATGCAAGATAAACTGCACTGTACGTTGGGTCGATGCTCTCACCGGTAAATACGGGGCGATTATCAGCGCCGCCGGTCCAGGTGAAGTCCACATCCGGGCTCGAGTTGATGTTGGTGTACTTAATATTGTTCACGGTTTTGGTAAACAACCCTTCTACTGTAGCCAGGATCTGATACGGCAGCTCAATATCGAGCGCAAGATTCGTTCTAAAAATTTGCGGGTACTTGAAGTCATCCGTAAAGAGGTCAACCTGTCCTGATGGAATCGTGAAGTTAGGATTCACATATTGGTTGTCTACGTCGGGCCTGAATACAGGGCCGCCTGGAATGTCATTTTCATCCACTTGTCCCTGGGTCAGGCCGTTATTGTTAAACATTGCGCCGGGCCATACAAATGGAATTCGGCTGGTAAACAGGCCGGCCCCACCGCGGAGTGTCGTACGTCGTTCAGACGCAAAATCATAGGTAAAACCTGCTCTCGGTGACAGCATAAGTTGTCCCTGTGGTGCTTCTCCACCTTTAGTATTTGATGCCACACTATATTGAGCCTCCATCAGCGGAAGAGACTCGCTGTTGAAAGTATCAGGAATATCAGGGTCGGACGTGATAAACGGTACATCAAGTCTCAGTCCACCTGTAACAGTTAGTTGACGATTGACACGCCACTCATCCTGAATATAAAGGCCAAGCTGCATTGCGTTGAAATCGGATGCTGCTGCGGACCCGCTTCCTGTAATATTATCTACAAGCGAATACGCTCTGTTGTACTCAACCGCGGCTTCGCCATCAAGGAATGACTGAATACTGTCGTACTGGTACGTTCCGAAGTTTTGCGGAATAAACAGGTTATAGATGCTGTAAAACTCATTGTGGGTTCCAACAGCTCATTGTAAACATCCTCAACCACATTATCGTAGGTAGGGTTGTTCTGCATGGACTTGGGGTTTCCCTGAGAGTGCATGCATACGTAAGCAGCGCCGGTGTCGGCACAAAGCCCGGCAAAACGGGGTTCTTCTTTGAGCCCACTCACATCGTTAATGATATGCGCTCCAGCCGCCAGCGCTTGTTGTGCGACCTCGAATTTTGTTGTATCAATCGAAAAAAGAAGGCCTGGATTGGCATCAACCGCACGTTCCAGAACCGGAATGGTTCGTGAAATCTCCTCATCGATGGAAACCGGATCAGATCCGGGGCGTGTAGACTCTCCACCAATATCAATGATGGCCGCCCCCTGAGCTGCCATTTCTGAAATCCTGTTCAATGCAGCATCTTCGCTGTTAAACTGACCACCATCAGAAAAAGAATCCGGTGTCGTATTCAGAATTCCCATTACAACTGGCACACTTAAATCCAGTGTTTTACCTCTGCATGATAGCTTGTGCTCCGGTCTGTTCCGGGGATTCGTGTCAGTCATGATAATGATCGTGCAGACTTTTCTTTAATCCCACTCGTCCTGCAACTGATCCAGTTTATCTTTTTTCTCGGCCCAGTCATCGGCATCAGGAAGAGCATCTTGCGTTTCATTAATAATTTTATCTTCCCAGTTTTCAGCCAGTCGTTCATTAAGATCTATATAGTGTTCCCACTCTTCGGGCACTTCATCATCCGGATAGATCGCTTCAACGGGACATTCAGATACGCAGGCATCACAGTCGATACATTCCAGCGGATCAATCGTCAAAAAGTTTGGGCCTTCCCGAAACGCATCAACGGGGCAGACAGCTGCGCAATTAGTATATTTACAGTTTATACAAGGTTCGGTTACAATGTATGCCATGAAAAGATGATGTTAGAGGTTGAGGTAGTTTTTTTTATTCAACTAACCATTTTATCTGATTTAATATTTAGATGCAAACCAAATGACCCTCCCTTCCGACTTCCCTCCCTGTATTCTATAGGGATGGAAGGCAGATGGGTAGGTCATCTCAAAATCTGCCTGACCTGCTCCAAATCCCCGTCATTCGCCGCGGGCTCAATTTCAAGTATGTGTGCCATCAGTTCATAAAGGTACAACGCGCTGAACGGCGGTGATAATTCCCCTTTTTTAAACGCCGGTCCGCTGGCAATAAAGATTGCGGCCATTTCGGGGGCTTTGTTATCATAGCCATGCATTCCCGCGGGCAGACTGCCTGTTTCAAAATACTCTCGGCTGGAAATCGAATAGGGGACATCCGCAATTACAATAATCTCCGGAATGCGGTAGTGATCCGTAAATCCATATTCCTCCGGAAGATCTTCCTTTAGAAATACCCGATAGTTCTCCTCATTCTCTTTAAGTGTTTGATATATTTCATCTCTCATGCCTTCATCAGGTTTCAGCATGGCAACAGGACTCCAATCGATCGGTTCAAAACTCTCCAGATCAATCATGTCATCCAGAAAGATCACCTTATCCTCAGATAGCTCTGCCATTCCATGATCCGATACTACAATCACATTTAACTGATCACGCAGCCCGACCTCATCAATTTTATCCCACAGGTATCCGAGAAGACTGTCGGTTTCCATCACGGCACGATCTACTTCCGGTGAATCTGGCCCAAATGAATGACCCCGGCTATCTACGTGACTAAAGTACAGGGTGGACAGATCGGCGTCTATGCCTCCGGCCGGATCAAGCCAGCTCATGACCGAATCAATCCTTGAATAGTTGTCTACAGAGCCGTCATAAGCTTTCCATTTTGTTGGACGCACACCATTGATCGACGCTTCAGACCCGGGCCAAAACATCGTCGCGGATGTTTTCCCCTGGAGCTCTGCTGTAGTCCAAATCGGTTCGCCTCCCCACCATCGCTCATCATTAGGGCTATCTTCCGGCGGCCCGTAGCTAAATCGTTCGCCCAGGCTGTCATCCGGAAAACTGTTGGTTATGATTCCGTGATGTTCCGCCAGCAGGCCGGTTACCTGCGAATAATGATTCGGGAATGTTTTCGTGGGAAATACCGGGATAAGATGCTCTGCCTTCACGCCGTTTTCGATCATGCGATCAAAGTTGGGCGTTGGATTTCTGTCAATATATTTGTTCATAAACCCATCAACTGAAATGAGCAGAACTTTTTGATTTAATTTCTCATCAACTGAAGATTCCGGTCCGCAGCCTGATAAAATGACGAGCAATAGAACAAGCAGGTTGAATACAACTTTCATAGACATATAGAGTGTGTTGAAAAATGAATATCGCGCAATATGCTATAATAAAAAAGGGACGACCAGCAAGCTAATCGTCCCTTGTAAATAAATTAAGATAAGTTTCGTCTGTTAGTTGAACTTATACCGGACTCCAAACTGCATCCTCCAGCGTGAGGATGTTCCCGTAATATTGTATCGGTCCGTGCCTATTTCACCTTCATCCCGATAGGTGAACTGTGGTGTTGTGCCGTCACTTTCATAGCCTTCAAACTGGTAAAGGTCGTAATAATTATTGAAACCTCTCACAATGTAGTTGGTTCCCCAATTCTTGTTAATCAGGTTTCCAATATTGAAGATATCTGCAGAGAGTTCAAACCTGTGAATGCTACCGCCAATTTTAATCCCAAAATCCTGTTTTACTGAAAGATCAAAAATTGCAGTATAAGGTAACCAAGAACCATTTTTTTCAGCGTAATTTCCTCGCCTGTCGCTAAGGTGATCATCATCACTGATAATAGTGTTCAGCTGTTCCCACTGTTCCTGTGCGCTTACAGTGTTTCCATTGGAATCTGTATATGGAATCAGGTTTATCTCGTCACTTGAAGCAGGAACATATACCAAACTCCTATTTCTGCTGGTGCTTCCGGTCTCATTATTCAGGTTACGGGCGTCTCGTCCTGCAATAACATAGGAGAAAGGTCCTCCTGACTGGATATTAGTAAACAAAGAAACCGTGGTTGCAGAGCTGCCCCTGTCGTTCCATGGAATACGCTGCGTGAGTGCAAGAAGGGCTCGGTGACCAACTGCAAAATCGGATCGCCCGAACTCTGGATTATTTCGCCCATTGATGTTCATCTGGCCTCTCCACTGAGAAGAGTTTTGAGATGATGTTCCTTCTGTCACTGAATAGGAATCATTATAGGAGTACGCTGTAGTAGCGCTCAGACCGAAATCGAAGTTTTTCGCAAACTGTGCTGAGAGATTGTACGTATAGCCTTTAGATGTGTTTGACGCTACATATACCGCACTGTATGTGTCGTCGATACTTTCGCCCGTAAAGATCTGCCTGTTATCCGGAGATCCCGTCCAGGTAAAGTCGACATCCGGCACTGAATTCACATTAGTGTATGTGATGTTATTGACCGTTTTTGAAAACATCGCTTCTATAGTGGTTGAGATGCCACCCGGAAGCATAAAATCAGTTGCAAGATTTGTTCTGAAGATCTGTGGGTATTTGAAATCTTTCGTGAACAGATCCACCTGACCACTTGGTATCACCGCATTCGGGTTAGTAGGCTGCTGACCGGGATCAGGCTCGAAACGGAAATCTTGTGACAAGTCTTCCAGATCTACCCCGCCGGCTGTCAGGCCGTTGTTGACAAACATTGCGCCGGGCCATACGAATGGTATGCGACTGGTGAATATTCCCGCACCACCTCGAACCGTTACATTCGACATGTTCGGCAGGTCGTAGTTAAACCCAAAACGAGGTGAAAACATGAGCTGTCCGTCCGGAGTTTCTCCAACGTTGGCATTTTGTGCTACGCTGTATTCCTGTCGCATTTGTGGGAGTGCCGTATCGCGAAGATAGGTGTCTGTTTCCGGACTTGAGGTTACAAATGGAAGATCGAGTCGAAGACCGAGAGTAAGCGTAAGGTCATTATTAACCCTCCACTCATCCTGAGCATACAGACCCAGCTGCATAGCGTTAAAATCGGCAGCACCATCTCCCTGTATGGCGTAGGTTCTGGTATAATCTGATGGTCGTGCGTTGTTCAAAAAGGCATCAATACTGTCAAACTCGTAAGAACCAAAGTTCTGACGCAGAAACAGATTATAGATGCTATAAAATTCGTTGTGAGTACCAAACGTCAGGGTGTGATCTCCCATGAACCATTCGAAGTTATTGGTAATGGAGAAGATATCCTGGTCCAGCTGGTTCGCTGTTGAAAATTCTTCTGAACCAAATTGAATCCGCCCACTTCCATCGTCAATCTGTACAAATGGAAATCGCTGTCCAAGTGTACCTCTGTTATCCCGAACTCGCACATAACTCAGGATAAGATTGTTGGACATGTTGTTGCCAAGATTCGAGTTCAGCTCAATTGCAGAGGAGTTTGTTGTAGTAGGAAAGAATACACCGGTATTTTCAAAAGCTATGGTGTTTGAACTTCCGGTTGCCCGGCTAAACTGCTCACCTGTTGTATACTGATGCCGGAGCGTCAGCTTATTGTCTCGATTGATGTTCCAGTTAAGCTTCGCAAAAATCTTTTCACCTTCAAGATTTTCTGTTGTACTTCCAAACCCACCGGGATTGTATCCATATGTGTTTTGCAGATAACTTCTCAGATTTGTGAGGTCGGCCTCACCAGCTCTATTATCGGCAGATGTATATTGCTCAACATTAAAAGGCCTGGGTGACTCTTCACGCTGAATTTCTACGTTTGTAAAGAAAAACAGTTTGTCCTTAATCACAGGACCCCCTACTGAGAATCCATACTGTTTTTCGGTGAAATCAGCTACTTTAGTCCGATCAATATCGAGACGATCGGCAAGGTTTCCGTTTGTTTTACCCACAAGATCCTGATTCTGAACGTACTGGTACACGGTTGCCGTGTACTGATTCGTTCCTGATTTCGTCACAGCGTTTATTCCTCCACCGGCAAACCCGCCGTAGGTAACGTCATATGGAGATAATACCACCTGTAGCTGATCTACAATATCAAGGCTAAAAGGTGAGATTCCGGTTTGACCGCCGTTGGTTCCTGAACTGGCAAGGCCAAATACATCATTGTTCACGGCTCCATCTATGTAGAGCGCATTGAATCGGTTGTTGATACCTGCAAATGTAGTCCCGCCACCAAACGTGCCTGACTGCGGTGTTAATCGGACAAAGTCGTTGATACTCCGATCAAGCGTTGGTAAATCTTCAAGATCTTGACTAGAGATTTGTGTACTGGTTCCAGATCGTTCACCTGCTGTTCCGGCCCTTGCAAGTATGACTACATCGTCTAGCTCAGTTGCCGTTTCAGAAAGTATAAATGTACGGCGCTCAACTTCTCCAAGACGAAGGGTAATATTTTCAACAACGGTTGGGCTAAAACCTGCAAAGCTTACAGTAACCGTATAAGGGCCACCCACTCGCATGTTTGCGATTCTGAATTTACCCGATGCATCTGTTGCCGCACCATAAGTTGTCCCTGAAGGTTCATGCTCTGCCACTACGTTAGCACCTGGAAGAGGTTTGTCAAGATCGTCGAAAACAGTGCCTGACATAGATGATGTTGTAACTCCCTGAGAATAGGAAAGCACGGGAAATAGTGCCATCGCAAGCAGGATTAATAAGTATCGTCGTATCATGATTTGATAGTTTTTGGGTGGGGATTTGAATTGAACAGGCCTAAACCTAAGGGTTCAATGTTAACTTAGTTTTACCTCTGAAATCTTTTTTTGAGGTGTGGATCTCATTCATTTGCTCTACTATACACAGTTAGTTTGAAGAGGATGGTCAATTTGCTAAGCATCTGATGATCTCTCCAAAACAAATTGTTCAAAACTAAATTACGTCTTTACGAAGAGATAAGCATAAATCCTTATCCACAAGTTGCCCACAATTTTGAGAAACATATCAGTCGCAGGCAGTTCACCCTATCTAAGCCACGGCTAATCTCTGTTCATGAAGACTGACGGGGCACAGTATACCAGGAAATAAGAATTATAGAAGGCTTTGCCCCTCGATGCCTTTCAATAATTATGAGCGTTCCAGCATTCGATTAAGGGCAAGAACCGCGTGCTTCCGTATGTCGGCAGGTACTTTAATATGATTCACAACTTCACCTTTCTCCAGCATTTCGAGCGACCACAGGAGGTGCGGCAGATCGATGCGGTTCATAGTGAGGCAAGGACAAAGAAACGGATTCAGTGACACAATTTCTTTATCAGGATTCTCTTTGATGAGACGGTTCACCAGATTCATCTCCGTGCCGATCGCCCATCTACTGCCGGAGGGGGCGGTCTCAATTGTATCAATAATAAGAGAGGTTGAGCCATCCATATCGGACGCCTGAACCACATCGTATGTGCATTCCGGATGAACAAGTACCGTAATGTCCGGATCCTTCTTTTTTAGGTTCTCAATATGTTTGATGTTAAACTTCTCATGAACTGAGCAGTGCCCCTTCCATAAAATCACTTTAACATCTTTGAGATTCTCGCCGATAAACTCAAACCGGTGACCGATCGGATCCCAAACCGCCATCTCATTAAGTGAGATACCCAGATCAAACGCCGTGTTACGACCAAGGTGCTGATCAGGCAGAAACAGAATGCGCTCTTTTTGAGTGAAGGCCCATTCAAGCATCTTTTTCGCATTTGAGGATGTAACTGTAGCGCCACCGTTTTTACCCACAAACGATTTGATCGCGGCCGTTGAGTTCACATAGGTCAGCGGTAAAATTGTATCGCCAAAAATGGCCTGCATTTCCTGCCAGCCCTGTTCGGTTTGATCAATATTGGCCATATCCGCCATGGAGCATCCTGCACGCATATCGGGGAGAATCACTTTTTGATAATCATCCGTGAGCATATCCGCCGTTTCTGCCATAAAGTGAACACCACAAAACACGATAAACTCTGCTGCATCCATCGTGGTGCATATCTGCGCAAGTTTCAGGGAGTCACCACGGGCATCGGCAAAATCAATCACCTCGTCTTTTTGATAGTGATGGCCGGGCATAAACAAACGATCGCCAAATTCAGCTTTTATCTCCAGTATACGAGCTCTCATCTCTTCTACTGAAAGAGTGCTGTAGCGTTCAGGCAGTGTGAATGTTTGTTCTTTTTCTAAGAAGTCAAGAGCTTCCATATCGGTTTGAGTAGAGTTAATAAGTAAGTATTTTTTGGACTGATATCTATCTTTGATTAGGAGACTCCCCCTTAGAAAAGGGGGATTGAGGGGGATGTTTACACTGAGTTATGCTCCAGTACAATGAACACCCCTCTCAGTCTCCCCTTGTTAGGGGAGAGTAGCTCATTTACATTACGTAAATTTATACATCTGTATAAATATCATCCATCTATATTCTTTATCGTTCCGCTCAGTACAAAACTAATATCCAGAGCAATAACCGAATGTGTAACAGATCCCGTAGAGATATAGTGCGCGCCACAATTTTTAAATGTGCCGATTGTTTCCGCGGTAATTCCTCCGCTAAGTTCCACTGTCACATGACCGGGAATCATGTCGCATAATTTCTTTGCTGATTCAGGCGTTTGATTATCCAGCATTATGATGTCTGCGCCCTCCCCAACTGCTTCCTGAACCTGGGCTTTCGTTTCGCACTCCACCTCCACCTTTACCATCAGACCGATCTGTTGTCGTGCCAGTTCAACAGCTTTTGTAATTGACCCCGCTGCCGTAATATGATTGTCTTTAATCATGACGCCATCATCCAGGCGCATCCGGTGATTATACCCACCACCACAACGTACAGCATATTTTTGAAGAGCACGTAAACCTGGAAGTGTTTTTCTTGTATCGCAAAGACGTGTTCCGCTACCCTCAAGCTTTTTCACCATTGCAGCCGTTTTAGTAGCGATCCCGCTCATATGCTGGAGAATATTTAATATCACCCGTTCACCTGTAAGCAGTGACTGCACCGACCCTTCAACCTCTGCCAGCCGGTCACCTTTTTCAACCCTGTCCCCGTCTTTCACGTGCAGAGCCACCTCTACTGCGGAATCGAGAAGCCCATACCCCAGAGGAATGGAATCAATTCCGGAAACAACACCCTCAGCTTTGGCTATAAAATCTCCGCCTGTGTTGGCAGCCGGTAACACTGAATAGCTGGTAATGTCCCCGAAGCCAAAATCTTCTTCAAACCCTTTTTCCAGAATTTTACGAAGCGGCGTTGCAATGGGCAGTGAAGAATAATTGTTAGCAGTAGACAAGAATTTGATGTCTTTTTATGTGAAATGATAGTTGTTCTAAAGTTACGTAAATTTTATCACAGTTAAACAGCCTTTGAAATCGTATGAACCGCTGTTTTCCTGAATAACATGCTATTTACAGCCTCAATCAATACATATGATATATCTTGATTACGCCGCTACGACACCCATGAGTGAAACAGCACTTGAAGCCTACCGCCAGGCTGCGGGCCGCTTTTTTGGCAACTCCAACAGTCTGCATGATGAGGGTTCCAATGCTTCCGCCGCGCTGGAAAGTTCACGCAAGTTACTGGCGTCCATTCTTGACGTACAGCCAACCGGGCTTCATTTTGCAGGCAGTGGCAGTGAAGCCGTCTTTCTAACACTCTACGGCCTTGCAATGGCAAACAAAACATCAGGAAATCATATCATTACCTCTCAGGCGGAACATAGCTGCGTCAGAAATGCATGCCACTGGCTTGCACGGCATCATGGATTTGAAGTCACTGAAATTCCGGCCACCCCGAACGGCACAGTCGATTGCGAAAAGCTAAAAGAGTCGATCCGGGCCACTACCGCACTCGTTTCTATACAGCACGTTAACTCAGAAACGGGTGGCGTAAATTCGCTTAAGGAGATCGGTAATCTATTGGAAAGTCACCCCGCAAAATTTCACAGCGACTGCGTTCAAAGTTTTTGCAAGCTCGATATACAACCAGACGAGTGGCATCTCGACAGCATCAGCCTCTCCGCACACAAGGTTCACGGTCCTAAAGGACTCGGAGCCTCATATATTCATCCAAGGGTACGATGGGAACCATTTATTCCCGAAACCAACCAGGAATATGGATTTCGGGCCGGGACCGTAGATGTACCGGGTATTGTAGCGTTTGCATCGGCCGCCCGCGAATTGTCAACTGAACGAGAGACCAATTTCAAAAAGGTTCGTGTAATCAAAGAAACCTTTATTCAAAAGCTGCAAGAGCTGGCTGGTGACTCAATTCACATAGAAGGCGATCCCGAGCACGACTCCCCGTACATCTGCGGCATCAGGGTTAAAGGAATGGAAGGGCAGTTTGCCATGCTTCAGTGCAGCCAAAAAGGCGTGGCAATTTCGACCGGAAGTGCCTGCCAGATAAACGAACAAACGCCATCGGCTACGATGCTCGCCTTGGGGTATGAGGAAGAGCTAGCTAAACAGTTTATACGATTCTCGTTTGATCCGGCCACGAGTGAAGATGATGCTATTCAGGCAGCAGTTGTACTATCGGGCATTTTGAAAACACATCTTGAACACGTGAAAGCTTAAAAGGTTTGAAAAGTGGAGAATAGTCATTATCTGTCCCTCACGGCTCTGCGACAATTCGTCCGCCGTGGTCTGTCTCGCAAATCACTTATAGATTAATCTACTCAAATGGCTTCATCAGATAATCAAATTCCCGAAGAGAATAAACACTTGCTTCTCGACAGTCTCGCTGCCCTGATCATTTTTCTGACGGTCATCGGGAGTGCCTATTGGGTTTTGGGCGATATGTCTGAGGATCATATTACCGTATTTCATGTCTTTGTTGCAGCAACCATAACAGCAGTTGCTACCGGTTTTGGAGCCCTTCCATTTCTTTTCGTGAAGCAGTTTGACGACAAATGGCTCGGTATCGGGAATGCCCTTGCTGCCGGACTGATGCTGGGAGCAAGTATTGGCCTGGTTTATGAGGGGGCAACAACCGAAGGAGTTTCATATTCATACCTCCGGGTTATCGCGGGGGCAGTGACAGGCGGCGTTTTGGTTTACTTTTCACAAATTTTTCTGAATAACAGAGATGAAGAGTATTCAATTGGTAAAGTTCAGGGGGCTGATGCCATAAAAATGCTGATGATTGTCGGTATTATGACTATTCACTCATTTGCGGAGGGGATTGGTGTCGGCGTCTCTTTTGGTGAAAGTCACACGTTCGGCGCATTCATTTCCATCGCCATCTCCATTCATAATATTCCTGAAGGATTAGCAATCAGCCTAATTTTGATCCCCAGAGGCACAAGTGTCAGGAATGCCGCTTTTTGGAGTATATTCAGCAGCCTCCCACAGCCGCTGATGGCGATTCCAGCTTTTCTGTTTGTATTGACATTCAAACCATTTCTGCCAGTAGGTCTTGGGCTGGCAGCAGGCGCCATGTTCTGGATGGTCTTCAGAGAACTCATTCCGGAAGCTGAAGAAGAGCTGAACAGAAAGAACGTCTATATTATAACAGTGGTCACGGCAATCGCGATGATGCTTTTCCAATTTACAATTGAAGGATAACGAGTGCAGAGCCATTTCCAGCGCACCCCAACACCCCTCCCATGAGGCTGTCCAAAAAGGTTTACTGGCAACTATTCCGCTTAAATAATTTAGGAATTTTCTTCTGACTCACCCTATTTCCCCCTCTATCTAATAGAGAGGGATTTAAAGTCTAAATTATTTAACCCAACTTGCCAAGAAAGGGTGTTCCCGGGCAGTGAGGCCATATTTTGAGCATCAGTGGTACACTACATATTTTTTAACTGCTTTTTGAGTGTGTTGACATTTAGTGGCTTTATAAATCTGCTGAACCTCTTTGATGGGGTTGGCTGGTTTGCGCAGGTGAATGGTTTT
>Ga0307948_1003449_pt1 | contig 11693 bp, 14 predicted proteins | sample OrgLakmetagen280_FD_201824 | JGI IMG/M metagenome (GOLD analysis project Ga0307948, IMG submission 201824) | Saline water microbial communities from Organic Lake, Antarctica - #280 | ecosystem: Environmental > Aquatic > Non-marine Saline and Alkaline > Saline | place: Antarctica: Organic Lake...
GGGTATGATGTTTAGCACGCTAGCCAGGACAGGCTTAGAGCCCGCAGTAGTAGAAACTAGGGCAGTTGATCTTCTCCTCGCAGCCTTAAAACTTTGCAGCCTGCCAAGGTAGTGCCTCCAGTTTCTCTGACATAGGCCAGGCTCACCCCTTTGTGTATGCTAGGCCAAACGGCTCCTTAGCAGTTTTACCGCAGCTCCCTCCCTAGCGTGTCTGCCACTTTGCTCTAAGTATAGGTTGGCCTGCGTTCCCTTGCTCTTGGCTCTTAGTAGAACAACCCGACTCTTGTTATCTAAACCTTTAGCTCTCTGTACTCCTTTCTTGTCTCCTAGAATGGGATCATAATGCTGAGAGTGACGTGTTTATTGGTGCAGCTGCGTTTTCTATAAAGGAACTCTCTCCTCTTTGGGTTATGTTGGAGTTGGTTTTGGCGCACCAGTCATCGCAATGGCTTAGCTGCTTTTATCCTGGATTACTCTTAACTTCCCTAATTTGTATGTTGAGTGCCTCGCGGTGCTGTAGCTAGATCAGCCCGTTGCCTTCCTTCCTCTTTACTAGCCCTGTCTTCCTAAACCTTGTTCTTTTTTACGTACGCACCAAAGTACGCAGGCTTTCCTTCTTTCTTTCTTTCCCGTGCTACTTGACCTTCTCGTATACGTTTTGCCCTTCTTCTCATCACCCTGGTTGTCCCCCCTACATTCTGTTATCGCTTCCAGCCTGCCTCCCTTGCTTCCTTTTTATCTATCAGCTTTCAGTTCGTGTCAACTTTGTAGTAGGGAGTTTGCTATCTCCCCTTGACTTATGTAATACGCCATCATCATCAACAAGCCACACTCCCACAACTAAGTCGCGTTAATCATTGTTCAATTTCGCTTCTAGCTGTCACCTTCGTTACAGACAAATTTGCACTGACTGTGACCAGTTTTTGATTAACTCTTATTAATACTTTGTCCAACATACATGGCTGCCGGTGACCCCTTTTGTATACCCTTTGTAACTCTTCAAGAGGTACTATTGTGTGAGGACTTTAGAATCATCAGAACGCTGCAAGTAACAGCACAAAGATCTCTGGGGTATAGATGACACCATTCTCACTCTGGAGGATTTTAAGGAACTGGCTCTTGCTTCTTAAAGCTAATAATATTGCATCCAAGCCCCATGTGCATTCTGCCAACTACACTGCCAAACCTAACCCTTGCTTGCCAGGCGTGCTCTCTCTCTCTCTCTCTCCCTCTCCAGTACCATTCAATAAGTTATTACCAACCCTCATCATGAGCAGGTTTCAGGCCAAAGCCTGCAACCCTCCTGATGATGATCCTTGCTGATTTTTTAAAACTATTCTGTGGCGGAGCAGCTTTATCTTACCCGGTACTAAAGTAGTTCTTCGTCCTTAATCATTGTTGAAAGTGGAACAGCTTTATTTTGCCCGGTATAGCATAAAACTGCCCTCGCTGGCGGATATAGCTGTGTAACCCTTACCCTTACCCTTTGCCCGGTATTAAAGTGGTTCCTTGTCCTTCTTAATAATTGTTGGGAGTGGAATTTCTGCTTGCTTAGATGATCTGTATTTCGCTGAGTTCAGCTAGATAGTGTAGAAGGCTGTGATAAGAATGAACAGTACAACAGGTCAGATGGTTCTGAAAGCCACCCAATTAATAGACTTCTGGTCGTAACTACTAGCTTGGGTTCTGTCCTACTGACGGTTTTTTGGTGCACCTAGTTTTATCGTGGTGTACCTAATCTTGGAGGGATTTCTGACTCATTTGGAATTTGTTAAATATATACATAGTCACTGGGTTCATATATACATGAAAGGGAGATCAAATTTGACAGCATAGAAATGCAAAGTGTTTATATAGACAGACAGACATTCACAATTCACAGAAAGACAAAACCTACCGTGGAAAGATAGATCAATCGGATTCTTTGTGTTCCACGTTTTCAACCTAATCATCATTGTTCAACAGAATTGCAAGCTCTTCAGGTCTACAAACTCATATAATGTGCACATTTGCAACAGCCATCAGCATCTGTGTATGCTCCTTGCACAAACATCACGTAAATAAGCTCTTTGCCAAAAGTCTTTTCAAATATTGCACACAACTAAAACAAGCAAACCGTTTTTCCATCTTGTATCTTCTCGATTCCAGGCATCAGCTCAGGCAACAACAACATTTAATGCCCGATTCAAGTTCATCCTTGGTCATTATAGCCTTTCTGTTCGTGCACATTGCTTGAGACTTTTGTATTACACATTCACATCTACCTGCTCATTGCATTCGAGCGAGAAGTCTGTCGGGTCGGGAATGTTTCCTTGGTCAAGTTTGCAGGTCCTGATCTCAGTTTGATTGCTCTGTGAAGCGCAGGTGACGGAGTGATGTTGAAAATTCTGCTATTTCTTTACAATCATTTGGAAGCATCAAGTAGACAGGGGTATCAGCTCCACTTGCTGCATGCATTGCTTTTTTTACTGTACTACCTATGCCCTCTCATTTAAAGTGGGTGTTCAAAGGCTTGTGCCTTATCAGCAGCAAACTTTTGAGCAAAACGCGACAGATTGTCAAAAAGCAAGCTGCGTTTCATATAGATTGTTCGACACCCACCTTGATTTTCATAGCTGCAGCCGCGCATTCACCGCGGCAATAGTTGGGGGGATGAACCACACAGCTTTCAAGGCTTTTCCTGGGGGACCATTTAGGGCGCTTGCCACTAGGTGTGAGGATAAGCGTACGCAGATAATTTACTTCGTCCTGCAATTGTTGGTTGTATACATATGTGTGCTTGTATCTGTGTTGTTCATCAGACAACTTTACGGAAGTCACACACCGGCAACAGCTGCATGCGCCCTTTCTCCTAGGTACAAGCAGACACGAGCCCAAAAGGTTGCACACCTGAACATGAGCCACGTCTGTCTTCAGCTCGCAATTGGTGACTGTTGTGGCTGCCAAAGACGCGTGGTTCTCGTCCCTCAATCGATCTGTAAGAAAGAAAGGCAGGAAAAAGGAGAGTTAAAGGGTTGTGAAGATCTTGCATATGCTTCACGGAAGCACAATGACTCATATAGTAGGCTCTGGGTGGCACATAGTATTTGACCTGCTTCTTGCCAGGGCTTCCCATACACATAAAGTGCCCATACACATACAGTACCTTCAGAGTCATGTATCACTTTAGTCAGCTCTCTGATGATCTTGTCGGCAATGCCATCCATGTAGTTTTTAATTGCTTGAGTGGACACAGCCGTGTTGTGCGAGTCCAGCTCAGCAAGCTTCAGCGTGTCTCCCTCCTGTTGTTTGATCATCACAGAAGCAGAAGGGAGGAGGGGGAGTTGTCTATGAATGGCAATGACTAGTTTCAAAAGAGCAAGTTGTGCATATGGATGAGATACCACGCACAAAATCAATGCAATTATCAGTCATAGCCCTACCCTATTAGACCAAAGAATTAGTAATTCCCTCCAGTAGTAATTTTTACTCGTTTGTCTCCAGTAGCAACAACGCTTGATTGCGAGGCTACATCAAATGGAACTTTGGTGCGCTTGGAACTTTTGGGAATGGGATTTGGCACGTTCTGGGGGCTTGGGCTTGGGGCTTGTGGCAAGCATTTCTCTGAAACACTTCCCCTCAAAAAACGCTGGCTTATAAAAATAAAACACGTCATCAGAAACTGGCATCTAAACCATCTTTATCCCTGGCAAAGAACCTCATGCACACATCAAACACTCTCCTGCACAAGCCGAGAGGTGCGTCTACAGGGATCAATAATCTCATCATGACACCTGATGCATTGTGTCTGCATCAGGACATCCTTTCAAAGTCTTTCAGCTTTCAGCACGGGAGGAATGGCTGACGCAACTAGCTAGGAAACAAAACGTCTCATTAAAGGAGAGCCAAGACAGATCTTTTACCTGTTTTACTTTGAGCTGATAACACTGTAGCACATTCCTGTAGCACTTACCACCTGCTCGCCAACTGACTTGTCATTCTGCAGTGTCTGCATAGCGGCTTGGGCATTGAATTCTGCTTGGCCATCGGCAATAGCGGCGTCAAACTCATCATATTCTATCAAGGTTTCCTGTGTGTGTTTGTGTGTGTTTGTATGTGTGTATGAATGTGTTTGTGTGTGACAAGGAGGAAGAGCGCACTTTTAAAATAGAAAATACACAGAGAAATGACACTGCTCAGATGCTAATAATATTACCACGGCAGCAGACGGGCGCTGCAGATTATAACACCAGCTATTCAACACAGGCCTTGGTTAAGACAGCAAGTGATATGACCTACCTACACAATTACGCTTGTATTCAGCTGGAGGGCAGAGGGGCAGAGTGTTGTGAGCTTAGGTACCTACCTCTACAAAGAGCATTGCGAGGGAGAGTCCCATGTCAACGTTGGGGCATGCTGCCTCTGCAGGTATACTTCCGGCTCCTACGTGAACGGGTTCAGTGAATGAGTGTCAGATACGTGTTGTTTATTTCATTCTAAAACGTGCAAGTGCTGTTGTGTGGGGGGTTCTAGGGTTAACCTTTCATTGAACATGCCTTCATGACAATATAGAGCTCAACTCACCTATTCCCATCGGAGCTGTGATAATTTGCACCACCTTTCCCATGGAACAAACTCGGGTCTGTTGGGCACAGCAAACAAAGGAATCCGTGTTTAGCAAGCAATTTAAGGACAAACGATGCACTGTAAGCCTTGGCAGGAATGAAGCAGATGGAAGGAGGACACGGTTGCTGTAGACAAAACATATCAATGTATTGAGGGATCTGACAAACTCTGGACAAGCGTGACTGCTCCGGCTCAAACGTAAACAAAGGAGCTCCACAAGTAAATACACCTCTCCCAAACAATCTTTTCACTTACTGCAACGATATAGGAGGCTTTCAACCATCGAAGGCTCATTTTGAGCGATAGCTTGATACCCTTATCGGTTGGGGTCCCCACATTCGCTGCATTCTTGTACACAGTCTTTCCAAAGAGCGTTTCATCTGTACCAAACAGCAAAGAGTGGACAATGTCTGGGCATGTTTGAAGTCGTGTGTGTGGCTTGTGTGTGTGAGGCATAAAGGGTTTGCCTACCAGTAGACACAAAAGCAGTGCATATTGCTGCCTCCCTTGATGAAGAACAGAGGACAGGCAGCTTGTATTGCAGCTATAATGTTTGCATGCTCAGAAATAAGATGAATTCCCTCGTGCGACAGCATCACTTATTACTTACCAACATCGTACTTTGGCTCGCCTCCATAGCAGATGGTGGCTCGGGCTGATCTTCCTTTGGGATTGCCTTCGTAGTCATACATCTCAGAGTTACCAGTTTCCTGTGACAATTTGGAATTTCGATCCAAATTCAACTTGACTTCCTGACATATGATTGTCAAAAGACAAATTGCAGCCAAGAGTGTAAAATTGCTCGCGCAACCCTTGTTCCACAGAGTGTCAGCACGGAGATCTATGTATGTACGCACCATGCATTCACCGTTGTTCTGCGTTTGCAGCAGCTTGCGTGCCTGCTGGCGTTCCCCCTGCACAGTTACAGGTAACATTGTGATTGCAGGTACCACAAGTGTGACGGTACATTCAGAGATTGGGCCATTGACAATTGACATATAACTACTAGGCACTGAACGTGAGCGGTTCGGGATTGCAGGTTACTAGTTTTATTTTTATATTAATAATGCTCGGCTTTCTGTGGATCTATGGTGGGTGCTGCTACACAGAGGAAAATCTGGTTTGAGTCCCAATTAACCTATGCTAAAGCATTCAACCAGACCTCCTCTTGCTTACCGTGTCCTCCAGAAGATCATCCAGACTGGAGACCTGGCCATTCTTGTCTGTGTAGTGCATTACGTACATGTGTTTAAGTGCAATGATGGCAAATATCAGACTTCTTTTGACAAAGGTGCAGCGTAAGTGAACGACTAAGGGGACCACCAACCTGCCCTTTTCCTTCCTTTGAGCTTCCTTTCTTTGACTTTCTTGCTCTGCATCACGCCGCAAATTGTGTCCACAGTCTCATCGTCTGTATGGTGCAGAAGTTGAGTTGCAATGTTACAAGATTAAACATAAAGCCAGAATTGCAGTGTGCAAATAAAATGTCGCTGCTTCCTTTCACTTACCAAGTCCAGGGGAGAGATCTTCGCCAAATGCACGCTTTTCTTCATCTGACTCCTCCTCGAAGCCCATACTGTCGGCAATAATTTGGTCCTCGGCTGCGATGACGGAAAAGGGTATGTAAAATAGTTGTGTTTTTAAACAATGCGCACTTTACCACTTTTCAAGGTTGATCACTATGTCCTTTGTCCTATGTCCTATGACCTATGTCTAGAAGACTTACCTGCAATTTCCTGCTCAATGCGCACCAGCTCTTCATCCTCAGCGCGATCAATTTCATCGCTGCACTTCTCTGAACGGTCTGATTGGCCAGGGGACGGGTTACCCATCATCCTGACATGTACAAAGAAAGGGAGGCAGACTAAGCTGGAAATTGTTCTATCATGGCTGTAATCTTAGCCCCTACTGCCGCTGGATTTACGAGGATATGACATGACATTCCTGCGTGATGCCCCCCCAAAACACGCGTCCAAACCATTATGTGACCGTTGATGCAGGTGTTCTTGTACAGTGTTTAAATCACGCACCGTCTTGCCATCCAGAACAGGAGTCGTCTGCCTTCCGCCTCCTGTTCTGTGGAAACATTATCGGCATCACCTGCAGTTGAAGAGGGCGCCTAAATTTACAGAGCTTGCTGGTAGTCACCTAAGATTGAGTCGACCTTAACTCCTAATTGAGGAGCACGACTGTCGTATGATCACTAGCTATATGTGCCTGTAATTGCAACCTCGTAAACTTACCATAAGGGGGAGGGGGAGGCTGGGGGTCGCTTGAGCCGGGGCTATTCCCAGGGCTGCTGCCAGAATTTCCGGGATTGTCTCCAGAGTTTCTGGGGCTGTTTCCGGAGTTCCCTGGGCTGCCGTACCGGTTACCGATGGAAAAAGCAGGTGGTCCCTCCCGAGGTGGCTCTGTAAAGTCTGTAGGGCAGATAAAGGAGGAATAATTAGAAATAGGTTGGCGTGAGGGAAGGGGAGATCAAGCTATTGCAGCACAATGCTGGTGTGTGTTGCACGAGCGCAATACTTGCCCCCCTTCGCAACGGGCAGGTGTTGGATAAAGAAGACAGGTGGATTTGTGTTGATCGAAAGTTGGATTGCTGGAGAATTCGCCAAAAGAACAAGTACGTTACCAGGCAAATAAGCACAGATTAGACCACTCACTGACAGGGGCCCCGCAAGTGGCATTAGCTACGTCTCTCTGGACAGCTTCTGTGTTTCTCCGGGCTCTTTTCAAGTTTTGCAGCTCCAGCTTTTTAATCTCTAACTCAGCCTGTTGTGGATACAATCAAATGCAGACTTGTAAAATGCTGGCAATGTGTAGTAACGTCTGTATTATAAAAGTGAAGCGCTCTGCTCATCAAGAAAGGTTGCACATGCACGAAAACCACGATTGTAGCTTGTGCACTCACCCTTTTCCTGCCCTTCTCGCCTGGGCCGCGACGGATCTTCTGTCTTGTTGAATTTGTGTCCCTTTCAAATTCTGTAAGTGAAGGAGGGTTCAGCATCAGCCTTTGTTTTTAAATGAACAGGAACTGCAGGCAATTAAAGATCAATTAATTGCTCAGCCAAAGCTAATTTTATTGGTTTGACCGAAAGCAATTATCAGGGTTTAATTCTAAACCCACCAGTCATGCAGTCAGTAAAACGCATAGCACGGTCTGCCTCCTGCAAAATAAGGAAGGGAGGAGGGGGTTTTCAACAGTGCTGCTGCTGTATCTTAAGTAGTGCTCAAAAGTATTGCTGCTGATCTGAGCTGCTAGCCTTACATATTGAAAGATGAAGGTGAGAGTAAATCAGCCAAATAAACAAACCTCACTAGTCAGGCGCCTGCGGACTCCGCCGCGCCAATTTCCACCGCCAGGTAGTGAAGCCAGTGCAGAGAGGGAACTGGCCGATGCCAAGAGTGCTAATAAAAGGTAGTAACCCTGCGTCCGGAGATTAAAGACCAATTCATACATCACGGCAGGTATGTATCATTAATGGTCAGCAGAAATGGAAGCAGGTCAGTGCAGCGTGCCAGGTCCATCATCAACCGTTGGCTATGGTGATGCATCATCAACCGTTGGCTAACAAGATAGAGCTTCCAAGGACAGCCGAGCTTCCTGCCAGGTGCCACTACTACAGTATCAACCGCTAAATGATGCTTGATGGCAATTCGAGTGCAAGCTACCTGACAATCAAGGTGAGGGGAGAGTCAAATCTATCTCACTCATCAGCAGGGAAACGGGTTCTTCAAAAACCCGTTTCCCTGAGTGTTTCAAGGTTCTCCTACTGCTTCTAGCTTCTAGCGCAGGTGGTTGCTTAACGGCAAAGTTGTGCAGCAAAGTTGTGCGATTGATGAAGCATGAAGCATCGATGTGTTGCGTCGAGAGGCGACGAGCAGATGTATAATGTAGTGATGTGTCGTGCAGGTCCGGGTGGATTACAGTGCGTCCCTTGCATGGGCGTGCTGGATGCAAGGACGATCGGGTCATCAGAGGTGCATGGATGCAAGGACGATCGGGTCATCAGAGTGCACAAGGGAGAGGTGGAACGCGATCGTGCATGCATGCAGAGAAGCAATCAGCAGCAGCGGGGCATGCAGCAGTGTCCTACCATGACGCGACGACGGGCCGTTCCAGGCCAATGGGGTGGGGTGAGTTTTCAATATTTTGATTATGAAGGGGAAAGGAAGGTCGAATATGTGGTTTTGGTGGTTGGAAGCGGACTCGAAGCTCACTTTTTCATGTGCTTTTGTAGGCTTTATTTAATCACCGTGCATTTGCACACGTCTAACTGGCTGGCGTAGCAGTGGGTCGTCACTCTCTCACCACTCTGCTTGACAAACAAGGTAGTAGCTTTATTTCAAACACCACACGAATGAGCGTCGTGCACCGCTTCTTGCATTGGTTGCATGTAGTCATGCATAATCATTTCAGCTGTTGGGTCAGTGCCACAGTCGCACACTAATACTGCTGCAACTAAGCTTAAACATGATGATCTCCTTCCCACTGATGATGCAGCAACGATGGCCTACCCACAATCAGACATGCAAGCGCAGTTGGAACTCGAGAAAGTCAAACTCGCGCAGATGCAGCTGCAAGCCGGGCAAAATGGAGGCATGGCTAATAGCCAGTTCAGCGCATATATGAACTCCCCACCAATGCCATACCCTGGAATGCCCGTAGCACAAAATGTGAGTAGTTCCAGACTAATGTATCACAAGTATCTAGAGGTTGATTTGAAGCACGTGCACACGCAAGTAGCGTGACATCATGATGAATCCAAGAATAATACAAGCAAGCAAGGCCCTGTTAAGAGGGGTTATCACAAAGAAGATGCAAAGGAGTAGTCTTCCCTGCATTGTACTGACATGACACGATCAAATCCTCAAATACCTAATAAAATGTGACATTCATGTTCCGCGTTAACTTGTGTGTGTGTGTGTGTGTGTGTGTGTGTGTGTGTGTGTGTGTGTGTGTGTGTGTGTGTGTGTGTGTTTGTGTTCCAGGTAGAAGGGCCGCCACCTGGAGAAGTTTTGATAGGGTACCAACCGACTCACGTGGTATGTCAATGCGGAACTGCACGGTGAAAATATGATACATTTGTCAGATCCAATTGTCCTTTTTGCAGATGTATGGACACACACAAACACGTGCAAGCACACACCACACACACACACACACATACACACTCTACAGACGCATACATCTATATACATAGGTACATTATTATGCACACTCCAAACACGCACACGCGCACATGCACACACATGTACAAACACATACAAACACACATAAACAATGCACACACAGAAGCACACACACACACACATACAGAGGCGTTGTGGAGCGAAGACCTGGGTTGTGGCCATTTTTGCCTGTCTGCCATGCATTGCTTTGTGTCCGATCGATTTTGAAGCAGAGTCGACCCCGGTGCGTGCATACATACTGTTGCATCGTGCCACAGTAACTTTGTGCCAACAACAAACTGGCGTTTACTCGTGCCACTGCGTGACTCTCTTTTTGTCCTGCAACTTTCTTATAATGGTGTAGCGTAGCGGCCTCAGCTCTGATACCAAATGTAGCGTAGCGGCCCAAAATGGTTAACCCGGAGAATGAGCGTAATTAAAAATTGCACTTTATTTATGCATGTTACGAATGGAAGCCAAATTCACGCTAAAACTCTCGATACCACCCCTGTGATCTGTTCAAGCAGTCAAATATTTACCCCTCCACCACAAGCAACATGACCCTTTGCATTACTGGAACAAAGATGCCCGCTTTGAGCTGCTTCCTTGAAATACCTGTTTTTCGCAGGTGTATGGACCACCAGGAACCCCATTCTATGTTAAGGCCCCAGAAGTTGGCCCGTTTTGTCAACCTGTTTGCTGTTTGTAGATTGTGAAAAGATATTCCTAGGCAGCAAACGCTCTAGACTCTAAGAGAGAACAGTGTACATATTGAAATGCTTTCCTGACGTAGGTTATCATCCTGTTGTCGCATATATGAGGTTATTAGGAATATGGATTAAAAGTTAAATGGCGATGTATATTGGATGTGCACAATTGTTGCTTTGGGTTTTGAACAGGCCGATGCCATAATAAAGACAATGTGAGAGGCTTTTCCTGTACCTGCCACATAATTGCTCTGAGTTCATTGTAATGCCTTTGTTATTTACAGGACTAGTTCCTTTCTCTCTTACTTAAGTGCATTTTGTCTTGCTTGCCAGTTGAAGCTCGTTTTTTTGGGCAGCGTACACCATTCATTTCACATGGTAACACACATATTTTTAGTTATATCATGACTTTTTTTTTTGTTGTTCTGGACCGTGCAAAGCACTTTCCACGGCAATTATAGAAATGAAAGCACAAAATTTGTAGGAAAGACAATGGTTACAATGGGGGTTGACCTTCAGCCAGGTTGTTTGGCTGATCGGCTGCTGACTGGTCTCGGCCGGCCACAAATAAATCCATAAGCTCAGAAAGAAAAAGAGAATGGTTACAATGGTTACAATGGGGGGTGACCTTCAGCCAGGTAGTTTGGCTGATCGGCTGCTGACTGGTCTCGGCCAGCCACAAACAAATCCATAAGCTCAGAAAGAATAAGAAAAAGTCTATTGTTCTGCTGAGAAAGGAAATCATGAACAAGTTGGTTGTTGACCTGTTGCAGCAAAAAGGGTTGGGCTGCTGAAAAGTCCTCAAAAAAAAGGTGAAGACAGAAAGGAAAAGTGTTTCCTCAGCTCACAAACTCGATGGTCTTGGCAAATTAAAAGAGCATGCACCTCGTTCTGAACATGTTCATCTTCACCAGGACATTGGTCATATACGCAAGAACCATCTTCATGCCACGCTGCTGCCTCAATTTTCAAAGTATGCGCACGCAAGCGGAATCTACTTATATTGCGCATAACATGTTTGGACAGATTAAGATAAAGATACCGTGGTACATTAATCGGCATACGCTCATTTCTAGAAAAAGGGATGGCAAACCAAGAATGATAGGTGGCCAGTTTGTTGTTGTGCGTGTTGGGGTCCACCAACTCAGCGTTCCTCCAAACACCTCTCATCCTATGCTTCAAATCTGCAGTAAACTCTTGCATGGTAAT
>Ga0307948_1003453_pt1:0-5000 | contig 11686 bp, 9 predicted proteins | sample OrgLakmetagen280_FD_201824 | JGI IMG/M metagenome (GOLD analysis project Ga0307948, IMG submission 201824) | Saline water microbial communities from Organic Lake, Antarctica - #280 | ecosystem: Environmental > Aquatic > Non-marine Saline and Alkaline > Saline | place: Antarctica: Organic...
CCCTCCCGCAGAGCAGCAGACACGTGAGTGGCTAGGGTGCGGGAGCGACGAGCTCTGCGGGAGGGTGCCAGGGCAGCAGCACGAGGGCCCCAGGCAAAGGGATAGCCCCATGAGGCATACACAGCACTTGACTGGAGCTGCGACGGTCATTGGGTGTGGGGAAAGGCTGTGAAGTGAGTGTAACGGCACGTATGAGAAATGTGTTAGGTTGGCCAGAACCATGAATATACGGTGTGCATACAGTATTTCTGGCAGGGAAATCACCAAATATACGGTCATACACGGTGTATATACACAGTTCTAGTCAACCCTGGAAATGTGTCTGTTCCTTGCAGAGGCATACAAAGGAACAAAGAGGCATGTCCATTCAAAACTGCAACCCTTAAAGCTATGAGGCGTGAGGCGTGCTCTCACATGGAGCTGCATTGTCATGATGTATGACGTGTTTGCTGTTCATGGTACTCTCAGTGCTTGAGGAGCCGGTATATCGAGCAATTAACCACGTTATGGCATGCAGGTCCTGCATCATAATGCAAACTGCAAATGAAGCACGCAACCAGAAAGGCACAGCAGCCTCATACCCTCCAGCTCAAAACCTCTGTCATGATCCCCTCTCCTTTGCCATGCGTAAATTTACAAAACGCGATTTGCAATGTTTTTTGCACCATGTATGCCCAAGACACTGGACTTCCAGCCGTTTATACCCATACAGGGTTGTTCAGTTCGATATTTTGGAGCAAGGAGTTCGATAAAGTTCGTGAAAGTTCTAGAACCCTCAAACTGTTCGAGCAGTTTGATGTGCAATTTCGGAAATGGAGAATGTTGCTGGTTTCCATGGTCATACTCGTCTAAAACAGTCTTATATAAATATAACATAATATTATTTATGAGTGAGAAAACATCAGAACGTTTGACGGCCATCTAAGGCTCTTTCCTGCATTTTGGGCTGCAAGTTTGGACCTAAGAATTCGAAAAATAGGCATAACGTTCGACGAAGTTTTAATAGCTAATCACAAACGGCATTTTAGGGTTCGTTAAAATGCGTGAAAGTTTCGCGAACCCAAACTTTTGAACGAACCCCGAACTGGACAACCCTGATACAGAGGATATAAAAAGGAGTATTGAGCCTGTGTAGATTAATTGAGCCCGTCTGGAATTATTGAGCCCGTGTTGCCAACAAAGTTCTACCTCACGAATTGGCTGTCTACGATCTGTACCCAGAGCTTCCACCTACAACCAAACAGATGGTCAATACACCTTACACTTCAGGCTCTTCCTCTTCTCTCACCATGTACTGTGCCACAGAACCGTTGCCATGCCCAATGGTGGCAGCACGAGTGCGGAATGCCTCCTTGTGCCTGAAGTGCACGCATGAGTGAGGGTGTGTGTGCATGCAAACATTGTGCACACTTGAGTTGTGTGCTAGTGTCTGAACCACATAAGGTCAGTACATAATTTCTAAGCATACACTTAGGCAGCTCTATCAAATAAAGGCACACATTTACTGTTACCTCTCGCACCGTCCATGAGAACGATGAGCTTAAAGCGCACATAAGCAATAATGACAGTTCCACAGCATTCCGAACTGTCTGCCCATAGCAAGCTTGATTTGAAACACGGTTTGAAGTTACAGTAAAATTGGGGTCCTCCACCCCATAAATCTTTCAGCGATGCAGCTGGGATGTGGCATGCTAACAAGGCAGCAGTGGAAACACCTCTTATGTAATCAGGGAAATGAGCTGAATGTGCATTTGGTACAATCCAATTACTGCAATGCAGAAGAAAGGGTCAGGGTTTAGGGTTAGGGTTACTGAAGAAAAAAAAGGATTAGGGTTACTGCGATACAGAAGAAAGGAACTAGGGTTACTGCAATATAGAAGAACAGGAGGAGCCATCCCCAAGCCCCGTTATAATTCTTTCCCCAATCTACCTGGCCTTTGCTGCTTTGCGTGCCTCCTCATCCTGCTCCGGATTCCCAGACACAGGCGTGGTCATGGCTCGGTTGGGGTTGGAAGACACCTTGATGCCGTGAGCAAAGGCATTGACTTGAGGGCCGTGGCCAGCCCCATCAACAAAGCTACCAGCTACGTCCTCCTGTAAGCAAATTCACGTTTGCCATCGGTGTGCCCCGTGGTGCGTGTGTGTGTGTGTGTGTGTTTGTGTGTGTGTGTGTGTGTGTGTGTGTGTGTGTGTGTGTGTGTGTGTGTGTGTGTGTGTGTGTGCGCCTGCATGACGGTCAGACATGAGGATAGGATATGCCGGTCATACATGAGACATGATGTTTGTGATTGTGCTACATAAATATGTTGTTTGTTTGTTATTGTGCTACATGAATATGTTGTTTGTAATTGTGCTACATAATTATGTTGTTTGTTATTGTGCTACATAGTTATGTTGTTTGTTATTGTGCTACACAATTATGTTGTTTGTTAAAGTGCTACATAAATCTGTTGTTTGTTATTGTGCTACATAAATCTGTTGTTTGTTTGTTATTGTGCTACATAAACAAGAAGACTCATTTGTAATCGTCCACAAATCAGACCTCTAATTAACCCACACCTGTCCATGCGTAGGCAGGCCTTCAGAGTCCACTGGCTGAAGCGGAGCACCAGGCGGGGGTGGGGGCGGTTTTCCTTTGGCCATGTTCTGCGTGTGTTTGTGTGTGTGTGTGTGTGTGTGTGTGCCTTTGTGCCTGTGTGTCTGTGTGTTTGTGAGCGAGTGTCTGTGTGTCAGTGTGTGTCTATGTGTCAGTGTGTGTGTCTGTGTGTCAGTGTGTCAGTGTGTGTGTAAGTGTGTGTGTATGTGTGTGTGTGTGCGTGCCTGTGTGCCTGTTTGCCTGTGTGTCTGTGTTCGAGTGTGCGAGTGTCTGTGTGTCAGTGTGTGTGTCAGTGTGTGTGTGTGTTTATGTGTGTGTTTTAGGTTAGACCTACACACACACAAACACACACACATACACACACACACAAACACACACACACGCCACACATGTGTGTGCTTTAGGTTAGACCTACACACACACACACACACACACACACACACGCACACACACAGACACATACACACACACAGACACACGCACACAAACACACAAACACACAGACACACAGGCACACAGGCATGCAGGCACACAACAACACACGCACCCACGCACACACACACACACGCTTGCACATACACCCACATGTACATACATGCACACGCACGCACGCTCACACTCACGCACACACAAATGCACACGCATACGTACACCCACACACTCACACTTACGCCCACAAACACACGCACACGTACAAGCACATGCACACACACAAACACACACACGCGCGCGCACACACACACACACACACATACATACAACACCACAACAGGAGGATCATGTGGAGGCATAAACCTGGTCAAAACCAGGCCTAGCTTTACCTGCAGCATGAATAATGAGGGCGGCATGGCCACAGGCATTGTGCCCCCAGTGCCATCAATGGAGGACCCAGAGGAGGACCCAGAGGAAGCAGACGTGCGCCGTTTGAAGGGATTGCTGGTGCCACCTGCAAAGGTACAGGAGCATTGATATTCTAGGTGATGTTGTTGCACTAGCAAAAGCTGTTGAGTAAGCCTGTGCATGTGCCAGAAATATTTATCGACATATCGACATGTTTAGTTGCGTCTGCTTTTCTCTAGTGTTTGCTAAAGCCCCAAATTTTTTCATCCGAATTGAGACCAAGATCAAGCAACCACCTCCCTTCTGCATAGGACCCACTTTGATTTCATTGTCACGACACTATAATTGTTAGCAGGACCTTAAATGTGAGTCCTGTCGCCTGAGTATGGTTGTTGAGAAAATGAAGCATTCCTTACCTCCGTCCTCAACACCAGGAGAGCTGTCATCTCCATCCTGCCTGTCCTGCTGCTGGCGGTTGCGTTTGTGTCCTGACGAGCTGTCACTGTCCCCCTCGTCACTGCTGCTGGAGTTGCTTCCGGCAGCGCCTTGTCCGTCCCTACAAAAGTACATATGCATATGGCAGGCACACGTCTCACATGCCACTTAAAGCACAAAATATTAACACAGACATGTCCGTCCCTACAAAAGTACATATGCATATGGCAGGTACACGTCTCACATGCCTCCTCCAAAGCACACTATAAACACACAAACACTAAAACATTGAACACACGACCGAGCGCCCTTTTTGAGCAAACAGCACCCAAGAGACACACACATACACACACACATACACGGCCCCTCACCTGCGTCGCTTACTCCTGCGTTGCTCCTTACGCTCCTTGCGCTCCGCTTCTTGCCGCTTGTCTGCCTCCTCTCTCTCTCGCTGAGCTGGGGGCACGTAGAGTGCAATGGTGGCAAGGCTCCGCAGCACACGCTTGGCCCACTCACGCAACCCAGGAGCGCCTGTGTTGTGTGCAAGTGGGTGAGTTTGTGTGTACACTTCAGCTTGAATGTAAGCTCTATATGTAGGGGGAGATCCAGAGAAATGTGACCATGCTGTGCAGCACACTACCACCTACCAATTGAAACCAGGCTGTGCAGCACACTACCACCTACCAATTGAAACCAGGCTGTGCAGCACACTACCACCTACCAATTGAAACCAGGCTGTACAGCACACTACCACCTACCAATTGAAACCAGGCTGTGCAGCACACTACCACCTACCGATTGAAACCAGGCTGTGCAGCACACTACTACCTACCATGGAACTAGGTATTTAGTAAGTAAAGTGCTAGCAGTAAAAATCCAGATTACCCCCACCTGCAGTCTCTCTGCTCCAAAGCCACCTCTGCCGTACCCACCTCTGGGCTCAAAAATCCACAACATCCACACAACCTGACTCAAAATACTGCCACAACTCCCACCTGAAGCTTCGCTGCTGCCAAGACATGTACGCAGCATGTCGTCCATCCTGCTGGCCAAGAAGTGCACATCCTCCACCAAAACAGGGTCAGGATCACGTCCAGCAGCGGCCAGTGCGTTCTGTGCGGTACAAAGC
>Ga0307948_1003453_pt1:10000-11686 | contig 11686 bp, 9 predicted proteins | sample OrgLakmetagen280_FD_201824 | JGI IMG/M metagenome (GOLD analysis project Ga0307948, IMG submission 201824) | Saline water microbial communities from Organic Lake, Antarctica - #280 | ecosystem: Environmental > Aquatic > Non-marine Saline and Alkaline > Saline | place: Antarctica...
TGAGCATTGATGTATGATGATTGTTCTAGCTGATATTGACCATCATTGCTTTTGCTAAATCTGCTGGAGCAATCAAACATCCAGCTTTGCTTGAAAGTCCAATGGACTTAAAGAGAGAATCAAAAGACATTGCATAGGCAGTGGACATGTTATTCAGCTTGTCTTGTTTGCTGCAGAGTAGGAAGCCGTTAAGGCATGCAGTGCTTTTTGAAATCCTTAATCTATATCAGGTAATCTAATGACCATGTTGGGCAATGCTACAGCGCACAAATACATGCATGCACACACGTACATACATATGCACAAGAAAACACGTACACGCACACGCATACACACACGCATACACACACGCACACACACATACACACACGCACGCACGCACGCACGCACGCATGAATGCAAGCACGTATGCACGCATGCACACACGCACACGCACACACACGCACACACGCACACGCACACGCACACCCAACGCACACGCACACGCACACGCACACGAACACGCACACGCACGCACGCACGCACGCACGCACGCACGCACACACACACACACAAACAAACACACATTCACACACACACACACACCTGCTGTGCCCTCACTGCAGCTTGCAGAGTAGGACCAGACGCTGCAACTGCCAGCAGCAGCTGTAGCCACATGTCTGCGGCAGCTGTGTTGAAGTCTGCAGCAGTGCTGTTAGCGCTGGCAGGAGACAGGTGGTGTGTGATGGCAGGGGCAACCAGGGGCTCCCAAGAGAGGCAGCCCTACATGCGTGCGCATGTGTGTGCACGTGTCCGTGTAAAATGCCATTTTGCAGACAAATAGTTAAAAGAGCTTTAACGTTGAGATAGATGGCGTTACTATTGCCTAAAATTGCAGAAAGGAGATGATTTACTTATAGGTGCCTGCAGAGGGAAACGTGTGTGGACAATGGCAAACAACAAATAGGCCTACAGTACTGCCAGCAGAGAACCCTCTTCCCTTGTACCAAGAACGACTGTAACGATCAAGAGCACCATCATTCATCCACCAGGTTTTATTTCTTGAACGATCAAATTCATCCACATCCCAGTGCCCTCCGGCATGCAATCTGCCTACTGGGAGGAGCAGTGTTACTCACCTAACAAATAACACACGCATTGTCAATGACATCAAAGCACGCCGCAAAGCAAAGGCTCGTCAGCAGCAATAATTTAACCACAACCTTTGCGTGCAGCAAGCCAGAATGATGCCTGTTCCGATCACCTCACAACTTAACATGAATGTTGCCAAATTGGAGAGAACGGAGAGATAATTACACTACCATAGACTGCAGCATACCTAAGCCTGATCACCTCTTATCCATCGCTTCCAGCACACCTCGGCCAGACATGTAGGAACTCACACAACTACCAGAGAAAAGGCATGTACGACACTACCAGACAAAAAGGCATGCACAACACTACCAGAGAAAAAGGCATGCACGACACTACCAGAGAAAAAGGCATGCACGACACTACCAGACAAAAAGGCATGCACGACACTACCAGACGGACAGGTATGCACACCACTGCCAAACAGGTCTTCAGGCATACACACCTTGGTGGCCTCCAGCGTGCGGCCTGCCAGCAGCAGCCATGCCTCTAACTCATGCACTAATCCAGGCTGCTGTGCAAGCACTCCATTTCCTGCAAAGCCACCCGGCACAG
>Ga0307948_1003457_pt1 | contig 11681 bp, 13 predicted proteins | sample OrgLakmetagen280_FD_201824 | JGI IMG/M metagenome (GOLD analysis project Ga0307948, IMG submission 201824) | Saline water microbial communities from Organic Lake, Antarctica - #280 | ecosystem: Environmental > Aquatic > Non-marine Saline and Alkaline > Saline | place: Antarctica: Organic Lake...
TGTGTGTGTGTTTGTGCGTGTGTGTGTGCGTGTGTGTATGTGCGTGTTGTGTGTGGGAGCGTGCTTGTGCATGGCTGTGTGCTAAAAAGCACTGCCTACCTGTTTGCATGTGTGTGTGCTGTATATATGTGTGTGCGCACGTGTGTGTACGTGTGTGTGTGCTTTTGTGTGTGTGTTTGTGTGTTTGTGTGTGCGTGTCTGTGCGCACAAATGAGCGAGTGTGCGTACAAGTAATGCCTACCTGCCCCCGGTCCTGCCCCATGCTTTGCTGCTGCTGTCAGGTGGCCACCCTTCCCTCTCACTCCCTCTGTGCTGCTCGTAACACCCCCCCCCCTGCCTCCGCCACTTCCCCCTCTCGCACTCCCCAAACCACCACCACCACCACCATCACCACCGCTACTGCTACTGCTGGTGCTGGTGCTGCTAAGGTTGGTGCTGCCACTGCCGTTGGGAATACTGCTACTGCTACTGCTGCCGCTGCTCAGGGAGGTCTTGACGTCGTCAACGGGAATGTTATTGCTGCTGCTGCACAACGAAGCTTTGACATCGTCAACGGGAGTGTTGCTGCTGCTGCTGCCCACTCCTCCTTCCCCACTGCTGTCCTTGTTGCTGCTCTGTTGCTGCTGCTGTTGTTGTTGTTGTTGTTGTTGTTGTTGTTGTTGTTGTTGTTGTTGTTGTTGTTGTTGTTGTTGTTGTTGTTGTTGTTGTTGCCGCTGGGGCTGCTGGGGCTGGCTTTTCAGGGGCGGCCCGAATGGACCACGTGCCTGTATGTGTGTGTATGTGTTTGTATGTGTGTGTATGTATGTGTGTGTGTGTTTGTGTGCGCGCGCCTGCAGGTACACAAACGTGGCTATGTGGTTTAAGGTAACTCATTTGTGACACTGAGGTTTGGCTTTGCTAGAAGCCGGATAGAGCCCTATTTGCTGCAACATGTCAACAACCAACTTGCTCATATTTTCCTTTCTCAACGGGACACTAGACCTTTTCTCCTTCTTTCTGGGCTTATGGATTCATTTGTGGCTGGCCGAAACCAGTCAGAAGCCGATCAGCAAAACAACCTGGCTGAAGGTCACCCCCCATTGTAACCATTGTAGCCCTTGTAACCCTTGTAACCCTTGTAACCCTTGTAAGCTTTGTGACCCTTGTAAGCATTGTAAGCATTGTAAACAATGTAAGCATTGTAAGCATTGTAAGCATTGTAAGCATTGTAAGCATTGTAAGCATTGTAAGCATTGTAACCATTGTAACCATTGTGACCATTGAAACCATTGTAACCATTGAAACCATTGAAACCATTGAAGCCTGCTAGAGAGGCATACACTGCGGTGAGTAAGGCATTTTGCCCTTTCCAGTGCCATTACCAACTCTCACGAGGAGACGATTCTCCGGGTCAAGCCTGCAACCCTCCTGATCTGCATTGATGCTTTTCTCTCTTCTTTCTGTCAAGTCAGTGTCCGTTGTCGGTCAACAATATACATGCTGATCTGCATTGATGCTTTTCTCTCTTCTTCCTGTCAAGTCAGTGTCCTTTGTTGCTCAACACTATACATGTCGATCTGCATTGATGCTTTTCTCTCATCTTTCTTCAATCAGTGTCCTTTGATGAGTCCAACATACATAGGGTTGGCCAGAGCCATATATATACACCGTACATGACCGTATAATTGGTATTTTTCCTGCCAAAATACCGTGTATACACCGCATATGTATATATATGGTTCTGGACAACCCTGCATATCACACACCACACACCCTCAGCCAAAATACCGTGTATACACCGCATATGTATATATATGGTTCTGGCCAACCCTGCATATCACACACCACACACCCTCAGCCAAAATACCGCGTATACACCGCATATATATATGTATGGTTCTGGCCAACCCTGCATATCACACACCACACACCCTCAGCCAAAATACCGTGTATACACCGCATATGTATATATATGGTTTTGGACAACCCTGCATATCACACACCACACACCCTCAGCCAAAATACCGTGTATACACCGCATATGTATATATATGGTTCTGGCCCACCCTGCATATCACACACCACATATGTATATATATGGTTCTGGCCCACCCTGCATATCACACACCACATATATATGGTTCTGGACCATCCTGCATATCACACACCACATATATATGGTCGTGGCCCACCCTGCATATCACACACCACACATGTATATGTATGGTTCTGGCCAACCCTGCATATCACACACCACACATGTATATATATGGTTCTGGCCAACCCTGCATATCACACACCACTCACCCTCACCTGCACTTCCCCTGCAACGGTGGCAACCGTGGGCGGCAGGTTCGTGCCGGCATTCATGTGAAGGCGAGCAGCAGGACTGGCGTTGCTCTGCTTGATGGGTAGGAAGCTGCTGCTTGAGAGGGGTGGCTGATTCCCTTCGTTGTCGTCCAGGCCTGCAAAATCATGGACTGACGTAGGTTCAGGAAAAAAGCTGATGCTCGATTTCGCGGCTGGTCAGCTTATACGTAGGGCTGGCCAGAACCATATACATATTATATATATTTACGGTGTAAATACGGCATTTTTGGCAGGGAAATCGCCAACTATACGGTCAAATACGGTGTGTATATACGGTTCTGGCCAACCCTACTTATACGTTCAGGAAATAGCTGGGGCTGGCCAGAACCGTATATCTGTACCGTATATGACTAGGGTTGGCCAGAACCGTATATGCGCACACCGTGTATGACCGTATGTATGGTGATTTATCTGCTTAAGATACCGTATATACACCGTATATACGTATATATGTATGGTTCTGGCCAACCCTATATATGACCGTATGAATGGTGATTTCCCTGCTAAAAATACCGTATGTACACTGTATATATGTATATACCTATAAATGTATGGTTCTGGCCGACCCTAGATATAGCTGCTGCTCAAAGTGGCGGCTGGTCAGTTGTTGTGAATGTCCCTGCAAGCCTGCAAGCACGCTTGGGAGTGTGCCTCACAGCAATTACTAGACCCTAAGCACTAATAATGGTACGTAGTACATAAGGACTGTAGTACATACACATAAATAACAAGGAAGATGACAAGGGGTAGGGTTTTAGGGTTAATTTTTGGGTTTAGGTTTTGGGTTCAGGGAAAATATGCATGGCAATAACTACCAGTGGTAGTACATACATATGAATGATGAGGAAGGTGACGGGCTCTTTTCCTTAAGAAAATTTATCTAGGGTTGGCCAGAACCGTATAATATACACCATATATGACAGTACACTTGATAAACGTTATGCCTTGGTAAATGTTATGCCCTTTTTGCTGCAACAGGTCAACAACCAACTTGTTCATGATTTCCTTTCTCAGCAGAACAATAGACTTTTTCTTTTTCTTTCTGAGCTTATGGATTTATTTGTGGCTGGCCGAGACCAGTCAGCAGCCGATCAGCCAAACAACCTGGCTGAAGGTCACCCCCCATTGTAAGGGTAAGGGTAAGGGTATACTTGGTAAACGTTATGCCATAAACGTGTGCGCATGGTTTTTGGCCAAGTCTGACACAGATGCACGTGTAAGGTTGGCCAGAACCGTATATACACACTGTACATGACCGTATATTTGGTGATTTCCCAGCCAAAAATACCGTATATACACCGTATATATATGGTTTTTGGCCAAGCCTGACACAGATGCATGTGGGAGGAGTGCAGTAGGAGCTAAAAAACCGAACAGCCAGGCACAACAACTTCAAAGCCGGTTTATAATGATTAAGCATCACGGCAAAGTTTGGTTTCCTCGTGCCATGGTGCTGAGTCTTGGTTGGTTTCCTGTGCGTTGGTTTCCTGTGCATTGGTTTCCTGTGTATGACGAAGTTTGGTTTTCTCGTGCCATGGTGCTGAAGCTTGGTTGGTGTCCTGTGGTTGCTTTCCTGTGCATTGGTTTCCTGTGCATGGCAAAGTTTGGTTTTCTCGTGCCATGGTGCTGAAGCTTGGTTGGTTTCCTGTGGTTGCTTTCCTGTGCATTGGTTTCCTGTGCATGGCAAAGTTTGGTTATCGTGCCTTAGTGCTGATCTTGGTTTGTCGTTAACTTCTCAGATCCTAGATCCGGCAGTGAAATACGGTTTTGCGCTTTCAGACCACATGGCAGCATTTTGTTTTATTCAGATCCGCTTGATGAAATCTTGCAAGATCGCTCTCACTCTTGCGGTTGGCCCATAGCCAGATCTGGTCATACAGCACTGGTCATAAAGCACAGGTCGTAAAGCACTGCTCATAAAGCACTGGTCGTGAAGCACTGCTCATAAAGCACTGGCCATACAGCACTGGTCATAAAGCACTGGCCATATAGAACCGGTCGAAACGCGCTAGTCGTACAGAACTGTTCATAACGCAGCACTGGTCACACAGCACTGGTCATAAAGTACTGGCCATACAGAACTGTTCATAACGCGCTGGTCGTAAAGCACTGGTCATAACACACTGGTTAGAAAGCACTGGCCATACAGCACTGGCCATACAGCACTGGTCAAAACGCACTGGTCGAAACGCACTGGTCATGCAGCACTGGTCGAAACGCATTGGCCATACAGAACTGGTAGAAACGCACTGGTTAGAAAGCACTGGTCAAAACGCACTGGTAAAGCACTTGCCATACAGCACTGGTCATAAAGCACTGGACACACAGCACTAGCCATACAGCACTGAACATAAAGCACTGGTCATACGGATCTGTTCATTACGCACTTGTCGTAAAGCACTAGCCATACAGCACTGGTCGTAAAGCGCTGGTCGTAAAGCACTAGCCACACAGCACTGGTCATACAGCACTGGTCATAAAGCACTGGTCATACAGAACTGGTCGAAACGCACTGGTCATGCAGCACTGGTCGAAACGCATTGGCCATACAGAACTGTTCATAACGCGCATAAACATCAATATCACGCACAAATCACATCAATATCGATATCTACGCACAAACCACATACATATCAATAACAACGCACAAACCACATCAATATCAATATCAATGCACAAACCACATACAGATCAACACACAAACCACATCAATTTTACCGCAAAAACCACATTCATATCACTATCAACACACAAAACTGTGCTTGCCTCACTCTGACATGGCACTGCACCAAAACTAAGTTTGCATTTCTTTTACATTTCAACACACCTGCGTTGTCCTCAACGGCTTTCAACTCTTCAACGCACCTACGTAATCCTCAATGGCCTTCAACATTTCAACGCACCTGCATTGTCCCCAATGGCCTTTACCAATTAACACACCTGCATGGACCTCAACGGCCTTGAACTTTTCAACGCACCTGCATGGACCTCAATGGCCTTCACCAATCAACACACCTACGTAATCCTCAATGGTCTTCAACATTTCAACGCACCTGCATGGACCTCAATGGCCTTCACCAATCAACATACCTGCATAGTCCTCAATGGCCTTCAGCACCAGCAGCGCACACTCCATGCTGATGGCGTCTCCATCCTGTGTATAAAACACCCCATGCTTTGTATAAAACAATCCATCCTGTGTATTTAGAATCTCCTGTGTATAAAACATCCATGCTGATGGCGTCTCCATCCTGTGTATACAAAATTATGTACGTGTTGCATCATGTGTTTGAGCATGTGTGTGAGTGTGTGTGTGTGTATGTTTATGTCGTGTGCACTTTTGGGACCTTACTCTACCCCCCTGCATGCATGTGTGCAAAGGCATGTGTGTGTCATGTGTGAGCATTCAAGTGTGTGTGTATGTGTGTGTGTGTGTGTGTGTGTGTGTGAAAAGTATGTGTGAGTTTGTCGTGTGTGAACATGCAATTGTGTGCGTGTCGTGTGCGTGAACATTTATGTACATATGTAATGCGTTTTGTGTGTGTTAGACATTTCGACACATGTCTCGCGTACCTCTGCCGCAGCCCTCCTCCCCCCTACTTTTTCGACCGTTATTATTTTGGGGGCACACCACGAAAAAGAATACATATCGTGTAAGTGTGCGTGCACGTGTGTGTGTGTGTGTGTGTGCGTGCACGTGTGTGTGTGTGTGTGTGTGCGTGTGCGTGCCTGTCTTGTGCACGTGCATAAACAAACCTGCTGCATTCCTCCATCTCCCCCGACTTCTGTTTCTTCCATCATCTGGGGGCACACCACAATGTCTCGGCACGCAGGCCCTGCAAGCTCCTGCACCGTCATGGCTGCCACCTGCAGGAAATAAGTTAGCGTGCGAAATGCTGCATTGCATGATCTTGAGGTAGGGACGCAGCACCATAGGGTCTCGGCATGCAGGCCCCGCAAGCTACTGCACCGTCATGGCTGCCACCTGCAGGAAATAATTTAGCGTGCGAAATGCTGCATTGCATGATCTTGAGGTAGGGACGCAGCACCATAGGGTCTCGGCACGCAGGCCCCGCAAGCTACTGTACCGTCATGTCCGCCCACCTGGAGGATATAATCTCTTGCGCAAAATGTTGTGTTGCCTTAAGTTTTCGTAGGAATGCAGCACCACAGTGTTTCGTTATACCGGCACTGCTAGCTACTGCACCGTCATGGCCACCGGCCACTTAGCGAAAACAACTCAGTACGAATCTGTCGCGCAGTAACAAAACAACTTTGATGAGGGGCGCTACACCAATATGTCTCAGTATGCAGGCGCTGCTCGCTGCTGCACCCTCATGGCCTAAATGCATGTTTGAAGGCATATTGGCAATGGCTTCTTACAACTGCATCATGGCAAAGGGGGGACACTAAGGCCCAAAATGGGTATATTTTTTGCATGCTTTTAGGGTATGGCTCCCCTAATTTGCACGTTTCAAGCTCAGCTCTGATGTGTAGATTCCAATGCAACTGAGCTTGAAACGTACCAGCTAGCGCCACCTGCCTCAGCAGCCGCGGCATGAACCCTACTTTTTGAGCAGCCATGTGCTGTATCTGCCCAGCCAGCGCACCAAACTGAGTGATGTTTGGTGTTTTAAAGTCTTATAATAAATAAAAATCATTGCAAAAACAATGGAGCAAAAAAAGCAAGTGATTGGCGAGATAGCAAAATCAATGCGCCATTCCCCCTGGAAAGCACCCATTTGGGGTACAGGTGCACGGCGTGTGCTTTTAGTCCTGTCATTCTGTACGCAGGGCGACTTGTCTAAATCTGAGCACATGCCCGGGTAGCTTATAAAGTCAGCATCAATTTGAAGCTAGGTTGGGCCCAATTTGATGAAGTGACGTGTGAGTAGTTGCACCTTTCATGCAAACAGGAGCGTGTTTTGGCTTTTGCCCAGTGTCCCCCCTCTGGCATACTGGCAAGGGCTTCCTACAACCGCACACTGGCAAGGGCTTCTTACAACTGCATAATGACAAGGGCTCCTTACAACAGCATCATGGCAAGGGCTTCTTACAACTGCATAATAACAAGGGCTTCTTACAACTGCATCATGGCAAGGGCCCCTTACAACTGCATCATGGCAAGGGCTTCTTACAACTGCATACTGGCAAGGGCCCCTTACAACTGCAACAAACCCTGCCTTAATTTTTGTCCTCATTGCTACCACGGAACGCGATCAAGTACACATGCGCACGCATGCACACACAAACACATCCAATTGTTCAGAAGCAATATACACACGCACACTGTTTTAAGATTTTTCATGCAGCAAGAAAAAACATGATGGCTTGCAGATCAAGCGTTTGGATTGTACACATTTCTTTTCTGCTTTTGAACTAAGGAACTCCAATACAACATAGAATTGAAGTGCAGCACGCACACACATATACACACACGTACACGCACACACACGCACGCACGCACCTGAACCGCAGATCGCAGTGCGTACTCATAGCTATTTCCGGAGTGGGAGGCATCCTCTGCGTCCGGCCCTGCACCACTGTTTGCCGAGGGTGCAGCGGCAGACGGGCTGCGCTGTGCATGCCGTGCTGCGGACGGGAAGCGCAGCACGCACAGCACGGCGGTGGCCACTCCCATCTTGTCGTCCTGATAGGGAGGTGTGAAGACATTACAGTCTCTAATAAGTGGCAGAGGCGCAGATAACGTATTTCTTATTGTTTTGCAGGGGAGGTTTGATGCTGTAACAGTTTTTTCTAAAGTGTCAGAGGCGCAGATCAGGCACGAGGTGGTCTTGTTGTTTGGCAGGAGAGATTTGGTGCCGTAACAGTTTGTAAAAAATAGCAGAGATGCAGATCAGGCACGAGGTGATCTTGTTGTTTGACAGGAGAGACTTGATGCCGTTACAATTTTTAAAAAGTATCAGAGATGCAGATCAGGCACGAGGTGATCTTGTTGTTTGGCAGGAGAGACTTGATGCCGTTACAATTTGTAAAAAGTATCAGAGATGCAGATCAGGCACGAGGTGACCTTGTTGTTTGGCAGGGGAAGTTTGATGCCGTAACAGTATATAAAAAGTACCAGAGATGCAGATCAGGCACGAGGTGGTTTTTTGTTTTGCAGGGGAGATTTGATGCTGTAACAGTTTTTTCTAAAGTGTCAGAAGCGCAGATCAGGCACGAGGTGGACCTGTCATTCTGCAGGGGAGGTTTGGTGCAGTTACAGATTTTTAAATCAGAGATGCAGATCATGCACGAGGTGAACCTGTCGTTTTGCAGGGGAGGTTTGGTGCCATAACAGTTTTTCTAGAGTGTCAGAGGCGCAGATCAGGCACGAGGTGAACCTGTCATTTTGCAGGGGAGGTTTGGTGCAGTTACAGATTTTTATATCAGAGATGCAGATCATGCACGAGGTGAACCTGTCGTTTTTCAGGGGAGGTTTGGTGCCATAACAGTTTTTCTAGAGTGTCAGAGGCGCAGATCAGGCACGAGGTGGACCTGTCATTCTGCAGGGGAGGTTTGGTGCAGTTACAGATTTTTATATCAGAGATGCAGATCATAATATACATACCGTACTGCGCTTGGTTGTTTAACGAGTAATTAAATAATTATTGAGGCCCCTCGCAATAAGTCAAGCCGGAAATAAATAAAGTTTGTTCAGACCTCGCAATACTTTAATGCGGTAGTTTCTGGGTCCCCTCAATGGAACCCCATCGCCCTAAGGGGCAAGCATCACTAGTTGACCCAGGTTGCACCAAATGGAAGTGCACAGAGGACGATGGTCCTGCTCGGGAGCTCATCATCCGCCTCAGGCCTGATGTGCAGCAGGCAGTAGCAGCCAGGGATGCAGCCATTGCAGCCAGCATTCAATTGCAGGAGGACGAGGGGGAGGAGGAGGGGGGGGAGGCAATGCAAGAGGAACTCCTCAGGTTGAAGTTAGGAGCCTTAAAACTCGTCTCAGACTTTATTGTAAACCAGCACTGAATAGATACAGAGAGGAGAGCACAAGAAATCCCCAAATTTGCAAAGTTCGCAAATTTCCTTAACTTTTCAGGGGCCTCGCAAAAGCTTAATGCTCGCAAATTAATTATTCTAATTATTCAGACACCTCGCAAAAGGTAGGCCTCGCAATACTTAAAGCGCAGTACGGTATATATATATCGTTTTGCAGGAGAGGTTTGGTGCCATAACAGTCTTTCTAGAGTGTCAGAGGCGCAGATCAGGCACGAGGTGAACCTGTCGTCCTGCAGGGGAGGTTTGATGCTGTAACAGTTTTCTATATATATATATATCAGAGATGCAGATTAGGCACGAGGTGAACCTGTCGTCCTGCAGGGGAGGTTTGACAAAGTAGAACGTGTTGTTGTGAGCCCAGGGGCTCTTGCATGTTATACCTTAAGTCTGGCAGAGGCAAATGTTTGGCTCAGGGTAGTTTGGTCGGTTACCGATTGGATACTTTCCCGTGATTTCTACTACCGAGGTGTATGTATATTGGTGGCGCTAAATGTCTTTTGCAATTTGATTGACAGCTGCTGGTCATGATATGCAAGCGGGATTGTAGTGTTGTAACTGTAGCTCTGTTGTGCGAGCTGCTTCTTGATAAGACACAGGCAGGTCCCTCCTTCGGAGCAAGATGACTTTTGCACAGAAGGGAATGTGCAATGTGTGCGCATGCCGAGTGCATGGCCGCTTCTTGATCAGACACAGGCAGGTCCCTCCTTTGGAGCAAGATGACTTTTGCACAGGAGGGACAGTGCGATGTGTACGCATGCCGAGTGCATGGCAGCTTCTTGATAAGACCCAGGCAGGTCCCTCCTTCGGAGCAAGATGACTCTTGCACAGGAGGGACAGTGCGATGTGTGCGCATGCCGAGTGCATGGCAGCTTCTTGATCAGACACAGGCAGGCCCCTCCTTCTGTGCAAGAGTCGGAGGGACAGCTGCAATAAGTGCGCATGTCAATTGTGTGGTAGCTTCTTATTTATTAATAGATGAAGGCCAGTGGCAGCAAGGTGGCAGAGTGAGCCACTTAGGGCCACTTAGATCCACACGAGGAATGGGACATAGTGCACACCAGGGGGGGTGCAACATATGCGCGTGTCAAATGTGTGTGTGTGTGTGTGTGTGTGTGTGTGTGTGTATGTGTGAGTGTATGTGTGTGTGTGTGTGTGTGTGGTAGAATGTGCCCAAATGGGCGTGTGTGTGAATGTGTGTGTGAATGTGTGTGTGTGCGTGTGTGTGTGGTAGACGGTGTACATGCGGTCATATACAGCGTGTATACACCCTTCTGGCCAACCCTACATATCACATATAATGGGGGGTGCTGGAGTTCACACTAGGCTGACTTCATGCACAGCGAGGGAAAAGCAGCCTTGGACAGACAGCGGAGTGCCCAGAGAGCATTGAAGGACCTGCCAAACCAAACTAATTAACTAACAAACAAACGAGCCAATTTTATCTGCAATTTTATCCTGCAACCCTCCTGATCCCCATTAATCTATTTTCTTTATATGTGGTGGAGAGGTTTCACGGTACCCGGTACCAAAGTGGCTCCTTCTCTTTTAAATAACACGGGGAGTGGTCTTCACTGCCTGCCTCTTTTCTTCTTTGTTTCAAGCAAAAGAAGAGGAACTTAGCTCTGCCAATGCCTACCAGGAGCAGCAAAGGAGTTGCCAAACCAAACTCATCGAGATAATGAAGTTCTAAGCCGTCTTTTCTTCTTTGTTTCAAGCAAAAGAGGAACTTAGCTCCCTGCCCATGCCTACCAGGAAGGGAGATTCGCAGGCTGCACGGACCGCGTCCTCTGCCAGCGTGCTCAGCATGCTGGGTAGGCCCGCCTGCAATGTGTGTGTGTGTGTGTGTGTGTGTTATAATGTTTCTCTGCCAGCGTGCTCAGCATGCTGGGTAGGCCCACCTGCAATGTGTGTGTGTGCGTGTGTGTGTGTGTGTGTGCGTGTGTGTTATAAATCTTCTCTGCCAGTGTGCTCAGCATGCTGGCTAGGCCCGTCTGCAGTGTGTGTGTGTGTGTGTGTGTGTGTGTGTGTGTGTGAGAGAGAGAGCTTGTGTTTGTGTGTGTTTGTGTGTGTGCGTGTGTGTTATAATTTGCGTCGTGTAGGCCGCACGTTGCGTAAGCAGATGAATTCATGTGTTGTGAGTCATGTCAGGTGTGTCGGATGTTCACACCCACCCACCCACACATCCCCCCACCCACACACGCACACGCACACACAAACATATACCAGAACCACACACCTGTTCTAGGGAGGCTGCTGGCACAGCAGCTTGGCCTCGCCCCAGGTTCCCATGCCCAGGGCATGTCAGCAGAGACATCATA
>Ga0307948_1003460_pt1 | contig 11677 bp, 6 predicted proteins | sample OrgLakmetagen280_FD_201824 | JGI IMG/M metagenome (GOLD analysis project Ga0307948, IMG submission 201824) | Saline water microbial communities from Organic Lake, Antarctica - #280 | ecosystem: Environmental > Aquatic > Non-marine Saline and Alkaline > Saline | place: Antarctica: Organic Lake...
CCCTTTTAGCGCCCCCACCCAAACAAAAAGGGTACCGATACTCTGCTCCTTTTCAAATAGGCATCCATCTGCATACACATCAAGATCTGAAACTGAAGTGTTGCAGATTTATGGGGCAAAAACTAAGATACGGACGCCCATGCACACGTGACCTACATACCAGGCACCCATAACTGGCTTGCACAGACCCACATTGTTTCCATTTCTTCAAAATTTCACTGACTATGTCATGCTGGCACGTTTCTGTAAGTTTGGGGTGAATTGCTGCTTCATTGGCTTGACTCACCCGCGGCTTGCACCCGAGCGCGTGTGCCTCTGACTTTTGGACATGTCCCCCCCCCCCTTAGCCCAATTTGCTCAGAAAGGGTGCCAATCGACTGGGCTTGAGCTAGGGATTCCGCTGATATATTTAAAATTTCGTAGAAATGTCCCAAAAATCTGAAAGGGGAGGCCCAAAAAACTCGTTTGAGTTGGATGTAGGAACTCTGTCGGGAAATTAAGGACAATTAACCAGAGCCAGTGGTACAGTTTCATTCCTTATTCCTTACCACTGAGCTCTGTGTTCAAAATAACCCTAAATATTTATCTACTATTAGTGGATATATGGAAGCACCCTTGCACTCATTTTTTGGCGGGAGGGGCCTGGGTGGGCAGGGCGGACCTTTTCCCTGCATGCGGAGCTCCTCCTCGTTGCCAGGAAAGGCAGCGTCGTTTTAATTTTAGTGTTCTGTTTCCACCTTTCCAGCGAAACAGGTTGCTCCCAGGGACTTCAGGCAAAGCCTGATGTGTTTTGATTACTTCTCACATATCACTGCCTACATAGTTTACATGGTTTACATGGTTTACAGAGTAAGCCATCAGTCAACATGTGCGACTGCTAGGCTGCGTGTAAGATATGTAAAAATTTGTAATAGTTGTTGTTGAGACTTGTAGCACCTACAAAAAAAAACTGGAAAGGGAAAAAAGGCACAACGCTGTCTAACATTGCAGCACTGAATAAATTCAGCAAACAATCAAGCGTCTGCCCATCCGACCGCAATAAAAAAAAAGAGGGTTTTGGGCACATAAAAAACATGGACTGTCACACTGAGGATACCAAGAATGAGGGATGCAAAATACATTGTGCATAAATTCATATCACTGCCTACCACAGCCCACTCCCAGCATCCAAGATCATACAACCGCGGCAAAACACCTTGAAAATTATACTTAACAGATACCTGTATCTACTCAGATAGCGTCCAAACTCCGTGCTACCATGGTTTTCAAGAAATGCACATTGTTGCCTGGCAAACAAATCCATGCACTTAGTCCTCTGGTCCCTCCTTTTTTTGGCCCCACGAGTATGGATGGTCCTAAAAACTACTTGAGAACAAAAAGAAGGGGGGAAATTGTGCTTGGGCATGCACTTCTGCATTTATGTCACTGTAGCTAGCTAGTTTGGTAGTGAAGCGTCACAAATCCAGCCCCCCACTCACACCCCTGACCACCCATTTATTTTTAAAGCAAAATTTTTATGTATAGAAATCGCTGTGTGACTTTAAAAGTTGTAGAAGTGGAAAAAACAGAAGTGGCACAGCTTTGATCCTAGTGTGCTTGTATTGCACTGTTAAAACAATAAGCAAAGAACCAGAAATGTTTAAGTTGGTCAAGAATTGAGGAGGAATCACCAATTCAGATAAATCCTGTCTGCGACATTGCTAGCTTTGTTTCAAATCTTTTTTTCTGTCAACCATGCAACATTCTCTTTGTAAACAGAAGGGGTTCCCTTGGGCAAGCAAAAAGGCGGGCGCTACACTGTGATTGGCGTACACCCAGTCAAAAGTTGGGCAATCCTGGAGGCTATGGGCCAAACTGCATTATATGCAGATGTAGGAGCCTCCTTGAAGCTGCACCACAGCCTTGACTTAAAGAGTGAGATGGTGCGCTAATGAAGTGCGCCCATACTTGCATTCAATGTTTTCCCTAGCCATGCCCGAAGAACATTTTGCGGTGCAAGTAGGTTAAATCAATGTGTGCATGTAATTGAGTTGCGAGGTGCATGTGTTTGCCTTTGAGCAAGAGCGTCTACTGCTAAGTGCATGTGTGAAAGAGTGAAGACAGGAATTACCTAGACAAGTGGAATGCATAAATCTCTGCAAGTAAAACATAAGGACATTAATTCAACCTCATGCATGCATGAAAACGCATCAACCCACTCGCCCCTGATCAGCCTTTGCAGTTCTCGTAACGCGACAGGTTTCAGCCATACATCTTAAGTGTAGCTGATCATCATACTTTTCTCGAGTAGCGCAAGACATTCCCTTCCACTTATTCCCTTCTTGCAGGCCCCGCCACAACCTCCTGCAAGCGCCGTGCTCCCGGCAACGGCAGGCAATACCTCCACCCACGCAAGCAGGTATGCGTGCAAAAGCCGTGGTGAGTGTGAGTGTGAGTGTGTGTGTATGTGTGCGTGTGCACAGGCCTCCCTCCCTAAGGTCTCCTGACCCTGATCTGCCTGACCCTGATCTGTATGTGACATTTTCCATCTCCAAACGTTACATGTTGAGCATCTCCAAAGGTTACATGTTGAACTAGCTTCTGTCTTTGACCTTCTTGCATTACAGGTTGAAAAATAGTTGGCTTGGCGGAGGATGCACAGCCTATGGAGGTTGTGACGGAGGAGTGATGTTGATCTGACAGGATAGACTATATTATGCGCAATGTCAGTAGACTCTGCTTGCATGCACATACTTTGAAAGTTGAGGCAGCAGCGTGACTTGAAGGTGGTTCTCACGTATGTGGCCAGTTGCCCTGGTGGAGATGAACATGTCAAAAACGAGGTGCAGGCACATTTTATTCTGCCAAGACCATCGGGTTTGTGAGCTGAGAAATAATCTTTTTGTTTACCTTTTTGTGTACGCCCTTTTTTGAGGTCTTTTCAGCTGCCCAACCCTTTTTGCTGCGGCATAATTTCCTTTCTCAGTAGAACAATAGACCTTTTCTCTTTCTTTATGAGCTTATTCTAAATTTGTTTAAACAAAAGTTTCCGATGAGTTGAACTACACACCGTCTATCAATGGAAAGAGCGAACAATGGGTTGAGTCATACAGCATCCCACCATGTCAGACAAAGGAGAAACGTTTTTTTTTTAGGGTATGAGATAGCAAACTCCCTACTACGTTAGTAAATAAAGAAAATTTGGAAGAAGGGCAGCGAGAGAGGCTGGTTGGACAGGAAAGAGGCGAGGGGGGAGGCTTTCAAGGAAAAAAGGTTCAGGCGGAAAAAGTTGGATCTAGAGAAACCAAAGGAAGTTGGCAGAGCAAAACAAACTGAGGCCTGAATAACTACACTACCAAGAGAGCAACCAGACACGAAGGCTAGAGAAGCTAGGAGCCAGCCAGGATAAGAGCAAACTAAGCCATAGCAATGACTGGTGCGCCAAAACAGGCTCCAACACAACTCCCCCTAAAGAAACTGATACCCCTCTGAAACGCAAAATCAACCCAATCCTAGCGAAAGAGAAGCCTCACGGGAAGCCCTTTGAGAAAAAGGATTACAAAAATAAAAAACCTAAGGATCCTGGGCGCAGAGCAGAAGTCTACGACCTACTCTCCCCACAGGCAAAAAGAGAAAGCTAACCCTACGCAAGCAGACGGGCAGGGAAACCAGGCGAGGGGGAGAGGGGTGGAGTAGCACCAAAACGATATACAGCAAAGGGCGCAGCTGACCAACAATCAAGGAAGGAGAGTCTGCACAGAGAGGCAACGCTAAGGGCTGCAAACAACACCAGGCAGGACACCATACCCGCCCTAGGGGAGGCTGCACATGGAGAGGCAGCACAGACGACTGCGTCGACACCAGGCAGCACAACTCACACACTCACTAAGGGAACAGGCACGCGTTAGAGATGAGGCTTTGAGACGAAAAAGAAAGAGTCTCAGGCCCAAAGTCAGCAAATACCAAAAGGCGTTGAGAGACCAATGCACACACTGCTGTCTGACATTCCAACAACAAAACAAGAATATCTCCTGCAAGACAACTCCAGGAGAACCTAAGCACTTTGCAAGTCATGACCAAGACAAAGAGAGAGACATTTGCTCATTCCTGAGTTGGTTCTGCCTTTTTAGACATGCCAGGGCATGCAAGATGTTAATGTGGGTATCTTGGCCACTTTGATTTTCCGCAGAGCATTTTGCTATGGCACCAGCACACTTGTTCCCTCAGATGCCAGCATTGCAAATTAATCATGTAAAGATGGATGGTGTCTTTAGATTGCTAATTTTCTTGTATGAGGGTTTCTAGGAATTTGGCAGAAGTGGTCAACTGGGGAAATGTCCAAATGTGTGCCATTTTTGCACTCGGAAGCCAGCCATCCACTGCCCCTTTATCCGATTGGTACCAATTTTGCTTTAAATTGAAGCTGGCATTATGAGTTACACGAGGATGTGCTTTGATTCATGTGGGTTGCTCTGTGTGCAAATTTGCAGGGCTGAAAGCCCAAAGTGACCACCAAAACCCCAAGAAGGTGGCCTTGCATGGGAAAACAGCATATGTTGGCCTACATCCCCAACTAGTTGACCGTTTCACTCCACTTCTTTTACAGTGATGTGTATGCATTATAAGGACTCTATAACACCAAAAATCATGTGACTTGGAATGGTGGCTGGCCTGCAATTTTGTGGTGAACAATAGGGTTCACGCCGCATGCAATCAGACATATTTGCCAAAACCGGCAACATTCAAGCTCAGGTGCTATCAGCTACCTCTAAAAACTGAACTTGATTTTGCCGGTTCCGGCCACCGTACTCAATTCACATTTCAAAAGTACCCCTGTTTGGGGCCTCAGATGACCACCTCTGGGAATTTGGTTGTTTATCCCGTTGCATGTGCTGGGGCCAGAGGATGCTATTCGCCATAGTGCACCAGCACTGTCTGTCGCAAAATATGGTTGTATTCATTTATCAAAGTACAACAATGCCTGCAAGCTCGGCTCTGCTTATGATTTTGTTGATGCTTGTCCCTCCAGGATTTGCTGTGGTGATTTTGTTGGATTCAGGGTGGTACACTCCAGATCCATCTGGTTGAAAGCCATTTTCTTTGTTTGTAATACAGCTCCCCATCTCTGAAGGCCCACTCTTTCCAATTAGGGGCCTTGAGTTCCAGCAAGTGCTTTTGTTGTGCACATGATAAAAGAGGATTTACCCAAGAATATTTCCGCTCAGATGCCCCCCAAAGGCATATATCATAGCAATGTAACCTTACCTAACCTTACCCAACAAGCAGAAAAAGAACAACACAAACTGCTAATGTCTTAATGTCTTACATACCGGAACTGCGAAACCCTACACACCATCCTATTAGGAGTGGCAGGCACCATTTGCAAGAGTCGCACAACAAATTCACTGCAGCCTTATTAAGTTAAGAGGTATGAAGGTCTGTTTCCCGCTACAGGAGCTCACAATGTGTTTACTGTCTTGAGCCAGAACAATAACAAGCTTTGTTTTTCCTCCGGAACTAATTGCGTTTTATGAGCAGGCTATTCACAACTTCTTGACTGGAGGCTTTTTTGTAAACCTTGTAAACCTTCTTGTAAAGGTCTAAATGCCACTGCACTCATGGGAAAGTTAGGCTGGCATGCAATCAAATCCGCAGCAAAATCATTTGAACCAGATGTTGTGTCTCTGCATCCATTGGGCGGTGCAGATCACAAAGCAACATCCTTTCCTAATCCATGCCGATGCTAGCAGTCGCACACTTTGACTGAAGGCCTTTTCCTTGTAAAACTTGTATTCCATGCGTTCTCTTATTCCTCTTTTTGCACAACTCCTATAAGCTTCAATACCATTCTGTCTCCGTGTCTGTTAGCAAGCCTGTTTCGGCAGAACAGTGTAAAAGCCAGGGATAAGTGTTGTTCAAGTTGGAGCTGTGATAAGAAACAAGAGTTAAGGGCCCAGAATTACCAGGCATCATTAATGAATGTCATGTAGCGTGGGGGCTATTGCGTTTAAAGGCACCATCACGTTTTTGCCGCAATACGTACCTGTCCACTACAAATTGACGTGTCATCTTGTTGGTTAAACAAGTACTTGCAGGTCTGTCACGCCCAATCAGTGGCAGCAACAAATCGTGAGACAAGCAGGTTTTTGGTTGACTGTTGGAGTTTTTGTGTGTCTTGTTGAATAATCTTGATGTGCCAGTCTTATTGATAACCCTTACCTTCTGAAATTGATAGTCTCGGTAATCGATTGACAACATGTGAGTGTTCTAAGAGGTACCGTTAGAAGAGATCCTGTACTGTGTAAGACATATTTGTTTGCCTTTTCATATTCAAGTGAAACACAATGAGACCGGGAATGTTGGAGTGAAGTACCATGTAATGTAAACGGTCCCATGTAATGTAAACGGTCCCAGCTCCGGGAAGGGACGGTGTGGCGGCCAACCAAAGACGAGTAGTACTAGCAGAGATAGACACAGACACAGACACGAGTACGAGCGGAGAGCACACAGGCATATAGACAGGAAACTGGTAGAAGCATAAGCGACCACAGCGATGCAAAGAATGCACTCCTCTGCTTGACAATTTTTTCACCTTCCGAATGCGTCCATCAATTATCAACAAGACTCGGTGCACGCCTTATGACTGAAACACATTGGTAAAAGCTGAGTCCTATTTTTGGAACATGTGTTCTTTGTAACGTTTAAAAGGATAGGAAAATAGGAAATGGCAAATCAAAGAAGGAAATTCAAGAGGGCTTCTTGTTTCACGTAATTTACTACGTTGTTGTTTTACGTAACTTACTTGCACAACCTTAAAATGTCATAAGGGCTCATTTCACCATTATGTGTTCCATCTGCCGTCTAGATTTCCTGATTACGCCATCAACTTGCGAAAGACATTAGAGAACACCTCCACTGGCTGGGCTCCAGACAATGTGCATCTACAGCAAAGCAGGACATATTTGAAGGGTGAATAAAGGCAAACAGGTGATGCTGAAATTAGAAAACTGAGGCAAGTGAGCAAGAATGATAGCAAGCAAATCCTTACAAGTAGGACAGGGTCCGATTTTGACCTGGCCGGGCTGGTGATTTTTCTACGAGGATCACTTGCATGAGCCTGCCTAGGAGAAACCATAATTTATACTGTCTTTCTTATTGTAGAGGGTAAGGGGAGCTTTGGTTATCGTTGAAGGGAATGGTACAACACTGTATTGATGACCCACTTTTTGCCGTTCTCTCCAGTGATGGTAAAGTGTGGGACTCCACTCACGGTTCCCTTCCTCGCCAGGACAAGGGCCTCTTGCAGCTCCTCCTGCCCGACCCCCTCTTCAAGAATCCGTTGGGCTTCTTGCTTATCAAGTCCAGCAGCAGCTGCTGCCGCGATGAGCACGTCAAATGAGCTGATCAACTTGGCCTGAAGGTGAGAGAAGGGAATGTCGATGGAGCTTCATACTTAGGGTTGGCCAGAACCATATATATATGGTGTGTATGTGTGTATACAGTATTTTTGGCCCCAGGTAGGGAAGTCCAAATATACGGTCATATACGTTGTATATATTATATATTATATATAAGGTTCTGGCCAATTCTATGCTACTGCACTTGTAACTACAAGGTGGGTGGACTAAGGATACGCGTTAGGCATGAGGAAGCATTGTTCAATCAGTTTATAAAAAGCAGGTGCTATGACATGAAAACAAGTAGCGGTAAGCTTTGCACAAAATTAGATGTCGGCAAAGCCAGCTGCATGTATACGCTAATTTGAGTCTGACCTAAGCTGATTCTTCTTTGTGGGGTGTCCAGGATGAAATTAAAAAGTGTTCTGCTGCAAACATTGTTGGTTTGTGTATATTTTGTATGCAAGCGGATGTGTGCCTGGACTTGGAACCCCCTTGTCCTGTACATAATGTGCTCTTACCACACATTAAACATTAATGCAGAGGCAGAGGAAGTCTTGTTCTAGGCATTCAAGTGAGTGCTACATTAAGCCAAACTTACCAGAGGGGGATACTGAGGCCCAGATTTAGTCTTTTAAAATGTCCAAAGAACATGTGTCCCCCAAATGCAGTTTCATACTGGGCATTAGGTACCGATAGATTCTAAGCAGCTTTTTGCTTAAACCAGTCCCGACACTACAGGACCCAGGGCTAAAGGCACGTATTAAAGTTCCAGTTGAGCAAAGCTCCATTGACATCCAACCTGCATTATGTAATTGACAAACACAGGCTTATAGGAAGACAGCTGCACGCATAGAAAGTGACCTACCTGTGTAAAATAGGCTTTGAATAACTCCTCCACAAGCGCGTTTTGAGTGCTGTAGCCGCCGACGGTTGCCGCCCACATAATCAGCCTGGCCATGGTTGATTTTCATGCGTGGTACACCACATTTTTTTAAAGAGAAGGCGAAAAAGCCGCAGGAGCAATGAAGGTCGACCCCAAAATTGGCAGCATGATGGCAGCCATGTACATTTTCCGTTTTGTCACTCTTCCATTTTTGTTGTTGACACACAAACACACATACACACATGCATACACTCACACACCCTTTCTCGTCCCCAGATCCCTTCCATTCTGAGACAAGGTTTCCCACAAATCATTAGAGATGCAATAGCTTGGTGATAGGCTTCATTGACTGCCTACTGCAGCAAAAACGCACACCTGTGGGATGCGCTAGTATTCCCTGTCTTGCCTTCTATATTATAAGCAAGTCCAAGGTCGGCATAAGTCCTGCACAGGACGAATTAAGGAAAGCGTAGTAGCAGTGAAGAGAGGAGCAGGAGCAGCAAAGAGACTTACAAAGCTGTGGACAAGCTGATGAGTCAAGCAGCCCGGGGAAGGCAGGCAACCGCCGAGCAATGAGCAAAGCTATAGAAGCCCAATTAATGTTCCATGTGTTTGTGTGTGAATGTGTGTGTTTTGTATACGAGTGTGTGTGCGTGTGTCTGTGCACGAGTGTGTGTGTAAGACATGTCTGTATACCTCACCTTGGTCGTCACCAGCTGCTTGTCCAGCACTGGGGACAAACACGTAGCCGCAACGGGACACAGTTATGACTTGTTTGAATAGGCTTCTAAATGTATCTTATTTATCAGGCCAAAAAGTGGCGCCTGGTTTCATTTTGGTTTTGGATTGTCATTCCAGTAAAACTAACTTTTGGGGCTTCACATTTCAAGCAATGAAAATAAGGAACGATGCTATCAATTTACAAGGCACTGAAATTGCCAGAAAACACCCTGAAACGGCAGAGGTATCTGGCCAAGTAGGTCAAAAACTGGTCATGTTCGCACACATTGCACGTCAATGACCCACTCTCACTTAACTTTTTTTTAAGACGCTTTGTTAAGTCAAAAACGCGCTTTGTTAGGTCAAATTTATAGCTCCCTCAAAGCTCAAAGCCCTCGCGAGGGCAACAGGGCCTTAAGTCTCAGCCCCGTAGTAGAACCGTACTTTCACGACAGGCACATGGCTAAGCCCAACCAATATTCCATATCTGGCACCAGGCTGCTTTGGGCCAATTGCAGGACAGAGGGACCAAAGGGGTAGCTGCAGACCATTCTTTTCTACAGCTGGCATACAACGATTCTCATCTATCCAACCACACCTTCCGTGCACCCACCTGCTCATGCTTAAAATCATTTGGAGCGCGCGGTCTGAACCAAACTGCGGATTTGTTCAGCAAAGTCATTTTTAGAGATTCCACAAGCACTCAAGGTAGTCACAAACTGTCACACGCTTACATGGACGATCAACCTACTCTCTGCAATTGTGGCACTGGCACTGGCACGCTCCTTCAGTACACGCACTTAGACACTGACAGCTGACAGCCTACAGCACGCAAGTAACGTTTTTTGCTAGACTGGTCACCTTTTCTTTGTAGAATTCAAGCTTGTTAACGCACTCCGGTGCATCCGCATTCAGTTGGAACGGTAGCCATCGAACTTCAGCTTCCACTGCACAATACAAACATGTCAGGACAACGTTTTGTCAGCTAAGCAGGTGTGGAGGTGGCTCGTGGGTGTAATTCATCAGGATAATTTTTGAAAGTTACTGCGTACCGCACCTGCGTTCAAATGTAGCGCTTGCTCCAACCTCCTCTTCCCCACAAAGCACCTGTGTTGTTGAATTGAGATAGCTGTGAAGGATCGCCTCCAATTGGCTACCTGTCCACTATACCGCTCTAGACAGCGCAAGTCTGCCCGTTCTCAACATTATCAACCCCATAGCAAACCTGCCAGAGCTTGCATACTTTCAAAGGGCATTCAGGTTGCCGCGAACCCAGAGTCAATCTCTGTACTTGTGCAAAAGCCCCCAAACAGTGCCTTAAAGCTTCACGTCCAACTATAAGGCCCCTCTATCCCAGATTATTTTGCTATGAACATCAGGGAGCAAAGCCACACTATCACAACTGGCACAGGGCATACTGCTTTGCAATAAGGTACACCCTTGTGCCTATCGAAAGACTTACCATGGACTGTGGCATGTGGGAAGGAACCAGGGAGGCAAAAATGGCGGTCAGTCTGCTTTGCTTGTGGCATCTCAATACAATGTACAAGCTTACCAGACAGTGTCAGAGGTGACATCAACAGTGACCTTCATCGAATGATGGTGTCAAGAGCAGTAATACCGGTAGTAGTAATAAAAAGAGGAGCAATTCAGTTTGCAGCTTAATAAGTATATTTCTGTCTTATAATTGGCTGGACTATGCGTCAGTTTATAAATATTGAACTGATAAAGTAGCTTGGCTCTGTACAAGTACGCTGCTGCTAGTGGGCTAGGTAGGCATCAGGCTACTGCGTGCTTCTTGGCTCAGGATGGACACGCAGCAAGAGAGAGAAGAACAGCAGCTGGCCGGGCAAGAGCAAGAGCAGCAGCAGCAGCAGGAGCAGCAGCAGCAGCAGCAGCAGCAAAAAGAGATCCAACATGCTGCTAGGAGGAAAAAAAAGTCCTGGGGGGCGGAGAAAATTGAGGCCCTCCCTCTTTTGGAGCAGCAGCAGCAGCCATCAGGCCCGCAGGTGGATCACACGGCAGCAGCAGATGGGGGAGAGCCACCACCCAAGAAACGCCGCAGCAGATGGGAGGACGGGCCCCAGAAGGCCCTCATCTGTAGCTCAGGCCTGCCCATTCAGCTGCCCCAGAGCCTCGCGCACCTCATTGATATCAATCCAGAGTCACTGGAGCTGAACAGGCAGCTGAATTTGGTGGGTGTTGAGGGGTTAGGGGATGCCAGGTACACCCTTTTTGGTTCTGCAACCCTGTTCTTCGCCCCTGACCTGCACACCCTTACTTGGCCAACCTTGGGAATTTTTGAAGTTATTTTGGGGGTGACCCGACACGTTGCAGGTGAACCAAAAGCTGACGAACCTGGCGCACGGCTTGTTTCCGGAGGACTACCCGTCCGAGGGCCAGCGATCCCCCTCTCCTGAGCCAGTGTACAACGAGCTGGGCGTGCGCAGCAATACACGGGATCAGCGGCTGCGGGATGGCCTGACAAAGCAACGCAATGTAAGTGCACGCTCAAACATTATTGTTTCCTGCTCCCAGGTTGCAGAGTGTCCTCTCAAAGCTCAAGGAGCACACACACACATGCACACACGCACGTGCACGCACGCACGCACACACACACACACACACACACACACACACACACACACACACACACACACACACACACACACACACACACACACACACACACACA
>Ga0307948_1003461_pt1 | contig 11677 bp, 8 predicted proteins | sample OrgLakmetagen280_FD_201824 | JGI IMG/M metagenome (GOLD analysis project Ga0307948, IMG submission 201824) | Saline water microbial communities from Organic Lake, Antarctica - #280 | ecosystem: Environmental > Aquatic > Non-marine Saline and Alkaline > Saline | place: Antarctica: Organic Lake...
ACACACACACACTCACACACACACACACACACACACACACACACACACACACACACACACACACAAACACACACACACACACACACACACACACACACAAACACACGCACACACACATGCACACACAAACACACATGCACACACGCACACATACATACACCCATACACGCGCGCACACAAACACACAAAGACACATACATGTGCTCGCACAAACAAGACATGCGTTAGCACACGCATGCACGCACACACGCACACACACACACGCACACACACACACATACGCACACATACACACACGCACACGACCAGCATGCAACGTTCTTATGCTCCGTTCTTTCTTGCTGGTCACATTCTTGCACAAGTAAGCAACATGCTAATGTGCGAATAGCACGACGTGCGTGCTTTCGCCCTATGTTCATAAAGGCGCAACGCCTAGCAGCTCCCCTTCTTTACGCACCCAAGCTTGCAATCAAAACTCTTGCTGCTTGTGACTTTCATCAATTCCTCCTGTCTCTGCTGCTCCTCCAGCGCTGACCAGATCCAGGCCACAAAGGACGTGAGCAAGCTCAGGCGCATGGTGGAGTTCTTCACGTGAGCAGCATTCGTGCAAAAGGAGGGATGGCAATAAAGATGTCAAATTGCGTGCTGAATTGGATGAAACAAAGCTGGCCAACCCTGCTGGTGTTGTGCATCTTGTGCATGGAATTGCTTGCCCTTCACAGGGAGCATGTGCGCTGCGACTCGTCTCTTGCTTTCAATACCCATGCAAGTCCAAAATGTTGTCCATCTTTCTAATCAGGAACTTACGCCTGTAGACTCTCCGTAGTGTTTTTGCTGCACAAGATGTGCGAGCCACATCAATACTACCGTACCAACCTACTAAGCACATGGGACATAACCTCCAACGTTTAGGATGCCAATTATTTTTCTTGAACATGCGCTGTCTTTCATATACACGTACGCACACACGCACACACATGCATTTACACAGAAAATACACATTCACGTACTACATACAAACGCATAAACACGCACAGACACGCAAACACATGTACACACACAGGCAAGAGGGGTTTGAGCCCACCGCTGATGCGGTGCGCAGGCGGCTCAAGGATTTGGGTGCTGCTGACCCTTTCAAGGACCCTGTGGTGGGGCAACAAGCGCAAGCAGAGCTGCAGGATATGAGGCAGAGCCTAAAGGCTTGGACGGTGCGTCCGTGTGTGTGTGTGTGTGTGTGTGTGTGTGTGTGTGTGTATGTGTGTGTGTATGGTGTGTGTATGTGTATGTGTGTGTGTGTGTGTGAGAGAGAGAGAGAGTGTGTGTGTGTGTGTTACGTGTGTGAGTTAATGTGTGTTAATGTAAACTTTTATGTGTGTCGGTGCACGCGTAATATGGCATGACATATATTCATAAACGAGCAGAGCTGCCTCTGTGGGCTTTCAGAGATTTTAAATCGAGAGGACACAGTTTCAAATCACATCCCTGAGTAGTTTAGAGATGCAAGCACACCCAGCGGTGCCTGTATACTGTATATAGGTGTGTTATGCATAGGGTTCGCCCGAATTGCACATGGGAAATCCATGTCTTGTGTATACATTGGGTATGACCGAATTACGCCGTGTTTTTGTATGTACAGTTTTGGCCAACCCTAGTTACGTACCTGTGCAGTGGTTATGTCTGTATGCGTGTGTGCTCCTATATTTGTAGGCTGGTGAGGACCACGTGCAGTGTTGTTGCCTGCAAGACCAGGACGTGTGCAGGATATGTATGTATTCATTTCCAGGGCTGGCTATCCTTGTGTCTATTCGTAGTGCACATTTCCAGAGTGCAGGCTGTGATTGACTGGATGAGTTGAGCTTGAATGAGTTCATGTTTGGGTATGTACGTGTATGCACAAGCATACAGTGAAGTGAATAAGCCTGCAAGGCTACGCGGGTAGCTCTGATTAATTTCACGCTGGCCAAAATGAATGTTTTCACACCCTTAAAGCCTCTGCCCTATCAGGGTACTCTCGGTGTGCAGTTGGAGATGGAGATGCCGTAAACACACTGTTAGCTAGTTCATACGCTTGGTTCATTGCAACGCATGACTTGCATTGCAATTGGTGTGCATCTGGCCCCTCGGAGGCGCAAGCACGCGCTCAGCAAACGAAGCCTTGACTGCCATGAACGCACGTGTGTGCGCTTATGCGTAGGGTTGGCCAGAACCATATATACGGTGTATACACGGTATTCCTGGCAGGGAAACCACCTAATATACGGTCATATACAGTTTATTTATACGGTTCTGGCCAACTTAACTTATGCGCCCCTGTGATTGTGTTGCACTGCAGTGGCTAGCATGCAGCTCTGCTTGTTCTTGCCAGAAAAAAAAGTATGCTGCTTCCCGCTCACGTGACCCTGTAGTGGTAAGCCCCCTGCGCCCTGCAGATCGCGCAACGGCGTATTCAAGCGTCCGTACGATTCTGACATGTGATATCCTGTAGGGGCGAGCACGCACCCCTGGTTGTTTTTGCACGATCACGTGTGTTGCACTCTGTAAATGTGTGAGCCCGTGGCGGCAAGTACGGCCCTGCAGATCACGTGACACTCAACATGAATGTTTCGTGTAACTGCATGATGGTGTTCTTCCTGCAGGGGCAAGCACGCATCCTTGCAAATGATGCAACTGTTTGTGTGCTTTAATAGATGAGAAAAACTTTGGAATAAAAACGAATTAGGAAAGGGTGATTATCATACAATATCATACTGAGATATTACATCTGAACAAATTGTGATGGTGATTTGAGTGACTGGATCAAAATAGGAGTGTCTACAGATTATGCAAGGTATATGGCTGTAATACATCCTGCAGGGGCAAGCTACAGATTATGCAAGGTATATGACTGTAATACATCCTGCAGGGGCAAGCACGCAGCTCTGAAGATGCCCTGGCAAAAGCAAAGCTTGAGGCCCAAAGGTAAACGCGCTGGGGCTCTTTTTTCGACATTGGCGATCTTTCATGATTCCCTTCCCTTTGCAAGCTACTTAAGAGTTATGGAGAGTTAGATTCTGTCAGGACTGTGTATGTACATTGTATGGGACTGTTCATTGAAGGTTTCATAGCTAAAGAACACCATGTATGGACACGGTATTAATACGGCTCAGCCAGTGCTGACAATAATTGATCTCCCCGTCCTAGGATAAACTGGCTTTTTGTTTGACGAAAGAGCTGCAACCTGCATTCAACCAAAAGTGCAACCGGCTTAACACAACACACATTGACACCAGCCTGCACCTAGAATGTATGATCAGGTGCAGACTGTTCAGGCTGTTCAGGGTGGACTGTGTGTGCTTTTGTGTGTGTGTGTGTGTGTGTGTGTGTGTGTGTGTGTGTGTGTGTGTGTGTGCATACTTGTTCAGGTGCAGACTGTCCGACTGTTTAGGCTAAACTGTGTATGTGCATGTTTGTGTGTGTGCATGGTTGTTCAAGTGCAGACTGTCCAGACTGTTCAGGCTGAACTGTGTGTGTGTGCGCGCATGATTGTTCAGGTGCAGACTGTCCATGGATTGTTCAGGCTGGACTGTGTGCGCATGTTTGTGTGTGTGTGCACATAAATGTTCAGGAGCAAACTGTCGAATGAAGTAAGCAACGATTTTAAACTCCTGACTTGTTTGTTGTAGTGGCGCGGAGGGCAACAAGGGGAGGGCACAAGCAGCAGTGTACCCCCCAGTGCGTCAGCCTCAGACCATCTCCGTGAAGGGGGGCAGCAGCAACGATCAGGGAGGAAAGAAGGCCAAGCCTGGAAAGCAGGTGAGGGGCGTGTGTATGCAGTTTTTGTGTGGTGTGTGTGCGGTGTGTGTGTGTGTGCGTAGTATGTGTTTGTGTGTGTATGCCTGGAAAGCAGGTGAGGGCGTGTGTATGCAGTTGTGTGTGTGTACTTCCCAGTGCGTCAGGTTCAGACCATCTCGGTTAAGGGGGGTGGGGTGGGGGGAGCAGCAATGGTCAGGGAGGGAAGAGGGCCAAGTCTGGAAAGCGAGGTGAAGGGCGTGTGTGTACACTATTGTATGTGTGTGTAAGATTAGGACAGGGAGAGAGAGAGAGAGAGAGAGAGAGAGAGAGAGAGAGAGAGAGAGAGAGAGAGAGAGAGAGAGAGAGAGAGCAACATTTGCGTGCAGTATATGCGTGCATGCTGCTGCTGATCACAGTACATAGTGTGTGGCTGCTAGGTAACCCTGAGCACGTAATTATGTGGTCAAAGGCAGCTACTTGGTCGTAGTTGGTGTGCAGCTCATGCCCCTGGACAATGCCTAAACAGCATCGAGCCCAAATTCATGCTGGTAGCTTGAACAGTGTCTAAACGACATTGAGTCCAAATTCATGCCGGTAGCCTGAACAGTGCCCAAAGAACATCAAGGCCAGATTTGTGCTGGTAGCCTGAACAGTGCCCAAAGAACATCAAGGCCAGATCCATGCTGGTAGCCTGAACAGTGCCTAAACAACATCGTGTCGAAGTTCATACTGATGGCCTAACAGTGCCTGAATGCCTAGACAGCATGAGTCCAAATTCATGCTGGTAGCCTGAACAGTGCCTAAACAACATTGTGTCGAAGTTCATACTGATGGCCTAACAGTGCCTGAGTGCCTAGACAGCATGAGTCCAAAATCATGCTGGTGGCCACTATGCTAAATGCGTGGCTGCATTGCTTCCTGCCCCTAAAGAATGCCAGCTATATCAGGGAAGTTGTTTTCACGCCGCCTCCATGATCTTTTCTTAGAACAGATGAGAATTTGTGCAAGCCTCACTCTTTTTGCTCACAACGTGTGTGTGTGTGTGTGTGTGTGTGCTGCTCCTGTTCCTGCCCTTTTGAAGAGTGCCAAAGACGATGACCAGTCTCAAGGGAAGGACCAGAAGGAGAAGCAAGCGACTTTTGTACCGACAGGTGGGATGAATGATCGTGAGGTGTGGCAGAGGAAACAAGGCATGCGTTTTGTCATGCAGGATGAAAGGGCATGCAAGAGAGAATAAAAAGGAGGAGCCGACAGTTGTGCTCTCTTTTAGCAAGTGTAGTATACAAGTATACGTATACCGTACCAAAATTTAATCATCCCGCACCCAAAAATATTTAGTTTTGCAAATCCGCAACCAATCCGCACCCTCTTCAATATTTATTATAATTTAATCCGCAGGCCATTTTTAAGCCATTCTCACCAATTTAGGCCATTTTCACCAATCCGCAGGCCTAAAATTATTTATTTAATTCTCTGTCCGCACTTAGCCGCACCCCTCAAAAACATTATTTTTGCGGGGTGATATAATTTTGGTACGGTATGTGCACAGGGTTCGTTTACTAACACGCACCGTTGTCCACCTGGTTTGACTTAGGATTTTGGCTGCTCCCGCCTTGACATTTACGGTATACACACCCATGAGTGTTTTTTACGTTTTCTTTTCATCCAGCAAGTTCCCTCTGATTTGGCATTGTGCCTCCAGATGGAGCCACCTCAAGAGTGTGTGTGTGTGTGTGTGTGACTGAGCAACTAGGTTTCAGCGCCAGGCTCCAATACCTAACCTAATCATACAGCGAAGAGGACGCCGAAATAGTATAAACAAAGGTTTCTTAGGTCAGGTGTCCGCCGCCTATTCTTTTCTGCGCAGCTCCTGAAAAGTGCAATCGTTCAAGCGTTCAGGTTATCACTACAGCTGTGTTTGGCTCCTTTCTCACTTTTGTTGTGCATCTCTTTTCGTCACCTTTTTTTAATTTCTGCTGTGCACCTCTTCCTCCTACGGCGCAGCGCCTGGGGGTGTGCAAGGAGCAGCGCTCACACAGCACCTCATCGATGTGAACCAGCAGCTCTCGGAAAAGGAGCGAGAGTGGCACGCGGAGCAGGAGAAAGTGAAGGGCAACGACCACTTCAGGTGTGGATTTATGTTTTATGTGCGCTTGAGTGTGGGTAAATGAGTGAGTGTGGGTGTGGGTGTGGGTGTGGGTGCGTAAACACATCATAGGTGTAATGGTTTGCTTGTGCATTGTTGTGCTTATCGAGGTGCCTTCAAATTCCAACCGAACGACTGTGTTGGAGGCACAAACAAACGCACACTCACAATACGCACAATCTCACCTGCACACACACAGGGCCAAAGAGTACACGGAGGCCATTGAGCGCTACACCATCAGCTTAGGCTACCGTCCAGGAAATGCCGCCCTGCACGCAAATCGTGCGGCTACCTACATCAAGCTCAAGGTGGGCGTGAGGTCAAACGCTGCTCGCATGTGCAGGGGGTGTAATGTGATTAGTTGACCTGGCTCGAACGCTTGCACACTCACACACTCACACATATACCAACATACAGGCACATGCACACAGGTATGGGATGGTGTGACAATGCGCTGTGACTTGCTATTGGCTCGGTCAATCTCGTACTGGACACGCGTGCGTATACACACACACGTACACGCACACACACGCACACACAAACACACACAGACACACACACACACACGCACGCACAGATGTGGGATGCTGCAGAGGTGGACTGTGACAACACGCTGGCGGTGGACCCTAACCACTTAAAGGCCATGATCCGTAGGGCAGCAGCTCGGCTGGAGCTCAACAAAGCAGAGGCTGCGTTGCAGGTATGTGCGCATACTGCGTGGTGCGCTCTTGTGGGTGTGCTCTTGTGTGCAGTTGTGTGCGTGTGTTTGTGTTGCAGCTACGTTTATTGGGTATTACAGGTATGCGTGGACTGCTTGCTGCAGCACGGGTGTGCTTACATGTAAGTGTGTGTATGTGTATGTGTGTGTACGTGTGCGTGAGTGAGTGAGTGTGTTTGCTTGCGTGTTGCAAGTTTGTATATTGGGAATGACAGGTATTTGTGCTGTGTGTTTTGGGTACATTTTTGTACGTGTTTGTGATTGTACAAATTGTATATTCAACTTTGGTAACTATGGGTGTAATGGTTTGGAGTTGTAGCACATAGTTACAAGGCTGAGGTTCAGCCAAACTCCACAGCGCACGTATGTGTTATTCATGTCAAAATGTGTGCCCAATTCATTGTGTAGACAAGGAGTTTAATTCAACACTTCTACAGAGGTCCGTGTTTCATAGATCAAACGCCGACTTTCTGTCCTCCTCCCCTCTCCCCCCCTGCTTCTCTTTCACATCGAGAGAACGTGCACACGTTCACATATGCACATGCGCACATGTGGCAATAAAAACACAAGCAAAGGTATGCACCATGCACCATTTGCTCACACACAAATTGGCTGCACATGCACATACAAGCACACACACACACGCACACCTACAAACACACAGGATCTGGAGGCTGCCTTAAGCCGTGACCCTGACAACCCTCAAATCCTTGCTATGCACGAAAAGGCGCTCGAAGCTTTGGGCCGGTTCCCTAAGGACGGTTCAGCCCCCCCAAGCAGGTGTGTTTTGTAAGCACGTGTGTCTCTTGTGTGTGTGTGTGTGTGTGTGTGTGTGTAGATGCGGGTGCCAAGTGGGTGTACATGCGTTGGAGCACGTATATGTGTGTGCGTGGTGTGTGGCAAAGGCGTACATATTGGTGTGTGTTGTGTGACAAAGATACAAGGTATCTGTGTTGTGTGATATGATACAAGAGATACAAGAGATACAAGAGATACAAGATAGTCAGAATTGTCCACTGTGTGTTTATGCTCTCGCCCTGCTCATACTTGATGAGTGCTTACTTTTTTATCAGGCACTTACGTACACATGCACAACAGCATGCACGTGCGCATATACAGTTCAAAACACACATATCCACGCACATACAACCACGTGCACACATACCCACAATTACATGTACGTGCACAAAACACACACAAGCACACACACAGGCACACACAAGCACACACATACTCACACACACACACACACACGCACACACACATACACATACACGCACAGACGGATGGCCATTGAGGAGGTGGAAGAGGAGGGAGCAGAGGAGGGAGCCCCCTCACCTGCAGCCACTTCTGCTGCTGCTCCCAGAACAGGTATTACTACACTAGCAGTTGCTTGAGATTGCGACACAGGAGAAGCTACTTGAACAGCAATTCCGCCTTGCAAGAGCGCTAGCTTTGCATATTCCTTAGTCCGGCAAGGTGCCAGTCCTAGGGAGTAGCAGTCTCAATAGATGGCTTGTGCACATGCTAATGCACACATATAATCACACACACAGACAGATACACACACTCACATACACACACAGATAGGTACTTACATACACTCACACACACATACACACACAGGGGAGGACACGGCAGGCTCGCGTCAGGATGGGGAGGCATATAACCACACACACAGACAGATACACACACTCACATACACACACAGATGGATATTTACATACACTCACACACACATACACACACAGGGAAGGACACGGCAGGCTCGCGTCAGGATGGGGAGGCACGACGCACGCGCATTGCGGTGGTCGAAGATTCAGAGAGCGAGGAGGGAGGAGAGGCAGGGGGTGCGCGTGTGAATGGTGGTGGGGCTGAGGCAATGGCGCAGAATGGCAGCAGTAAGGCCAGTGGTAGTGGTGCTGATGGTGGTGCTGGTGCTGGTGCTGGTGCTGGTGCTGGTGCTGGCGGTGGTGGTAATATGGGTGGTGGTCGCGCCAGCAGAAAGGGCACAAAAGTGGCGGTGGTGGAAGACAGCAGTGGAGATGAGAAGGCCTCGCAACCTCCTGCAACTGCGACAGCTGCAGCACATGGAGTGCCACAAGGCAAAACAGCTACAGCAACAGCAGCAGCAGCAGCAGCAGCAGTAGCAACACCTGATTTGTCACAAGCGAAAACTGCAGCTAAAGCAGCACCGGCTGCTGCAGCAGCAGCAGCACCACCACCACCTCCACCTCCACCAACAGCCACTGCCACAGCAGCTGCTGCAGCAATGCCCATAGCACCAGCACCACCAGAGCTGCCTGCCCTTCCTCCCCCTCTCACGTTTGACCAGGAGGTGAACAAGCTCAAGGAGGAGGGCAACGCCTGTTTCTTGTCCGGACAGCTGGTGCGTGCAGCGTGTGGGTGTGGGTGTGGGTGCTGGAGTGGGAGTGTGGTGCGTGGGCGTGGGCGTGGGCGTGGGTGGGTGTGGGATTGGAGTGTATGTGTGGGTGGGTGGGCATGAGTGCGTGTAAGATAGTAACACGCAGTGAGATCTTGGATTTCCAGGAGTGTGCACGCGCACTCACACACACACACACACATACCCACACACATGCACACATACACTCACATACAATCACGCACACATGCACACACATACACACACATACACTCACCTGCAAACACACACACACACACACACACACAAACACGCACACACCTGATTCAAGCAAGTAACGACGGCTGCATACTTTTTTTGCCCCACATAGGTGCGTGCCATCCAGCTGTATGCGGATGCCATCAAGCTGGACCCCGGGAATGCTGTGCTGTACAGCAACAGGTGAGTTTGGTGGTTGCGTGTGTGTGCCTTTGTTTGTGTGAGTGAGTGTGTGTCTTTGTGTGTGTACACCCAGGTTTGTAGATACTTTGTGATTACAATGTAGGATCAGATCAAGGAAGGTGCTCTTGCATCCAACCATCAGATTGGCTTATTTTTAGAAATAAGAAATAGTGTGTGCAAGCTCTGCGGAATTTAGTCTGCCTCCATTCATCAATGTATTGTATCGGTTGATAGATCAGATCTGTAGGGAAGGTCCGTATGCATCAAATTATTAGGTTGGCCAGGGCTTTGTTGATGGCGTGTGTAAGCTCTGCGATAGGCATCCTCCATTCCTAAAAGGGAGTCGGTGCATAGAGGCACATAAGGCATTTTTTGGCTGCCTACGACGCAAATATTGTGCTCTCTGGTCTTGTGTCTTTTGGAGCATTCCGGTGTCAATCTTTTCATTACATCATGCATCATACAGTGCGACATTTGTGCATCATTGTATCACTGTGAAGAGCAACGGAGCACAGCGATGGAAAAAAGACTAATGTTTACTTGGTTCATCTTTAGGAAGGCTTGCCCAATTACACTGAAAAACATTTTTGTTAAGCTTAGCTAGAAATCATTATTTGTGCCTCAAGATGCCTTAGCAGTCAAGCAAAGGGTGCACACATATACATACAGCTGCATCAGGGCTCTAGTGCATTCAGAGTTTAAGGGTGCGTACAAATATACAAGCTAAAGCACGCACACAACTGCATCAGGGCTCTGGTGCATTCATAGGTTAAGGATGGGTGCCCGCTTGATAGTTGAGTGGCTGCTCTTTGACACAAGTACACACAGCCAAACGTGCACATATACACACACATATACACACATGTGTACATGCACACAAACACACAAACACACAAACACACACACACACACACACGCACACACACACACACACACATAAACACACACTACACACACACGCGCACACATACACACACGCAGGGCCCTGGCAAGGCTGAAGGCAAAAGATTTCCATGGATGTTTGCAAGATGCCCTGGTGGCCACCTCACTGGACCCCACCAACCACAAGGCCTTGCACAGATGTGGCACTGCCAAGTGGCAGCTGGGAATGGTCGAGGTGAGCTTGTTTGCAAGTATCGGTTGGTGCCATTGCTTGGGGTCGTGTCTCCCTAGGGAGAGGGGCACTGGATAATGAGCGACGTGCGCAATTCATGTTTGAAAAAGAAAAATTGACGTGCGCAATTCACGTCTGAGGAAAAAACGAGCGATGTGCACATTTCACGCCTGAAAAATAAAACGAGCGACGTGCACAATTCACATCTGAGCAAGAAATCAAGCAACGTGCACATTTCACGTCTAAGAAAGAACGAGCAACATGTGCAGTTCACGTCTGTGAAGAGGAACGAGCAACGTCTGTGAAGAAAAACCTTGCTCTCCGCAATGGGGACAGGGCGCCCTTGATTACGTTTGATGAGAGGGGTGCGTAGCCAGGTAATGACTCAGCTGTTTATGACTCGTGGAGGTAAGTGGAAGTGGCAGATTTGGTGCACTGCCAAACTGCAGAGGTGGCGAGCATTGGCTTATTAGGGGGTATGTAGCTGAAATAAAGAAAAGTTTGGAGTAACTTGAAATCACACAGTGGGGAGTTGGAGTTTGGGGAACCATTGCAAATGATGGGTCCATTCCGCAACTAACAGTGGAAGAGGAAATTCCGCGACTAACAGTGGAAGAGGGAAATTGTCGTCTTGGTGGTAGTAGACTTCACTAATTTACTAGCAAACACAACGGAAACCTTCTGCGTCCGTTATGCTAATCAGAATTATTGCTGATACAAGCCAGATGTTGTAACCAGGCTCACATTGTATCACACACAAACACACACGCATATCACAATGCACACACACAACACCAACTCACTGCACGTGTACAGGCAGCAGCAGCTGACCTCAGGAAGGCAGCAACGCTAGCAAAGCTGCCCAAGGATCGACTTCAGCTGCAAGAAGACCTGAAGCAGGTGTGCTACTTCACCGAGTAATGTCTCTCTCTCTCTCTCCCTCTCTCTCTTTCTCTCTCCCTCTCCCTCTCCCTCTCTCTCTCTCTCTCTCTCTCTCTTTCTCCCTTTCTCCCTCTCTCTCCCTTTCTCCCTCTCTCTCTCTCTCTCCCTATCTCTCTCTCTCTCTCTCTTACCCTATTTTGCTCCTGCTCTTACTCTTACTCT
>Ga0307948_1003472_pt1 | contig 11662 bp, 16 predicted proteins | sample OrgLakmetagen280_FD_201824 | JGI IMG/M metagenome (GOLD analysis project Ga0307948, IMG submission 201824) | Saline water microbial communities from Organic Lake, Antarctica - #280 | ecosystem: Environmental > Aquatic > Non-marine Saline and Alkaline > Saline | place: Antarctica: Organic Lake...
CTTCAAGCCTCAGAAGGCCCAGATCAAACAAGTGCCCTGCTGATTAGCACTGACCAATAACCTCGTAATTATTGTAAAATCGACGAAACACCCCAAAACAGCTCCAGCCAAAACCTAACCCGTAAGGTAAAAGATTGGCGGGATTGGACCTACACTGATGGCAGCCTCCAAAAGAATGAAGTAGGGCAAGACACCGGATCAGGCGTATACCACCCTCATTTAAATGTTTCCCACTGTGTAAACCCAAAAGGCATGGGTATAACCAACACCATCTCACGTGCAGAGCTAGCAGCTGTAGCAGCTGCAGTCATACACGGCTACTCACATATAGCCACTGACAGCCTTACATCATTGCACCAAATCAAAAAGCAGCTGTCACACCCGGATCTCCATCGCCACCACCACATCCAAGGAGATGTCCTTCAATCCATTGCTAAAGCAATCCGCCAATCACCATCGCCCATCCACTTCTTCAAAGTGAAGTCCCATGCCGGTATTATTGGTAATGAACATGCCGACGCCCTTGCTAAAAAGTCAGCCACCACCTACTCCATTGCAGACACCTCCATCAGAATAGCAGGCCCTGAGGGAAATCCCTTGTACAACATCCACTGGCTTGCAGAAGAAGACATAGAAAACAAAATACAAACCAATAATCATTCCCATACAACAAACATGGCCCAATCTCCTCCCCCAAAGCTTTGGTACCTACCAAACCACCGTGACGCCATTCAAGCACATATGCATCTTCTCCATAAACTGGGAAATGCCAAAACTGAAGAGAACTACCATGTGTACTTCCAGACCCTCATAAAGGACGGCACTACCAATGGAGCCGCTAGCAATGCTTACCTAACATCGTCCAATGTTTATTTTAAGACCAAACGTATCATTATGAAATACAGAACAGGCAATATATAATTAAAAACATGCGGTATTGTTCAAACTCTAAACAAGTCAAACTTGCCCCCTCTGCCCATAAGTAGATAGTGCCCTGCACATCCTTTCTGGGTGCCAGCACACGCGAATAAGGAACATGATCACTCAAAGACACAACTTAGCATGCCGCATGATCTTTAAGGCTATCAGCAAAACAGACTCCTTAGGATCATACGTTGTCTCCATAGATACTATAGGCAGCAACGAACGGATGACCATGCAAAATCTCCAGATTCCTGAAACAGTTGAAAGTATATTTGTTCTCAAATGGCTCTTCCCACCCGCTTCCCATATAAAGACAGACTTACCTCCAGCCGCCCAGATTTTGTGCTAGTTACTCCCATCGCTGCAAAAACACTAAAACAACAAACTAATGTAGGGGGGTGGGTTCTTTGAAGTGGCAGGGGGAAATTGAGGGAGACTGGGAGCACCCCAGCAGCACCGCCAGCCACCAGTAGAGCCACCAACCCCAGACAGCACCGACATAAAGACCTCAGTAGAACTCAGCGTGACATCCACTTCGTCGAGATTAAGTACTGTGAAGACACCAGACCTCAGAACCAGCTGAACACCGCAAAGGAACAGCACACAGATCTCGCAACATTCTCCAAGGAGCCTCTGTTAATCTTCACATCATCCTTTTGGGTGTGGGTGGCACCATCTACAACACTCACACTCTGAAGCCCTCCAAGGAACTGGGTCTTGATTTTTAAAGAGGTAAGAAGCTTGCCTCCAAGCTCCATGTGCATTCTGTGAGAGGAGCGTTACGGTACTCGGTACCAAAGTGGCTTTTTTCCTTAATTCATGCGGGGAGCGGTTTTCACTGCCTGCGTAGTTTTTCTTTTCGTTTCTTTTCAGCAGATGTCACGTGTGACAGACGTTGCGTTTATCCCAGAGGCAAAAAGTGCTTTGGTCGCTGTTTCATTTGTGCTGGAGACGGATGAGTCATTTCACTAGTTTTTCTACAAAAAACAAACCTGAGCCTTTTCAAAACAACAAGGGAAACAGTTCATCAACAATGCTCTCTAATCTAACTATAGAAAGTACTCGAGCTGCCGCTGTGCATCGTGGTGCGTGAGCAATAAGCCTGCAGTTCCACTAGTCGATTGTGCAGGCAGAAACAGATCATGGCGCTGGCCTCGATACATGGGCCAGGTGCTGTTGTTGTTCAATATCATGTCCACCTGCAAGAAGGCCGATACATCCGAGATAATCTGTCTGTAAATAAGGGAAATTTACGGCAATAAGGACAATCCAGGAACACAACGCAGGTAAAAACTACTACATCAAGTCAAACAATATAGTGACGCTGTGCTTGGGGAACCCTAGGTCGTGCAAGTCATCTTCAGCAAGTCTTGTGTGAAAAGGCATGGCAGGTGCATGCAAGCTTCCACAGCTATAAAGACCTTATGGGTGATGCCAGATGTCTTTTGGAACTTCCTGAAACCTGCCATTCTCAACCCCGAACAGCGCTTGCACCGAGCACACGTCATCACAACAACAAGTGGCTGGAATGCAATTATGCTCCAGCGATGTTGTATTTGACTTCCTGCTAATCGAGAAAATGCAACAACATGACTCCGCTTGGGAACCAGGCTTGCATTTCGCGGCATCGCCATGAGGCGTTAAGGCCCAGTATGTCTTACGACGATCGGAAAGCACGGTCCTACTCGGCATGAGGTTCTTACTCGATTTGGCGACAAAAAGATTTGGAGAAAGCCAACATTTTCTAAGCAATAAGGCTCTCAGTTTCTCTGGCAATCCATAAGCCCTAGACACTTCGTGTCCTAGGGTTCCAAAATGGTCAAAATAACAGTGGCCAATTGGCAGAAAACAAGAGGGGAAGGCTGCAATACACATAGGAGTCTGGAAACCAATTAAAGAACGGCGTCTCATTCACGACAAGTTTTCCCCACCACACACATGAGGCCCGCTGAGAAGTGACTTCAATAAACAAGGGAAACATTCTAAGAGTAACGTACAATCACTCGTGACAATATACAATATGTAAGGTACTTAAACTGTGTTTTGTAGCATGAAAAACTTATCGTATTAATTCCATTTCATTCCAGAGATCCAAGCCTGCTTATTACTTTTGTTGAATGACATCAGGTAACAGGCTTTGTGCCCAATGCATGAATGGAACAATTTTTATATTTTAGGACAACGTGCTGGGTAGCTGCGCCTGATAATTCCTTTTGATCACCAGGACAACGGATTGTTTGGGTGATTGAATATGTGGGAGTTGCTACAGAAAGTGCTCACAGGTAGTCATATTGGATCATGTGTTGCTGTTTAGGATAGCAAAATGCCCAATTGCTAACCTTGCATACATCTTGTCGTAAGACATTTTAACTTAATTTGTGAGGACGGATCTCTTGAGTGAAATGAAATTAATACAATAAGTTTGATTACAAGCGCACCTGGGTCCCAGGCTCTGCCATGAGGTTGACCACGTCCACTGCCTGTGTCAGGAGGAGCACCAAGGAGTGTGGTATGATTGACAAGCTTGGGTAAAGATGCGTGCTTCGCTTCCAATGTGGAAAGGAGCAAAAAAACTGCAAAAAAGAAACTGCAAAAGAAAACTGCAATGTGAAAACTGCAAAAAAGAAACTGCAAAAGAGGAGGTTATGGACTGCCTGGAGCATGCACAGGCACGTCACTTTTGCTGCGACTGAGTGCTCGCCCACACCTGAATTGCAACCAATGCAGGATGGCAATTCTTGCTGCACTTGGATGCAGGTCACGCACAGTGAATTGACACGCCAATTTGTCATAAGGCAGGTGATATTCCACCTTCTGATCCCTTATGGTACAGCAGTATTAATACTAAAACCAAACCAAGCTCCTGCTTTTTATTGGAGAATCAGACTTGCCTGGACACGCACAATCACGCTAGGATCCTGCTGCTGCTGCTGCTGCTGTTGGTGAGGTGGTGCATGCGATCCATCTAACACCGCCAGCAGAAGTTCTAGCAGCCCGACCTGTGCAGAATAATACACAAATCAATTTTAAATGCTGCTGCTGCTGCTGCTGCTGATGTTGGTGAAGTGGTGCATGCGATCCATCTGACACCGCCAGCAGAAGTTCTAGCGGCCCAACCTGTACCATATAAGCACACATATCCGTTTCAAAATCGTAAGATCTGAATAGCCACACATAACTTTTTCCTTTTGTGAAAAAATTAATTAGGATGCAGTAAACACTGAGTTAGTGAAATCTTCTAATAGGCAGGGGGCAACTGAGAGAGATTGAAAGCATGCATCACTTTTTCCATATTCCTTCACATTTTCTGATTATAATAGGACATTTTGTACAACATGGCTGTCCATTTGTAGCATTTCCACCCCGTGGCCTGTACTCCATCCAGCCAAACGTCAGCAATTTAATCCCTGGGGTTAAATATCACTTATATCGTACAGTTGGTATATCACTGCGTACCGCCCACGTTTTTAACTTCCTCGCGGAGTGTTGGGAGCAACTTAAAAGTTCAAATATAAAACACCTTGCGAGGTTGCATTTGGTGCAAAACACGTGGTTGTCCAGATATTTGAGGTTTGAAACCGGGTCAAAACGCCCTGAAATATGCAGTTTTGCTCCAAAAACGCGATTTCCCCCATTTTCCGCCTTTTAACGCATCAATTTACTTACTTTTGCTTTTGTTCATGTGCATGAAGATCTCGCTTGCTTAATCAGGAAAGGGGCAAAACCGAGAATGCCTAAGCTCGCATTGTGTTTAATGATCGGGTGTGTTTAATGATCGGTGAAGTGGTTATCATGATAATGGTCGGTGTGTTTAATGATCGGGGGTGTGTTGCCCCCCTCGCTTTGGAGTTTAATTAATTGGGTTTATCCAAACCTTGCATCCAATACACCTTCACGGTCAGTGATGTCTGGTATGAGTTGGGATACAGGCATCATCTTAAACACACTGCTTACCAATGCGCATGATAGAAAACCGTGTGCAATCCTTGCATCTAATACGCCTTCACGGTCAGTGATGTCTGGTATCAGTTGGGATACAAGCATCATCTTAAACACACTGGTTACCAATGCACATGATAGAAACCGTGTGCGCCTTATTCCAAGGACACAGTATTGCTGGCATTGGTGAGTGCAGTGACAGGAGAGCAGCACCCTACATCCAGACCATGCACAATTACAACAGTAGCAAATGACAAGATTGACAGGACCTGAGGAAAGATGCTACTTCTAGGATACTCCTAGATAGTGTCTGTGGTCGAGCTCAAAGGCTGATGCAGCAAATTTATACACATATTTACACTCGTGCAAAGGGAGGCGCACACACACCTGCAATGCCCAGCCCACTATCATGTCCTTGTTACGGTTTCCCTGTACAAGCAAGCGCTTCAGAGTCTCCATTGCCAGAACACAGCCCTCGCCTGCTAAAGCCTTTGATGGCAATAACCCCTACATGCACGTCACAAGGAGCGCAAAATTCATGCATGCTAATGAGCGTCATAGTGCACATTAGTCATCGAAGTATGCAAAGGATATTGATGAATTTAAGGGAGTGAAATTGAGGAGAAGGCTATCCCCAAAGAGGATCGAAGGATGGGCTTCAATGTTCTGCACAGCAATGTGGCAATGCAGACTTGTGAACCGCATTTTTTTGCATCTATCCTGCACCTGCCACGTCACTATATATCGTCCACGCACTTGCTTCTGGTCTTGCCACACACTCACCTGACCAGCGGAAAAAGGTGTATCCTCGACAAGGATGTCCCAGCACATACTCAGCATGCTCTGCAGCACGCCCACCACTCCAGCAGACGCGGTTGCAGACGGCGATGGCGGGGAAACAGCAAAAGAAGTGGGGGGCAATGCAACTCCTGGCATTGGCAAAGAAGCAGGAGCGAATCCCTCTGCTGGATGGACTGTGTGGGGTGGAGATTGGGTGAGGGGTGCCGGGTGGATTGGTTGTGCCGGTGTTTGTGGCGGGGTGATCGCTGCTGAAGCAGAGGTGCCAGGGATTGGAATGGGGTTGGGGTCGGAGGAGGTGGCATGAGCGGAAGCAGCCAGAGGTCCCGCACAAGTCAAGGACAAGGCCTGTGCTGCTGATAGGCGAGCGCTGAGTGCATGCAGCACGCGCAGCAGGCTGCAAGCCGCTTCCAGCTGTTGCCCTGTGCGTTGGGGTTGCGCATAAATGCTTCCCATTACTCGGAAAGTGGTGCACAGTTGCTCTTCATTCCCATGGATGCTCTATCGTATGCAATACAATCAATAATTGCCTGTTCGCAGGGTGTGCTGCAGGTGCTCCCTGTACAGTTGATCGTCTGTGGCAAAGTGGCACAGGTGCCGATGAAGACAAGGCCAAAAGGCTCACGACATATCGTGCCGGCTGCATTCACAGAGCTTTTTTTTCACCTTTGTCAGTGTACAAGGTATGCACAAAGGGCAGACCGCATGTAATGGATTCAACATACGGTCTAACATGCATTGCATATGTCCAGGATGCATTTCCCTGACCCTCATGTTCCAAATCCTATGCACAATTCACGATGCTCCCAGTCATCTTACAATGCTATCTAACTCCAGCCCGTTCGTTTCCACTTGAATCATTGCCATGATGCCCTCCATCTCCTTAAGTGTCACTGCACCGCAAGCTATCATTTACGCGTACCTTTTGACCCAAGGTCCTTAAGTTCACCACAAGCACTTAGTAAAAGAAAAGGATACAGCGATGCAGGCATTGGAGGGACATTACCTACATTAATTAGGAAGAGCTTGATGCTCAGTGCTACAAACGTCCTTCATCACATTGGTACCCTCGGCTTGGCTCCCTTTCCCTCACATAGAAATGAGAAGTGGCTGTCATTATCTCTACGTCCATATCTCACCGTTGTTGCTTGCGCCTCTACTGGGTGTGTTGACGCTGGAGCCTGCTTGAGGGATGGTCAAACTGACGCCCGCCCCTGGCACGTGCGCTGCTAATAAGGACACCAGTCTGCATTTCGAGCAGGCAGGTTTAAAGCAACGCGTTGAATTCCAGAAGATTAGTTCATACGATGTGAGTACGCAGTGAAGGCAGTATTGATTATTTACAAAATGTGGTTTTTCCCTGGCTGGTGGTGCTTCCTAAATGCACCCGAATTGTGTACACATGCTCCACCTTTGCAAACTCAGTTTTTAGTCTCAAGAATCATCGTCCCGCACAGTCTCAGAAGCACACTGTTTTGAGCTTAATCCTTCTTTAAGTACTCCATTACTCTTTACTCGTTATTGAAACCTGTTACTTCAATTGCACACTCCTGCAACCCTTCTCCATGAACTCAAACGCAAACATTTCTGCCTTAGCAATGAACCCAGTCACAACACAGGACAGTTACACAGATAATCTGCAGGAGCAAGAATATTCAAAGGGTTCCCAGTACTGCAAAGTGCTGTCAAAAGCCTCTCTGTAGTATTTTACAATATCATACATCGCCCCCCTGGCCTACCCTTTGGCAGCGTGCTTTCGACAAAAATGGTTCCCTTGCATCGAACATGAGTCAGGTCATAACGACCCCAACTTCTTCTCACTTACTTGTGTTACGTACCTATGGGTTCCAACCAACCTTGTGAAAGAGGGATGATCTCTTTTTGGAAAACACAACACTATAGGATACTCACGCTCATTGCGTTAACTACACCATCAGAAACCTTTACATACAACCATGTGATAGAGGGCCATTGTTAGGTTGTCGAACACCACACTTCAGGACACACACAGTTTGCACCCACTACATCACATGTGTACATTATAAGCAGTGTTGTGCACCTGACGCTTGACGGCGTCAATGGTAAACGATGCTGACGGCGTAATTTATGTCATATTGACGGTGAAAAAAGTAAATTACGCCGTCAATCGTCAGAGTTTAGGGACGGTAACGCCGTTGTTTACGATCGTTATTTACGGTGCCATTTTTGAATGACGCCGTATGTGCACAACACTGATTATAAGGTATCAACTGTGTCGCAGCAAGGGGTTCCCTCCTTTAGTACAGGGCACTACACATGCTATCACATACGCATGCTATCACATACTTCTTGTTCAACAAGGTGTCAATATCACACGCATGTTTGCACAATTCAAATACCTAGGGAGTAGCCCTGTGGTGGTAAGGTGGTCACCCAGGAGGACGTGCTGCTGCAGCAGCGCAACCAAGCATCTGCACAGAAGCACCAAGCGAGGCTGATCACTGCCCTGCAATGTGTGCTGTTGCTGTTGCTGCTGCTGCTGCTGTGGGTGCTGTGGAGGCTGATCACTGCCCTGCAATGTATGCTGTTGCTGTTGCTGTTGCTGCTGCTGCCGCTGCTGCTGTGGGTGCTGTGGTGGCTGCGGGCTAGACAGCTGCTGTGCAGAGGCAGCGGCAGTTTCAAGCACTGCCTCTGTGAGTTTGTCTGCAAAGGCCCGTGGGTCTCGGAGAGGGTAGGAGGGATCTTTCAAAAACAGCCTGCAGCGGTCGTGTGTGTGTGTGTGTGTGTGTGTGTGTACATGCACACAACGCATTGTGAGGAATGTTTTTGTCTGCTGAGCAGAACAAGTGTAGTGTTAACTCTGATGTAATATTTGTACGTGCAGCCTGCAGAAGTGATAGCGTGTGTGTTACGTGATGCAGGTCTGTAATTTTGTTTTAATGTGCAGCCTGCATAAGTGATAGCATGTGTGATGCGTGATGCAGGCCTAGATCTTTTTATGTGCAGCCAGCAGCACTGACAGCGTGTGTGGTGCTATATGTTGACCCACAAGTTTGTACCTGAGGAATGGGTGAGGTGATTTTATTACGTTTTAGCGATCATAAACACTCATCATAGTCCTTATTTATTGACTCGTATTACACACACTTCTCTCTCCCTTGCTACCATCTCTAGCTCAACGCGGTTGCACAGCCTTGCTTGAAATGTTTGAAATGCTTGAAATGCTAGAAATGCTTGAAATGCTTGAAATGCTTGAAATGCTTGGAATGCTTGAAATGTTTGAAATGCTTGAACCACAAAACACACACTCGCAGCACAAAGGTGAGGCACAGTGCCAAGCCTAAATGGTGGCAGCGGTGAGTTTTGTGGCAGTGACTTGAAATGACGAGCAGCACAAAGATGAGGCACAGTACCACGCCTATTTGATGGCAGTAGTGAGTCGTGTGGCAGTGATGTGAACTGACGAGCATCTGAACTGACGAGCATTTGAACTGACGGGCATTTGAACTGACGGGCATTTGAAATGACGAGCATTTGAAATGACGAACAGTTACCTGTGACAGGTACACAAAAATGTTATCCCCCGTGTCTCCCTGAGGTTCATTTTCATCTCGCTGATACATCGATAAAATTAAATTTGTCAAAATGAAAAAAAGGGAATCAATCATATTGTCCTTACCGGTCCTACATTTGAGCTGAACATAAGCATGTGCTGTTTGATCTCCTATAACATACACCTTACACCACACACCATGCCTGGGCAGCACACACATGCAGTACAGATTATTATGCCTACAGTATACAGACACAAACACCGTACATACACACACCTGCATTTCCACCAGCCTACAGCGCTAAAAGGACATCACACTCACCCGCAGTACAGACTATTACGCATGTGATCTACATTTTACACGCAAGTACCACACACAACACACACTTGCATTTCCACCAGTCTACAGCACCACAAGAGCCAAGTGCAAGCACAACCACAAGCCTACAGCACTGACCATTCCACCGAACAAACTATTTAAAATAGATAGCGAGCCGGCAGTATAATTCACTCGCCTGCAGTACACACCGCCCACCGCAACCTCCCCATCCAGCCTGGCATACCGAACAAGCACGCCTGCAGGAGGCATCCACACAGCTAGCCCCCCCCCTTGATGCTGCTGCTGCTGCCGCTGGTGGTGTTGGAAGCAGGCTGAGGCTAGCTGTGAGAGACACACTGACGCAGTTTCAGCCATGCTCCGGTCCCATATCAGCTCTGGAGTGGCCACGCCTCCTGCAGCGTGATCCACTGAAAATATTGCATCGTTAACGTGGACTGCTCTCTGTGTGGCGGTGATGCAGTGTCTGGTCGTGCCTCCTATCTGGAAACACACATCCATACTCGTACTCAGCAAACACGCAGGTAGACACAAACACACACACACACAAACACACACACAAACACACACACACCCAGGCTTGGTGTGGTTGCTGCACTGCTGGTGCCTGCTCCTGCAGATGGTGCTGCTGGGTGGGCAGGGGAGTCTGTTGCACTGGGCACGGTCCATGTGGATAGAGCGGTGGAGGGAGGGGGTGGGAGGGGCGGGGCAAGAGTGGCAATGACCACGGAGGGGGGGGAAGTAGCTATGGTAGAGACCAGGCCTGACGGTAGAACACGCTGTGCAGAAGGGGGACGTGACGCAAGAAGTGGGCAACGAGCTACAGTGACAAAGAATTGGTGGAATTGTACTGTGAAGGGGGGGATCAGAGGGAGGAAAGGTTGTTCTGATTAGGGTGCAGAATCTGGTATTGTGTTGAAGGTGTTTATGAGTGACGAGTATTATCGTAACGTGTACCGTACGAGTGACGAGTATTATCGTGATTAGATGTCCCATGGGCTGTATCTTAGCTCACAGGTGTACACTTGCTACAGCATAAGGTTATGCCCCTCGCAATTACACCAGTAATTAGAAGCAGTTCTCGATTGAGGCCATATGAATAGGGTTGGCCAGAACTGAATATACACACCGTATATGACCGTGTGTATGTTGATTTCCCTGCCAAAAATACCGTATATACACCGTATATACCTATGAATGTATGGTACTGGCCAACCCTACATATGAAGCATGCATACTTCGTATACACGTCACGTCCTTGTTACAAAACCGTGAATATAGTGCTGACCTTCCACACGCCATCACAGCACAGTAGCAAGGGAGAATTCGAGGCCCAAATTTGAGCCGCAAAAAAGCCGCCAAAGCAAGAATGAAGATAAGACGCGTATTGGCTCACCATCACGTGGCAACACGTGTACGTTCTCTCTACCCTTTGCCGAGATACGTGTGTGTGTGTGTGTGTGTGTGTGTGAGGGGGGGAGGTGTGTGTGAGTGCGTGTGTGTGTGTGTTTATGTGTGTGTGTGTGTGCGTGTGTGTGTGTGTGTGTGTGTGTGTGTGTGTGTGTGTGTGTGTGTGTGTGTGAATACTTCTCACCATCAAACTGACCCACCGACCTGGAGCATGAGCGAGATTGCTGTCCCGTGGGAAGCAGACCCCAGCAGAGATGCCAACAACCCCACGGCCTCCTCGGCTGCTTGACGCAGTACTGCCTCAGGCACACATACACTTGCGTGAAGCCTCCCTTCCTCCACTACAACACATTGTGCACCTTCATCCGCAGCCTGAGGATAGCCACCTTCACCCTCTCTCCCTGGGCCGGTTGTGCTGCCCACCCACCCACTGGCTTCACCTTTCCCTTGCAAATACTCTCCTGCGCTCACTGCTGCTGCGGTTGCTGCAGCTGTGCCAACAGGTATTTGCTGTTGACATGACACACCAGTGTGTGATTGTGCGCGCTGCCTCCAGCCCCACAGCCTCCACAAGTGGGGGGGCTGACCCTCTCGCTGCTGCCGCTGCTGCTGCTGTTGCTGTTGCTGCTGCTGCTGAGTGTTGCTGGGGCTTCCAAGTGCCAGAGCCAGGTCCATGAGTACATCTGCAAGCAGCACCGTGCCCCCGTACTCCACTGCCACGG
>Ga0307948_1003493_pt1 | contig 11628 bp, 11 predicted proteins | sample OrgLakmetagen280_FD_201824 | JGI IMG/M metagenome (GOLD analysis project Ga0307948, IMG submission 201824) | Saline water microbial communities from Organic Lake, Antarctica - #280 | ecosystem: Environmental > Aquatic > Non-marine Saline and Alkaline > Saline | place: Antarctica: Organic Lake...
CTCACGTAGTTCCTCAACATGTCCTCAAGCACTCTATTCATCCTCTCCGTTTGACCATCCGTTTGCGGGTGGTAAGCTGAGGATTTGTGGTGTTTAATGCCACAACACTTCTGTCCTCCCAGAAAATACTATACAATTACAGGGATGTGTCAGTATGTCGTATTTGTATATACGCCGTAGCATTTAACGCGTATTTTACCGTATTGAACATACAATTGCAATAATTGCCGATGTTTTCCGATTTTTGGCCTTTTAAGGCAATTTTCTAGCTGCTCCCTGGATGCAGGCTGCTCACAGCTCTGTAATAATGAGAGCAAAAAGTAAATAGTAAAGGCACAATCTGTTTATCTTGCTCTCTCGTTCTTCCCTTTCCGCCAGTCCTACGCTTCATAAAAAATATTTTTTGAATGTAATCACGATGAATTATATTAAGTCGTGCATCTGCAGTGCAAATTTTAGTACCACCGTGGTCCAGTCTGGGTGATGTTGAGGCAGTTCTCCTCGTCGCATATCTGCAGAGGGAATGGGACTTCCGTGTTCACTCGTTCAGCTCCCCACCGAGTTTTTTCGACGAGAGGTCTCCTTCAAATTGGACACAGCTCAGGAAGAAAACAAGGGAGCAACAGTGAAACCCTTGAAGCACTGGACAGTTTGTTGGGCACTGGGAGCACCAGGAGAGAGGACCGGAGAGAAGCACAATGGTGAGGGTTAAATCCAGCCTGACGTTGCGTTTGTGTGGTGCATTTGCTCACTCGCGCGCAAACACACACATATACACATGTATAAAGTCACACACACACACACGCAAAGACATACACACACACACACACACACACACACACACACACACACACACACACACACACACTCACACACACACACTCACACAGACACACACTCACTCACACACACACACACTCACACAGACACAAAACATATACAGACACATGGGCATACACACACATATATACACACACAAATGTAGGGTTGGCTAGATACTTACGGTGCATTTGCGGTAATTTTGGCACAGGAATCACCCAATATGCGGTCATATACGGTGTATATTTACGAAACTGGCCAGCCCCATATATATACACACACCAATACATGTGTGCACATGCACATGCAATTGCACGGGCACACACACACACACACACACACACGTGCATACGCATAAGCATGCACGAGTGCATATCCGCACAGACAAGCACCGTACAAGCACGCAAACACGTAATGAAGGTGCACATAAATGCATGCAAAAAATTACTTGCACACAAATAGAAACGCAGCACGTGCACATGCATATGTACGCACACATGAGCACACAGGCACACATTTACATGCATCTTCATATACACATGTGCATTTCACTGGTGCACACTCGTGTAGATACACACAAACACACGTACCCAAGTGCACACGCGTATGCATGCATCTAAGTGCATACACATACACACACTCAAACACTGAAAGTGGGCGCTACCTTATGCAGGGATGCGTTGAGTGATGACGACGATCCAGAGTTGCAAAGCACGTCAGACAGCCTCCGTCAACCCGCCCCTGTGACGCAGTCTAAAGCAGCCAGCGTTTTGAGTTGGGCAAATGCTGCTCTTGGATCAGCGTTGGGGGGTCCCTTGGCCATCCCAGGCCTCCAGGAACAAGCCAACGCCACCTTGGAAATGCCAAAGGTGTGTGTATATGTATTAGTCTGTGTGTTGGTGTGCGCACCTGTGTATGTGTATATGCATGCTTGAGGGGTGTATGTGTGCATGTGTATGTTGTGTGTGTGTGTATGTGTGTGTGTCAAGATATGTGCACGTGTGTTAACTATCCGTGCATGTGGACCCATGTGTACACAGAATGGAAGCGCATGTGTTTTGCTCGGCAACATACGTGTTTATGTGCAACATTTGAGACGAGTGCAGGAGCAGGTCCATGACGACAACCTTTCTCTCTCTCTCGCCCTCCTGCGTGCAGCACCCTGGAACTTTTACACACACAACACCTTGAAGTAAAGCTCCGTCCTCTGCATTCTTACTACTGTCAACACCTCCTCCTCACCTTGTAGTTTGCGTGACAAACATGGCTGCAATGTACACCTGAAAGAATCAATGTGTCGTGGTGCTGCGAAGCGTGAATGGTGGATAATTCCCTTCCTCTCATTGCTGCTGTGCTGCATGTCCAAGCTCACCACGACCATGGTCGTATGCCACAAAAGCAGCATTCTTTCTTCTGCCAGTCTGCAGGTTACATGCACGAAACTTGTTCCTGTCTGCCAATTTAGCAAGTATTTTTGTGCGTGTGTGTGCGTACGTGTGTGTGCTTGTGTATGTGAGTGTGTTTGAGCGTGCGTATGTGTGTGTGCGTATGCGTGTGTGTGTGCGTGTGTGTGCGTGTGTGCGCGAGTGCGTGTGTGTGCGTATGCGTGTGTGTGCATGTGTGTGTGAGTGTGTGAGTGTGTGTGCCTGTGCGTGTTTGGGTGCGTGTGCATGTGCTTGTGTACATGCGTGTGTGCGTGTGTGCCTGAGCTTGTGTGTGTGTGGGTGGGTGGGTGGGTGCTTATATGTATGTGCGTGTGTGCTTATATGTATGTGCGTGTGTATGTGTGCGTGTGTGCGTGTGTGCGTGTGTGGGTGTGTGTGCGTATTTGCGTGTGCATGTGTGGGATAGTGCGTGTGTATGCTTGTGCATGTGTGTGTTGGTGTGTATGCGCATGCACAACAATATAGAACGCCAAATCCTACGAGTAACCCAACGTATGAGTGCAAATACACTAACGCACCTGATCTGTTACGTTTGCCCCTATACTGCTGTACTTAAGAGGAGACAGGCATGCAGCTGCTCCAGAGAATAAACAAATCTGTACAAATGGAAAAAGCTGTACAAACAAATACTGTAGATCCTTATCAATAATTGTACAGGTTCATTCGTACACATTTGTTTGCTTGCGCAGCTACGTCCTGTGCCACGTTCTCTGGAGTAGCTGCATGCACCCAGCAGGTGCACAAATAGTGGCACATCAAACGATGGGTATATACAAACGTCAGACACGTACACATTGCAGGTGTTTGTTCTCCCTCTCACTACCAGCTGTGCCCGTGCCACACATCAATGCTACTGCAAAGTGCTCAAACACCACACATACCTACAACCCTGTATGGCTCTCAGTTACAACCGTACATGAGCTACCTGCTGTACTACGCGCACATCTTGATCTACGTGGGCATCTTCTTAGCAGGTGCGTGCAGCTGTCAGCTCATTGGATGGTGCTTGAGCATTGTGTGTCTTGGCATGTGTGTACATACAGCATATTGCAATGGCACACACATGCATTGCTGTGCTGCACAAATGCTTACGCAATCCTGAGTATTACCTTAAGATATAGCATATAGCGGTACCGGTCTGGCTCCTACTCCTCAGTTGACTATAAGAGTGCTACATCTTCTTGTTCTTCTTATTGCACCCACACTTTGCCAAGTCAACACACACACACACACACACATACACACACACATACACGCACACACTCTCACATACACACAGATGTGTACTGGGGCCCTGGGTCGGCTGGAGACCTCCGACTTGACCTTTCCAATGACCACCTGGCCGTGCAGAGTGGGGGGGAGCTGTGGCGTCTGGTGACCTGCACGTACGTTTATGTGTGTGTGTGACAGCCGTGCTGGAACAGAAGCAACTTTCACAAGCCAGTGTGCAGGTCACTCCAGGCAGTCGGTTGCCCACAAGCATGAACGTGTGCTTGCTCCAATTGCTTTTTGCCGTGATCACTGTCGCGTGCTCAGCATCATGCATCAAGACACGACCTAACATTACGCTGACACGACCTACAAGACACGATCTACAAGACACGACCTACAAGACACGACCAAACATTACACTGACCACCAAAGGTGCAGCACTCGGCCTTTGCACGGTCTCTTAGCATACCTTCAACCTGCAGACCATTCAGGTTGTGATGAAGCTTGTTGGCTCCTTTTGCATTTCACAAATGAATGAGTACTTTGTATGTTTTAGAGCTGAAGCACAGACAGCAGCCACCATTTGTGTGTCGTGGTAGCTTTGAGGCACCGCCAAATTTTTAGCCCCAAGTGTTTTCACCGATACTTCTGAGCTTGCATTCCACCCCCGCCCCGTAAGTGCACATCGTTTGTGTGCGTATGCATATGTGTGTCATATTCATTTGCAAAATTAGCTGTCTCACCTCAGCAATGCCACCACGGGCTCCTTGGTTCTGTGCAGATTTGTGCACACCTCTCCTATCAACCTTTTCATCACGCTGGCTGCGTTGCTTCTGCTGGCGGCGGACCTTGAAAGGGCCGTAGGACTATGGGTCTTTGCCGCTGTTGTGAGCTTAGGTGGGTGTGAGAAGCGCTCTTTGTAAGGAACGCTGCAAGGCTATGGGATGTTCCGCTTTTGTTCTCAGAGTTTTTCAAATGCTGTGTGTCAAAGATCGGATAGAGACAAAGCACATCCTTTACAAGTCTGCCTCTGTGTGAGTGTGCGTAAGTCACCTATTTGTTTCGTTTTCCCTGTCTCTTTTCTGTGTCATATGTCTTTAGAGCAACTTAGAACACAAAGGTTGCAGACTGTTGAGCAGGTGGCTATCATTTGGAGCTCTTTGCAACCTCACGTGCGTGTGTGACACCCCCTCCCCTGAGCGAGCTAGAGTTGAATAACACTTTGCACAAGCACACACTTGTGCAGGCACAACTTCAGGGACTGTCGCTGACCTGCTGCTGAACGACCTGCCCATCACAACAGGTGGGTGACATCCTTTGCCTCACAACTTGTGCAGAGTGACAGTACGCCCAGTAGTAAGCAGCACTTGTTGCTGAATGCCGTGCATGTCACCAACGACAAGCCTGCTGCAGCATGTCTGTCTTCTGATTTGAATGTAAGGAACATGCATGACGCAGCTTTCAGCATGCTCCTTGTAACACACGCGTAGTTCATTATATTTAGAATGACGTGCTTTTGTGCATAGGGCGCAGCAGCATCGCTCCTTATTAGTGTCTATTTTGAGGTCGTAAAAATTTCCGTATCAGCCAGCCACATACGCACACGCAAGCACGTGCTCATCGCAATCACACGTGCACGTGGTCTCGCCCAAAACAAATGGAAACACCAAAACGTGCAGGTGCCACGCCCGCCATTGTTGCCACTGTCGGTGCATTGCTGGTGGAGAAGCGCAAGAACTTCCTCTTCCATGAGAAGGTAGACAAGTTGTATCTGCTCCAGGGTCGCCCTGCTAACTACTAATAGTCAAGGACGCAAAGAAAGCACTGACAATGAGCGTACAGTCTCGTGGTAAAGTTGCAATATGACCTGAAGATGGGTCTGTGAGCCACTACATGCTGCTGCCCGATCTTTGCCTTTTATGTAGAGTGTGTGGCAAGAGCACATCGACAAGCGTTTTCCTCTGTTGGCATGCTTCCCCACTTATCTACCCACCCCCTTCACCTTACTATCTCTCACACACACACACACACACACACACACACACACACAATGTAACGAACACACAATCTCGTGACTATACCAAAGTTCTCCCTCACAGACACGAGCTTCTGTGTTTTATTTGGTTGTACAACATCAGCAAGTTTTGCCAGGGGCTGGCCCACAGCCCCTCCTTTCCTTGCATCAATCCATGAGCTTCAATCGCGTGTGTGTGCACTCACAGGTTTAGATCTCTCATACGTATCAATCACGTGCGCGTGCACTCACATACTAATAAGCATTAATCACGTGTTTATACAATCTTAGGTAGAGAACGCGCGCCAGCAACAGCGGCAGCAACAAAAGTGGCGTCTAGACAGTGCAGCGGCCATCAGGCAAGTAGCTGACGACAATAACTTGTACAGACCCATCTCTTCATTAAGCAAGCGTTATAAAGGCTTATCATGACTTCTTTTGTACCCAAAAGTTTGTGAAGACAATTCAATTATCTAGCTATTGTTCTCAGCTCACACATATGTGCTTTCATTCACACACACACTCACACACTCAACTATGTATACAGGCAAGCACGCAGACCAGCCCCGGTGGCTGAGGCCTGGTCTGGGTACGAGCAGGGCTACAGTAGCTACAGCACAATCAGGGGAGACAGCGGAAGCAGTGCCAGCAATACTAGCGGTGGGAGCAGTAGAGGTGGCGGTGATGGTAGTGGTGGTAGTGGTAGTGGTGGGACCTCCAGTAGCTTGTCCTCTACTTTGCAGGCCCTGGATATCATACGAGGGGTGCGTAGCAGCAGCGACACGAGTGTTGATGACCACAGTAGCAGCAGCAGTAACATTAGAAATAGCATTGACAGCAGTAGTAGTGACATTGACAGCAGCATTAGCGTGTTCAACAGCATCACCAAAAGTGAGGGTGCCGGCCAAAGCAGCAGCAGCAGCAGCAGCAGCAGCAGTAGTGGGAGCGGGGATGGGGGAGGGAGTGGCATGAGCTCATCCTCGTCTCTGCCTGCCAGAAGCAGAAACAGGGTGGTGCTCTCCAATGAAAGCAGGGCGGACGGTGCCAATGTGATGGATGGGTGGGGCATGCTGCCCCCCTCTACGCAACGACAGCAGCAGCAGCAGCAGAACACGAGCAGTCATTCGAAGCAGCGGCAAGACAGCAGCAAACCTGCAAGCACGTTGCCTTCCAGCTCAGCAGCCAGCAGCACTGCAACCCTGAGCAGCAGCAGCAGCAGCAGCAGCAGCAGCAGTGGCAGCGTTACGCTGGATGCGGGCAAGGATGTGCAAATTAGGCGGATGGAGGTAAGGAAGGACGGGGGTAAACTCTTGCGTCTATGTGTGTATTATTGTTATGTTCGTATGTGTGTTTGTGCATGTGAGTGCGTGCATGTGCATGTGTGTATGCGTCAGCTCTCACACAATTGTGACCCAGTGCGTTGGTTGCAGGACTCACGCCTGTGCACTGCCTTGCTGGGATCCGATGTGCGTATTTAATTCTGGCGCACAAGGCACAGTGGTGTCACTGCAAGTAGTTGCATGCATATATTGCCCTTGGCCACCTGCACCGTGTATAGCACGAACACCCTCCCCCTGTTTATAACTTTGCACACAAATGCTGAGTCTTGTCATGCACACGCACGTAACTTTAGTGCCCACAACGTACGTGCACTTGACTGTATGACGCACGCACACGTGCACGCACGCGCAAGCTCACACGCACAGTGCACGCACAGGCTCTCAACACATGCGCTCCTACATGTACGCTTACGCATGCATGCATACAAAGCACACAGACAACCAGCACTGATTGCTCGAGTGCACGTGCACGTGTGCCACCTTGCAGCCATGGGAGGGCTATGACGCTGGGTACAGCACTAGCGTCGGCACCCTCAGCAAAGCGTCAAGCCAACAGGCGCGCTGGTCCGAGCTATTGCCTCAGCAGCTACGAGCGCGGAGGAAGCGGCGGTACATAGGTGAGGGTGCACAGGCAGGAGGATGGGGTGTCCTGTGGGGGGTTGAGCGAATGCCAAGGAGCCAATAGCTCAATTACTGAAATGGATCATGTGTGCAATGAAGGTGGTGCCTGTGAATGAGTGGCCATGCATGTGTGCGCTCGGTGCATGCACGTGCTGGTATGCGTACACAGATGGAGCGGTTGAGCGTATAACGCAAGGGAGAAGCAGCCGGGCTCTTGGTTGTTCTTGGACTCATTCCCTTCATGATTGTCTTGTTCACAACACCTTGCTTGTCCCTAATTCACGCAGGGCCACTGTCTGTGTAATGGAAACTATGATGCCGTAATGTGCATTCCGTCGCCTCGTCTTGCGCTGCCTAACTCGCTGTGTAAAGGAATTCATCTTGTTAATTAGGTTTTGGCTTTTGTGTAGCGCTGCCCTGCAGGACCAAAGTGAGCTGCCTGCCTTGCCATACAAAGGGATTATCTTACATTGCGTTTTGCCCTTTTGTTGTGCCCTGCCCTGCCCTGCAGAGCCGAAAGGACCAAAGGAACAGAGACAAGAGCTGGCCACTGTAGAAATATTCGAGGGGCTGTTCAAGTTCAGCGGGGTTGTGAGCTCAGAGAATAAAGCCTGGCTGTCTGTGGCAGCCACATTCTTGTGAGTGCATCATATGACTGACAAGGCCTGTTTGTGTGTGTCTCTGTGTGTATGTCTCTCTGTGTGTGTGTGTGTGTGTGTGTGTGTAGGATTTTTTGTGCTAGGAGACGTGGTGCCACTGCTTTCGTGAGATTGCCCTTAGTCAGCAGGGATTTGTCAGTCATATGGTCAGGGCAGTAATGCCATTGCGACCATTTCCTTGTGTAGTGCGCCGTAACTGATGCGGCTGTCTCTTATCATGTGCTAGAGGCATAGTAGGAAGCGTTGCTAAAGGGCAGGTTTTGTTGTTGCTTGTGTGGTTGTACTCCCATTGCTGCCCGAAAATACTCGATGCCAAAGATGAGCCGCCCCGGCCTGTCTTCTCGTCCCTAACCCTCCTAATCTAACGCAAGTCCAGCCTTTATGCTTGTCATTCGCAAAGCAGATCCTTACATTCAGCTGAGCCAACCCCACCTAAAAAAGGGGGAATTGATGCTCACATTCAAAATACACACTTGAGGCTGCTTGAAGTCATATGTATGTGAAACACTTCTGCATAAATATTTATGGGTTTCAATTGCAAGGTTGTGGGCTGAATTCGTGCTGTTTTCCTGCCAGAATGGTGTCGTAGGTGTAGAAGTGCAGCTTCTGGTCCAGGGTCCCAGTTAGGTTTAGGATGAAACCATACCCATAACAGCAAAAGGGAGATGGGGGTGAAAACTTGCTGCTAAAGGACCTGGTGTGTGGTCCTGTCTGCTGGCAAAAAATATGTGTTTCTGAGAACCCTGGAAGCACGCTTTCTGGCCACCGACAGATTGTCAGGAGCTTTTCAGTATGCTTCTAAGGGATGCCCTGCCAAGTTCTATGGTCTGGAATACAGGGGGTGGGCGGGGGTGGGCAGCGGCAGCTGAGTTCCTCAACAGTATGCTTTTCTTTCACACCGTCTGACACCATGAGCTGTCAGCACATCATATACACACAAAAGATGTGCAGTCTCACCTTCTTAAGAGACGACCTTGTTGCATAATTTTACAGTTTATTATTATTGTGATGCATCGCAAAAATTAGTTTGGGCCAACTTAGACCGTGTGATCTTCCCTCCATTTCTATTGGAAAAATCACACAGTCCAAGCCAGCCCAAACTGGTTTATGCGGTGTATCACAAAGGTTTGGCAGGTTCCCAAAAGTGGCAGTGGCGTCCAAATTATAGACCCTCTCACCTTACCCAAGACCCCCGTCGTCTAGACACCCCGAGTCGTCACCAAAACGTTAAGAATATTACCTCAAACACCACTATATTTTTTTTGGCGTTAGGGAGGGCCTTATGGAAAGAGAATTCGGCCTTCCGGCAAGGATTCCTCCCCAGCACAAGTGGGCACCAACCGGCACTATTCAAGTGTGCAGGGGTGCTTCAATTGGTCACCCTAAGGGTCCTGCATGCTCTAATAGTGATGTTTGTTCTCAGGCATGGACTTGGGTGGGCTTAACTAAACTGACTAGAAATCCACAAGCCCCATAACCATACAAAATATTCAGCGCCGCACTACTTTTAAACTCTGCGTACCCTTCTCTTAAGGTCTGTAATGTCTGCCCTCATTCCTTCATGTGCAGTACGTGCGTGGATGCGCTGAAAGACTTTACGTCTGCCGACGACTGCACCATCAGCATAGCTGGAGTCGTGGGGGCGTTCATTGCGGGCGGCGTCATTTCGCTGGGGCTGTCACCACAGGTTTGTATTGCGTGCATGTGTTGAAATGGCACTTAGCAACTTGAGATTTATGTGAAGTGCATGTGTCTATGTGAACGTGTGTGTCTGAGCCTATCTGTGTGTGTGCATGAGTGCTCTCCTGGGCCCTCACCCCTGCCTTCTCAACAGCTGCTGAAATTATTAAGGGGACTGCTTTCTGTCTCCTTGTCAAAGTACCCAGTGTAAGGGAGCAGCACCACAACAACCCCTGCCTCTCCATATCTATGTGTGCCTGCCACCTGTGCACTTCTCAAGTGAGGCTCTAACAAATGCCAGCAGCAGTTTGGGGTTCTTTCCTTGAAGCGGTTCATTCTTATCAGTTGTGCTCTTACAGCTACCTGTACACTCTTACTGTTACCTGTACAGTACACTCTTACTGCTACTTGTACACTCTTACTGCTACTTGTACACTCTTACTGCTACCTGTACAGTACACTGTGGTGTTGGAGCCTGTGCTTGCAAGCAGCAGCAACACAAACGCCCCTCCGCTGTCTCCGGAGCAACAAGCGCTGATCAGCTTGCCCACCAGCTCACAGGCTGATTCCATGAGCTCCTGGAACGACAGTCTCTCCAGCATGCGCTCCACGTCCTCACTGGACAGCTTGGACGAAGGTCCTCAAGGTGTGTGTGTGTGTGTGTGTGTGCGTCTTTCAGCAATGGCATGCTTAGTCAGGACTTGCACCAGTGCTAAGTGTGCAGGGAGCAGTGTCTGCCCTGTGTGGGGTTTCATAAGCAAAACGCTGAGTGCCATCCTGTTTGAGTCTGGGGTACCGTGGCACCCCTGAGTAACGAGTCTGCAGGTGTATGGTGTGCTGTGTGTGTTTACGGCTGTGTATTTGGACCACCGCAGGCTGCACGTTTTTTTAGGGTGGGTGTGTTTGTTTGTGTGTGCGTGAGTGTGTGCGTGTGTATGTATATGTGCGTCTGTGTAAATGTGTGTGTATGTGTATGAACATATGTAGGGATCGGCGTATAGCGCTATATGAGGCATTTCTATAGCGCTATATAGCGCTATATTGTGCTATGTTTCAGCCGCTATATCTGCCATAACTCCCCCTTGCCGAAGGAATTTTGGCATTGGATTTGGAAGGCATGCAGGGTACTGTGCACAGTACTCCCTGGCAAAAAATTAATTCAGAAAATTGGTTCTTTCAAGCTCTGGCTGGATTTAGGTCCCAAATATAGCGCTACACCTGTGCTTCTGTGCCACACACACATGTGGACACAGGCAAGCCTGTAGAACAGCATGTCCCCCTGGCCAAAGTGTTGGACCAAGACTGAGCTGAGCGTGCAAGCATGCTTATGTGCGTGTGTGCGTGCCTGTGTGCGCGTGCATGCGTGCGTGTAAGTGTGTGCGTGCGCCCGCGAGTGCATGCGTGCGTGCGTGTGTGCACGTACGTGCGTGCTTGTTCGCATGCATGCATGCATGCGTGCGTGTGTGCATGTGCGTGTTTGTGCGTGCGCGTGCGCTCGTGTGTGTGCGCGTGCGTGTGTGTGTGTGTGCACGTGCATGTGCGTGCGTGTCCGCATGTGTGTGTGTGCGCATGCGTGCGTGCGCGTGCGTGCGTGTGTGCGTGTGTGCGCATGCGTGTGCGCGCGTGCATGCATGTGTGTGTTTGCGTATGTGTGTTTGTGTGTGTGTGCACGTGCGCATGCGTGTGCGCGTGCATGCGTGTGTGTTGTGTGTGTGTGTGCGCGCGCATGCGTTTGCGTGCGTGCGTGCAAGCACTGCAGGTGTGTATGCCAGCACTTGTGTGCAAGTGCAGGCATGTCTGTGCATTTGTTCCTTGTGGTGCTCAAGATATCTTGGCTG
>Ga0307948_1003505_pt1:0-10000 | contig 11608 bp, 17 predicted proteins | sample OrgLakmetagen280_FD_201824 | JGI IMG/M metagenome (GOLD analysis project Ga0307948, IMG submission 201824) | Saline water microbial communities from Organic Lake, Antarctica - #280 | ecosystem: Environmental > Aquatic > Non-marine Saline and Alkaline > Saline | place: Antarctica: Organic...
ATCACTATTTGTGTCTCAGCAGAAGGGCGTACATTGCCTTGTCGTTCCATTGTTCCTACGTCTGCTTGTGCATCAGGCAGGCACCTGTGCACCTTGTTAAATCACTTCCAGAACCATTTGTCCAGCAACGTTATGCCCTATTAAAAAGGTTGGCCAGAACTGTATATATATGCACCGTATATGACCGTACATTGTTTATATATGGTTCTGGTGAGTTTCCTGCCAAAGTTACCGTATATACACCGTATATATATGCACCGTATATGACCGTACATTGTATATATATGGTTCTAATCAACTCTGCTTTGGCTTGCTTCTCAGAGCTCAGCTGCCAGAGGGCCAGTAAGTGACAATAACAAGGAGTTTGGAGTTGGCGTCGTCAAGAGTGACAGAGTTGTGTCTTCCCGGACCTTTTTCTTTATACAATTATGCAGCATTTTAGTGGTTCTTATAAGGCATCCACCGTAGACATTGTTGATGGCATGAACCTGTCAGTTGTGGCTGCCATATTTTTTCCGTTCAAAGTTCAAAGTACAACTCGTCGGTCTGAGGCATGCCTATTTTCTTCATTTCCAGGTTATCATACAGGTCAGCCGAGACATGCTTTTCTGCATTTATCATTTCTTTATGGCTGGATGTATTGCTAGATGTTTGAGAGGTGCGTTTAGTTTGACTCTGAGGCGTGTGCTGGGTGTTGCTTTTCTGCTGGGCATTAGCAAAATTGGGCTAAGATTACCCGCCCCAACCCCTAAGGAGATCGGATTATCAGGGAGAGGGCAGATGAACTTTTCAGTGTGTAAAAATGGAGAGCTTCACGAGCTTGTGTAGGGCGAAACGGGCAGCTATTCTCTTGGCAGGTTGGCCGGCCGGCTACATGTTTAGCTGTACGTACGAGGGATAGATAGGAAGAGCGGTTGAAAGCTTTTCTAGTGGGTGCTTTGATGTGGGACTCCATTTGCTCGGAGCAAATGAGAAAAGCAGCTTGAATGAAAGTGCTGTGCATTAGTGCATTTCTAAGATCTGCGTGTATGATGCTGTGTTTGTTGTGCAAGTGCTTTGAGAGGGTAGTGTGCCTGACGATGAGGAATGTATGTGTCTATGACGATGAGGAACGTAGCTCGATTCAGGATTCGAGGACATGGGTTGAAGTGTGAAACTGGTTTGTATGGCAGGGGTGCACGTGTTTGCAAACTGTGTGAGAACGGGGATACCAAAGATGAGAAACGCGTTAATTTTTCATGTATGGGCACCAAACATTTACGGCACCAGTTCATCCATTTATTTGATGATATTTCTGACGGTGATATCAAAGGTTTTTTTCAACATAACTCAGTATTTACAAGTTCATGAGTGCAGCTGTAGATCCTTTAAATTATTTTTTGTTGGGACCTTTAATTGAGCAGCCATGCCAGGCTGGAGGCCTCTGTATTTCAAACTAAACTAAACTACAAGCAATCACGTAGAGCGTCAATTCCTCATCAACAGGCACATGGCGGTCACCCAAACCCAAATCCTTTCATTCTTGGGGCAGGAGATTTAAAAAAGGCATTTGCACTTGCAACAACTATTATCTTGTTCCTCCTGGAGCTTGAGCTGCAAGCCTGGATGCTATGGCTTGTGCCGCCGCAATTGCTGCAGACGCAGCCCCAGCTTGCGCAGCATTCTGCTGCTGAGCTCCTCCAGGCTGTTGTTGACTGTACACATTGGATGGAGGGGGCGCATTGTGGTAGCTCGAGTTTGAAAAAGATTGCGGACGGGAGGAGCCTCCGCCGCGATCCCCCCCACCAAAGCCTTGTTGCTGCTGGTACTGGGGCCTGCTTCCTCCTCCAGGGGTACGCCCCGCAGGGAAGGGCTGCTGACTCAGATACATTGGGCGCTCGCTAACAGGGACGGGGGGAGGGGGAAGGGGAGCGCCGCTTGCAGTCTGCGGAGCCTTCTTCGGTGCAAAAATGGTTGCCCCTGAGCCGACAGTGCCACCTGGATGTGGACCAGGAGGGATGAAGAGCAACACATGTGTGCATGTGTGGGTGCATGCGTGTGCGTTTGCATGTGCTTGTGCGTGTATGAGGAAAGTACTTGGTCGGTGAGTAAGGTGTCAGTGCGTGTGCCTGGAAGAGCAATTGATGAGGGCATATTACATAAATTGCTCTGGGCGCACTGAACACCTTGCACACTTTTTGCACAACGCACTAGATAGTCCACCTGCTGTTCCAGAAGACACAAACGAGGAACGGAAGCGGCTTTCATGGTGATTTGCAACAAATTGGCGGCCCGTGTCCCCTCCTCCTCCTTGCTGCTGCAGTTGCTGCTGCTGCTGCTGCAGGTGGGAGCTCCCCCCTTGACCAGCTGACAGGCGTTGGGCAATAGCTGCGGCTGCAGCAGCTGCAGCACCAGAGGCGTCTGTGGATGTGCAGAAAAGGATGAGGCGGTCAATGTCTGTGTGGATTTGCGCGTGCACGCACGTAAAAAGTAAACACGCATGTAAAAAGTAAAAGTAAAAGGCCTAACTGATAAGGATCAGTGTGCGGTTATCAATACTCAAGCAAGCTTGGCATGTGCGCCAAGACGGCTGCTTTGTTACATGTGATCAGCCTTAATTGACTCAACCAGGCAGAATTTGATCAACTAACTATCACGGGTCTGCTCACCTTGTGCAGGAGCGGGAGAGGCATCAGCCACTCCGCTAAATTGCGTGTGTGCAGGACCACTCGGAGGCATGGGAGGTGGGGGAGGCAGGACTTCAGTCTCCCTTTCAAACCCGCCGTTGCTACTACCCAGACCTTGACCCACTCCACCTCCTCTGCTCCCTGCGCTTCCAAAGCCCAAACCAGCACCCCCGACTTGGGGCTTCCTGCTTTGGCACATGCATAGGATGTGGGAGACACAGGAGGCCTCTCAGCATGCTAGCAGAAGTCTGCAACTTTGCACAGGTGCACTTCACAAGTGCACACCACAGACAAGCACAAACACATACACACATTTAGTAAACAGACATGCACGTATGCACACAATCACAACACAAAGAGGGAAATTAGGAGGGTTGCACAGAAAACACCCACCTGCCTGCCCCTCTGCCCCCCTTCCCTCCTCTGCCCCCTCGGCTACGGCTGCTGCCTCGTTTAAAGCCAGCATCCTGACCGTGCACAAGACATGATGAAAAGGCACAGGTTTGCAAGCCAGATGCATGCCTAAAACCACCCCTGCTGACTAATTGGGTGTGCATTATTGAACTCAGGATTGCAGGCTGAAGAAGCACCAAAAGACTATACCCAGCCTTGTCCTAAAGACTAACAAAAAGCATGACAACAGCAGAATCTTGCACCTGCCCCGTTCAAACCCAAAACATGAGAAGCTCCCCCAGGCATTTACAGGTGACAGTTCTCCGTACAACTAACCTTCATTGCCAGCTCGTGCAAATCAGTTGGCACAGTCTGGCCTGCCATGGCCAGCGATTGTACGAGCTCACTTGCAAAGTGTGTGTCCTTGGGAAGCAGCAGACTGAACGCCATACCCTCCTTGTCTCCAGCACGACCCGTGCGGCCCACCCTGCAGTAAGAATGGGCATGTGGGATTGGTGTTTAAATCGTATGTGTGTGTGTATGCGTGCGTGTGTGTGTGTGTGTGTGCGCAAGTGTGTATTTGTGATGGTTAATTGCATAAGCAAGAAAAACTATGCACTTGTGTGCTAATGCGTGAGAGATTGGGTATAGGGAAAAGTGATCAACTCAGTGTAAGTGTACGGCGTTCCTCTGCAGGTTGGCCGACAATGCAGGCGTTCACGTGCTCATCAATGCAACGGTGCTTCGACAGAACAATACTAAAACGTGCGTGTTGCTTTCTGCACCTGTGGATGTGGGTGTCAATGTCCTTTGCAGCCTCGTAGTTTATGACCGCCTTCACCGTCCTGTGCATAATGTAAGCAGATCGTGTTACGCATCATTTGTACCTGTCGACGAAAGTGAGCTATAGCAGAACTTAGGCAGAGTACGAGTGAATCACTGACACATGTGTGTGTGCGTGTGTGTTTGTGTGTGTGTGTGTGTACAACCCAGGTTAGCAGGTTGTATTTTAAAGAGACCCTCGTGATGTTGGCAACAAATGTAAATGCTTTTAAAGAGTTTGTGTAAACTAGTCTAGGCTGCTGTCTTTGACAACCGCCTGCAAAATAAGCTTTTAAATTTCCAGTAATAGTAGCCGGATTGAGAGGGGAGCGCATGGCAAAGCAGCTGGCCAATCCAGACACTGTAAGCAGCAGAGTTGTGCACGCGTGCGGCAGGATCACACAGACGTACGGCAGGATCACACACACTCAAACATCGCACGCACGGCGTGATTGTGCACTCATGAGGCATATTCACATAAACGCACACTCACATTCGCAAACACACACATGCACACACACGACTAGCACGTACGTCATGAAACGTACCTACATGGAATAGTGGGTTAATGACAGTTTTCTCTTCTTGCAGATAGCCTTATGGGTTAATCTCGTTCTTTCCATCATATGTTTTCTCAGTGACTGCCCACATACATAAACACACTATCATTCATGGCCACACACATAGTACCTGTGCATGCCAGATCTATAACACCCTGAAAACCAGGTGCTTTTACTCCAAATCCACTCACTTGATGTCCAGTCCACGAGCCGCAACATCAGTGGCCACCAAAACATGGTGCTGACCGCCCCGAAAACCATCCAGCACCGCCATGCGGGTGTACTGTGTGTGGGGGGGAAGGGGGTGAGTGATTTTTGATCTAAGTTGCCTCACTGGTTTACCTCAACAGTATGTCCTGTCGCTGCTGCCTGGCATTATTTACTTGAGATTGCTGTGGTAGCAACACGCAAGAGGGGAGCGCTCTTTTGTATGAAGTGACAAAATGACAAAGTGACTACCTACAACCTGCATTGCAAGTCGTGCGCAAGGTCTTCTTCTGGAAGGGTCACAAACAACAAACAACAGTATCCAGGCCTCCAACATGTGCCATACAGCATGGCCCATACTAGACCTGCATTTGCTCCAGCTCAGGACAACTATTCCATGTTTGTTTGTTCAAGTTCAAGCTCACAAATGCGACATCCTTTCACAGGTCGGTTGCTATGAGCTCCTCCACAGCCTCTGAGCCTCATCTAGCAAGCTTGCATGATAAAACGTACCTGGTCCATGTCTCCATGGATGCCTGCAGCTTTTACGCCTGCTGCTTGCAGGGAGGTCACCAGGGCATCCACCTTGGCACGCTGGGAGGCAAACACGATGACGTCACCTGTGAGCAGGAATAAGGGCAGTGCTTTGTATTCCAAGTTTCGGCACAGAGTACCAAGGAGAGAAACGGGCGGGCATTTTGACACAATCACGCACACGTTGAGAAGAGAGAAGAGGGAGTGAGCATGCCAACCGTCTGTAATTTGATTGGACATGCAGCGACGTGCTGTTCCTGGGCACATCTAAAGAGGTAATGAGATGACCCTGTTAAATATCATGGAATGCTATGAATGTGTTGCAACAGAATAGGCAGAAGAGATAAAACCTGCATCACAATACGTGCAGTGCAAGCACAGCCAAGGCCTGAGTCCCCACACAGTAAGTCCTTAGCATAGTAATACCTTCATCCACCAGCATCTGCAACTTTGACATGAGCCAGCTCATTTTTGCGGCCTCGTTGTTGCAAATCACAGCCTCCTGGCGCACATCCCTGTTTGCTGCCCCGATGATGCCCACCTGCAAACCAAGCAGCACAGAGGGAGGAAACGAAAAATTAAGTGGGCAATAATAACCTCTGAGCTTATGATGGATGCGCAACATGTATGTTTTAGTGTGCAACCTCTATATTTTGGTGTACGTTCTAGCACGAAGAGGTGTACGTTCTAGCACGAAGAACAGACAGGTGAAGGTGACAAGTTTCCTATCAGCTTCTGATATGTCTGCAACTGCCAGCTCTGCACCCATTTTTTCTTCTCAATTTCAGCCTTTTTTGTTGATGAATTCTTGGTAAGTTACTGTCTGAAGAGATAAGAACTGCATTTCTTTTATATTACATGAAAAAAAGGAGTTTCACTCGACTTACGAGTAAAGGAAGTGATATCACAACATCACTCAACTTTTCTTGACCTCAACAATTTCTGATACCAAACATGTATTTCCTGAGATACTGAGCATGTTATTTGCGTAGCAGGCAGAGCTCACGCATTGTTTCCCTTGAAAGAACAAAGAGACTACGGAGCGCACCGTGATATGCACCGGATTGGTGAGGGCGTCTGCCACAAGGCGCTGAATCTTGCGCGGCATGGTGGCACTGAACAGCAGCGTTTGGCGATCTGGCCGGATCTGTCCCAAAATGGACCGAACCTGCAGGTAAGGAGGTACAGCGACAGAATGTGGCTTTGTTTGAGTGCTTGACAATATGAGAGCTTGTCAGCACTTTAAATGCAGAAGCAGATGTGCCAGTGATGATTTGCCAATGGTACTTTGCTGGTTTTGCCTTACAAGAGGAAATTCTCTCACGAACACAAAATGCAAAGGGGTGAATTGTTCAAGACAGGAAAAATCTAAAACTCATTGAGTGGGTAAGCATTCAGAAAACAGGAGAGCGCCAAATTGAGAGCAAGCGATGTATCATTACCTTACCGAATTGAGAGCAAGGGCAGGCCAACAACAGCTTATGCACTATCAGGACTGCGGTGAAAAAGCCTACCTGAGTCTCAAACCCCATATCAAACATACGATCAGCCTCATCCAGCACTAGGTAGGTCGTGCGCTCCATGCTGCAGGCTTTCATACGGATGAGGTCAATCAGGCGGCCTGGAGTGGCCACCGCAACCTGCAAGGAAGATGGAATAGAGGTACGCAAGTCTGCTCATGATCTTTGAAATGTGCAAGCAGCTTGGGACAACATTTGGAGAAAGGAGATTTTGAAACTGCATTTCAGCATAATTGGCATGCTTTTATACAGAGTAAGCCAAAAAGGAGTTGTGCACACTCGCTTATAGCTAGGCAACGACTTGATGGCAAGAAAAACAGATTCAAAGCCATGCAAAATGATCCTGAGTAAATGGGAAGGGACCCACCTCACACCCTGCCTTAAGATCCTTTACTTGCTCGTACTTGGACAGCCCTCCAAAGGCTGCCGATACACGCATGCCTGATCACGTTGATAAAGACAAATAAGAATTAGCATGTTGATGGTAGGCTCACGATTGTGGAGTCATATTTACCTACATTTCATGTAAACAAAATCCACAATATATGTAAAGTACATTATTTCAGCATCAGTGAGCTAGACTGAACAAACAGTGTAGGGGGCGTGACACTATAGAAACACAAAGCCTGTGTACAGTTCTACAGAGCTACCATGCTTGCATGCCATTCCCCTCGTCCACTGCAACTCAAGTAAGCTTCCAATCCAAGCACAGCCCATGAAAAGCAGTACCTTAAGAATACTCAAGACCAGTGGATCAGCCACCTTGCTTGACCTACTCACCGTACGCCCTCGCAAACTTGCGAGTCTCCTTGTGGATCTGCTCTGCTAGCTCACGCGTGGGAGCCAGCACCACGCCGATGGGTCCGGCACCCTTGTCTAGCTCTCGCTGGTCCATGATGTGTACCTGCAAAAGCACAGCAAGCCGGCACTCGTTTGCTTTGTCGAGTGTGCTTTGGACTAGCACAATAGCTGCTGTGATGCAAAGCGAAACGTACATCACCAAATTAGGAGGCACTGTCTCCATGTATCAGTCAAACAGTAAGGCCAGGCAGGCCTCTGTGCCGCGCATAGATGGGAGCAGTATGCATCAGGAAAGTTATGGAAACAGTTTTACATAATAACCATACTTATGCAAAGTAAATGCATGCCAGGGTGCACCCTCTTGTCTAATTTAGCGTACGTGTAAAGTGTAAAGCAATGTTGAGACAATAGACAATGTCATCAATTTCAAGAAGATGCAAGCATGCCTCACAGGAGATACGTACGGTACGCAGAGGAAAGTTTCTCCCCCCCCGTCCTCACCAGCATCGGCAGCACAAAAGCTGCAGTCTTTCCGCTGCCTGTCTTTGCCACCCCCAGCACATCTCTGCCGCTCAGAGCTGCAGGCAGTGCTTGCGCCTGGATGGCGGTGGGGCGCTCATACCTGAAGAACAATTGTTAGTATGTTGAAACGCTGCCTGTCCTGATGTGGAGCGTAAAACGTGAAAAACGGAAAAGGGCGTAGATGTGTGCAAACTAGCGCACTAAAAAACAATCTGTGGCATGCCCATGTAATGGAACGCAAATGCTGCAACACTGGCAATCCTAAGGGTTGGCCTGAGAAGCAAGCAAGGGGGAAAACAGCGGCTAATTGATGCCAGCAAAACTGTCTGCGTGTTATGCTACTTTGCAAGCGGATGGATGTCTCAAACATGCAAGCAACCACACCCACCCAGCTTTGGCGATGGCGGCCATGAGTGACGCGTCAAAGCCACACTGCTGGAATGTTTTGATGGGCTTGGGAGGGTCGTAACCAGCCACGCTCATCTCCAGCTGACTGCGTAAGGCGGCGACCTGTAATGACGTGGATAAGAAGCCCATGCTTGCAAAGCATACACGTTTGTCACCCTAAGCTGCGTCCAGCAACTCCTGCACCAATCAAGCAACACATCTAGCTTGTGCATATCGTGCCCAGGGCAAAGCCTATGATCAAAGATTCTAGGCATACAACGATATGCACAAGTCACATGTGCAAACACAAAAACAAATGCTGCGACACAATTGAGCACAAATACAGCACATGCGGTCCAGATGCGTGACCTGCAGACCAATTTTTTGTTTTGAGGCACAATAACACGCCCACTTCAACCTTCAGCAAAATCCTTTGCGCTTCTCAAATACTAAGAAATTTGAGGAAATGGCGTCCTTTGCAGCATAATCCTTAGAAGAAAAGAAAAACTACGCAGGCAGCATAACACTCCCTGCATCAATTAAGGAAAAGCAGACACATTGGCCTGAAGTGCCGTGAGTCTCCCCCACCAATTAATTTTTCATTAATCGCTTGAGATGGAGGCAATATTAAAGAACTCAAGGGGGTTGTCCAGACAAAACCAGTCAAATGCCCGCTGGTCTTACCTCACCGTCATCCATGGCAAACACCTCTGGGCTCTCCTCATAGAAATCCTGCAGATAAGTCAACACGGATGCAAGCAGGAGGTGCTCTTTTAGACAGCTAAAGCACAAGTCAAACATAAATAAGAGCTTCGTTTGGACGAAATAGCCAGGACAAGGAGTCACCACCTAACAGGGAGTACAGCCACTTGCCCTCTAACAGTGTAGCCTGTAGGAGAGGAGGTTGCTTCAAGTGAGCTTCAGTCGAGCAGAAATAGCAAAGAGCAAAGTAGTAGCGGTGGCAGGGAAGTAAGCGCATTGCCCCATGTCACGATATGCCTACTCACCTTGGCAAACTCTTCATAGTCCACTAGGGAGTGATCCACAGGTGGCAAGTAATCCCCGCTTCCTTTCTTGTTGCCGCCCTGCATGTTAAAAGGAAGGCAGTACCGTATTTCTTTTAGCAAATTGTCCTGTCACTAGCAAAAATCTGTTAGAACTTGGAATTGGTGGTCATGTGAATCCCTTTTCTGAGGACGAAACCAGCTCGTCGAGTTGGCAGACCCCAAACTTCAGCAAAAGCACGGGACATCAGCACTCACAGCAAGCGCCCAAGGAAAGGCCCCCTGCTACCACAACTCACTACGAGATTGTCATCTGAGTCGTACTGCTGGCCCTCCGTCCCTGCCTCTGCCGCCTTTGCCGCTGCATACACCTCCTGGTCACTGTCATAACCAGCCGCCGAGGCAGCCGCTGCTGCAGCTGCAGTGGCGTTGGCAGCCGCTGAACGTGCCTGCAAAGGAATGCGCAGCACAGACAGGTCACTGCCTGGCAGCCAATCACCGACCGCAAATGAATCATACAATTACATGGACATACATGTGCGGGGTTGGCCTGTGGGACAGATTACAGTAAGTGTCAAAAGAGC
>Ga0307948_1003507_pt1 | contig 11606 bp, 11 predicted proteins | sample OrgLakmetagen280_FD_201824 | JGI IMG/M metagenome (GOLD analysis project Ga0307948, IMG submission 201824) | Saline water microbial communities from Organic Lake, Antarctica - #280 | ecosystem: Environmental > Aquatic > Non-marine Saline and Alkaline > Saline | place: Antarctica: Organic Lake...
CTACACGACGCTCTTCCGATCTTGACCACAACAAGCCACACATGACCCATTGTGCAGCACCTCTTGCTTGCATTCTATATGGTTCGCATCTGCGGCGAAGTGGCGTGAAGGTTGGCTGAGGTCTGAAGCCTGTGATCCATCTACAAGATCTGAGTAGGGTTGGCCAGAACCGAATATTTACACCGTTTATGACCGTATATCTGGCAAACTCCCTGCCAAAAATAACGTACACTAACCGTGTATATATGGTTCTGGCCAACCCTAGATATGAGAACACCATACGTTCCATGTATACAGGGTAGACCAGGCACACTCAGCATCAAAAACTCATCAGGAATATCTTGAGCATTCATAGAAAGCCTGCTCCATGTGTGACGTTCTAGCACCAGTGTTAACTAGCTGCACGGTTGTATCACCAGCAGCTTACACCTGCTATATGCAGTATATGTAGGGTTGGCCAGAGCCGTATATACATCCCGTATATGACCGTGTGTATGGTGATTTCCCTGCCAAAATTACCGTATATACACTGTATATACCTTAATTGTATGGTTCTGGCCAACCCTAGGTATATGCATCCAGTGTTTCTAAGCATTGACATCCAATCGAGAACCCTTTCACCAACGTACGTACCTCTACCGACCTACCTACGTTTCACCACCTGGTCTTTCAGTGAGGCATCCTTTGCTGCTAACGCAAATCAAAGAGAGACAATTTCTGGCTTATCCTGTAAGGCATTTCCCTGATCTGGTCCAATATGGCAATGGGCGGTGGGCGAGAGGCCCTTGCGCGCACACACACAAACACACACGCACACACACACACGCACACACACATGTACAAACACACAATTCTTCATTCCTACCTTAAACTAAAAGGTGTGGCAATATGCGTGCTTCATCCTTCAGCGATAGAGTCACCTTACCTGATCTAAAGTGGTGATGGTTGGTGAGAGGCCCCCATGAACACAGAAGATGCGGTTATCGACAATCGCTGACAGACTGCGGTTGTGTGTGTGTGTGTGTGTGTGTGCGCGCGTGTGAGTGTGTGCGTGCGTGTGTGTGAGTGTGTGCGCGTGTGTGTAAGCTTTTTGTAGAGTAAAAGGAGCTGAGGGAGGGATAAAGGGGTGGTGTTCGTGGGAGCAATTGTTGAACATAGTCACAGGCAGAGGAAAAGATAATGATGTGCATGGCCACTAGGTACAGGCCTCAACAGCCCACACCTACGCTCAATGTGTGGAGCACATACACACACATGCACACATGCAAACACATACACATACATTAACACATGCAAACACGTACACATACACAAATGTGTGGAGCGCATACACCAGCACATGCATACACATCACAAACACACACACTCGCACACACATAGACACACATACACGCGCGCATACGCACACACACATATACACACACGCACATGCGCACACACACACTATTACACACACGCACGTGCACACATGCGCACACATATCTTTTAGGTGCATACCAACAAATGAAGAATGAAGCATGACCTCACACAAAGCACAACTTAGCTGAGCTGCAACAAGGACGCATTAAGATGACAATGACAGAGCCCCCCTCCCCCACACCTCCCACTTACACGCAAGCTAGCATGTACGCACACCTTCCTTGCCAACCCACACACCTGAGGTAGTCAAACACATCCGTGCAGTATCTCCACACATTTACAGATCCGTACTTCCGCAAACACTCATCGTAGAAGCCGTACACCTGAAGGCATTGGTTGCCATGCAAAGCACATACACAGAGGCTTTTTAAAGAAGACACACGCAGGTGTGAACACACACAAATGTGGGCACACAGACATGGGCACACACAGAGTGTGGCTCACACACAGGCAAAAGAACACACAGATGTGGGTCCACATTAGCAAAAGAAAACAGAGACATGGGCACACAGACGTGGACACACACAGACGTGGGCATGCACAGACATGGGCATGTGCAGATGTGAGCACACACAGGCATGGACACACCCTTTGAAAAAGAACACACAGATGTTGGTCCACATTAGCAATAACAAACAGAGACATGGGCAGGCAGACGTCGACACACACACACACAGACGTGGGCATGCACAGACATGGGCATGCGCGGATGTGGGCACAAACAGACGTGGGCATACACAGGCACGAGCACATGGTTCTCATCAAATAAAAGGCGAGCCAGTGTAAGGGAGTGGGTAGGCATCTGTGCAAATGAGCAACAGATGTGAATGGCTTAGGCTGCTACTTCTACACGTCCTTCTACGAGTCAACTTATGGAAGACCTATTCATATTATACACTCAATTTATACATTGGTCCAAAGAAGCAAGCCATGCCGTCCGCAGGGTGGGGTTATCAGGGTTGGCCAGAACCTTATATACACACCGTGTATGACTGTGTATATGGTAGTTTCCCTGCCAAAATACCGTACATACACATATGTATATGGCTCTGGCGTACCTTAGGGGTGATGTGTACAACTTCCGGCCTTGGCAGGGATTGCAAGCCAAGTATTTTATCTCTCCTGCCTTCTGTATGATTTCAACACACTTGTATGAGTTCAAAACATCTGTATGATTTCAACACATCTGCGTAGTTCCAACACATCTGTGTGATTTGAACACACCTGTGTATTTTTAACACACCTGAGAATAGCTCGAATGTGATTTCAACACACCTGTGTGATTTGCCTGCTTTCATGGTTGCCCCGGATGAGGGTGATTCTATCAGGGTACCTGACCTACAAGTGGTTTTGCGTGGACAAGTGTGTGTGTGTGTGTGTGTGTGTGTGTGTGTGTCTGTGCGTGTGTGTCCGTGTGTTTGGTGGGTTTGCGAGTTTGTGCGTGCAAGTACGTGCGTGTGTCCATGTTTGTATTAAGTGCGTGCGTGTGGATTTCCATATACATGGCAATGGCGCGACACTCTATGTGCAGCAAAGAAGCACTACAAATGTGTAGGGTTGGCCAGAATCGTATATATACACCGTATATGACCGTATATTTGGTGATTTCCCTGCCAAAAATACTGTATATACACCGTATATATACACGGTTCTGGCCAACCCTACAAATGTGGCACTACCGGTGCCAACAGATAGCAAAATTTTTCCAGGGTGCACTTCAAATGAGACATTTATTCAAGATGAGCCTTCTGCTAGTAGTAATAGTAGTGGGAAAAAAGCAGGCATGCGTAGTTTTATTTACAAGTGCATGTGAGCAGGTGTATGTGCACCTGTCTTGTATAATTTGTAGGTTGTGTTTAAACACACCCGCGTGTGTATGTACATGTGTGTGTATGCGCGTGTGAGCTTGCGTGTGTGTATGCGCGCGCGTGTGATTGTATGTACATGTGTGTTTGAACATGCATGTGTGCGTGTATGTGCATGACAATTGTATGGTGAGCATGACCCACCTTCAGCGCTATTAAGAGCAGGAATGTCTCGACGGAGTAGAAGCCTCGGTCCACAAAGTCGCCCATAAACAGGTAGTTTGTCTGCGGGCAGTCCCCGCCCACTTGGAACAGCTCCATCAGGTCGTAGAACTGGCCGTGTATGTCTCCGCCTATTGTTGGGTGCGCAGCAACAGCACAGGTGACTTCCTGTTTTGTTATGCAATACAGCACAAGCTGCAAGCGCCCCAAACACACACACACACACACACACTCACACACATATAAACACACACACTTACAGATGGTGACCGGTGAGTCCACCCTCTGCACATTGGACTCCTCCACCAGAACCTCCAAGGCCCTCTGGCACAGCTGCTTCACTTCATGCTCCTTCAGGGGCTCGCACTTTTTCAACTGCTCAATCCACCTGCGTGTCCAGTCGATGGTTGAGGCAGTGCATGCATGAAGCCATACAGTGGCAGGCATGAAGCCACTACAACAGTAGCTGTTGCTGAATGGCCAAGCATGTGTTTGTAGGTGTGTTTAGAATGGAGGCACTGCGAACTTGAATTGACCGGCTCACGGAAGCACGCACTTGTCTAGCTCCGAAGACATTGAATGTCCGAAGTCGAATGTCAGTGCTCTGCCGCTCAATTCTTCATCACTGGCATGCCATCGGGCCGGGTGTGCACGCAGCTGACAGCCTTTTAATTTATATATATACTTATGTATTAAATTGGACTGCCTATGCCCGTGTGTTCAATGGTTTTGAATACACATTGACTAGGAAGGAAAGATGGTGTTGGGTGAGGAGGACCCTATGCAAGTCCTGCAGCATGCCATGGACCAGGTTGTTACAGCTCCCATGCGCTTAAATCACAGTACGCACAAGTGCGATTGCATGTGTAGAATGTGAGAGCGTCACAACTAGAAACTAAAGAACGGACTTTTCTAGTGCAGGTGCTAGCTGTCCGTTCTGGCATCCAGCGGCTTGTACAGGAGGAAGCACCTGGTGACGCTGCCTTGCTCGTCCAGGTAGGGGCGTGTCAGCAAATGCTGCTGCTCAGACGTTTGCAAGCGTAGCCCAATGTTAACTATGAAATGCATTTATCAACGCAACATAGCATCACGCATCACGCATGCACGTCCTGCCCCTGCGGACATAGGCAAATACAAAAACACCTTGACACGAGCATCTGAACCTACTCTCTCTCTCTCTCTCTCTTTCTCTCTCTCTCTCTCTCTCTCTCTCTCTCTCTCTCTCTCTCTCTCACACACACACACAGACACACACACACGCACACACAAATACACACCTACACCTACACTCACAAGCACAAACACGCACACACATACACACTACACACACCCTTCTTCGCTACATTCACAAAGGATGTGAGCGGCAGGGTCCAGGAGCTGGAAAACTCCTGGAGTCAGGTTGTCCATGCTGCAACCAGTCCTCCAGAGATAGATACAGGTAAGAGTTGGCCCGCACAGTGTGAATTAGGATATTAGGATTCAATCCTAATTTCCCTTGGCTAGGTACAGTCTAATTCAGTGATCATGATGTCTGTCAAATGCACGGCAGAATGATTTTATCACATCGTTGTGTATGATCTATCGTATAAACGACAGTCCAGCGGCAATGGGCGGTGATGTGCATGCACCAACCGGTCTATGGCTATAATAATCTCAGCCAAGTACACTATGTGTGGTTTTAGATTTGTGCATTTATGTAGTCCTTTGTCAAGCTTGAATTTACTTGCGAATGTGACAATCTGAGAGCACCATGCGTATTCGTTGGCAGTAGTCATGCGCACTGCTGGTGGCGTGGTCCTGTGCAGCTGCACCTAGAGCACCAATTAATGCTTTGGCACCAGGAGCAGTAGCTCATTTAAAGCACTAACCTCCCTAGCAGATTGTAACGCAAGTGCACAGGGGAAGCGGCAATGAGTCCTCTGCAACAGTGTCTCAGCTCATGCAGGTGGCTGTTGTCTCTGCAGCATCCCAGCCGACATGGCACACACCTTCACAACAATGTGACAAGGCGCACACCTACACACCAACGTTACACACGTGCAGGTAGTCATGGTGGCCGAGCACTCAGCTGGTGGCAGGGACCTCTGCAGTTGCACCTAGAGCACCAGTTGATGAAGCAATACAATGCTCTGCCGCCTCCGCCCCCCCTCAGCCAGCCAGCCAGCATCCAACGTAAGTAAGGTAGTGTGCACACAAGTTTATGTATGTGTGTGTGATTTTGTGCGTGTATGTGCGCATGTTTGCAATCTGAAATCACAGTTCTGTGCTTGTTATAATGAGTGCAACAAGAGCTTGCGATGTGTTGAGCTAGCTTTACGTGAGGATCAGTTACAAGAAGGCAAATGAGAAGCGGATCAGTGACTTGAGAAATGCAATGCAAAGAAATCGACGATGCTTTGAAGGGCACAATGAAGCCATGATAAGATTCCAAGAAGTGCACAAATGATGGAGCTGTGCATAAATGTTGGCTTCATCATAATTTGTATGTGTGATTGCAGCCCACGGCTTTCCAGTGCTGGAAATGGTGATGAACTGACTGAGTCAATATATAGTATATAAAGGGTGCTTCTTCACACTTTCTTCGCGCATTTGACCACACAGCTCACGGCTCGACTGCGCTGAAGATGGTGCTGCACCAAATCATGACACGATGCCCAGATGTGAAGCTGCACGTATGCAGCTCAGCAGGCGCTTTTGGCATCTCAACCAGAGATGCAGCAGAGGTGTGCCCTTGTTGGCTTGTGTAAGTGTGTGTATGTGTGTGTATGTGAATGTGTGTGTGTGTGTCTCGTTCTGCCCTGCTGCCCTGGTGTGGTAGCCCAACTCTGCCGTGTGATCAGTATTTTACGACTAGGGTTGCCGCAGCAAGCACGTACTTTTGTGTTTAGTGTGCAAGACACAAACTGGGGAAGCGGTGCAGGAATGATGTCATGGCTCAAGCGCCAGACTTTCGTGCTCTGTGCAGCTAGGATGCTACACACGTATCTGAACTATAGTAGTCTAGTTTGGTTGCACAACAGTCTCCAGCGTTATACATAGGATTGGCCAGAGCCATGTATACACGGTGTATACTGTAGATCCTCGATTACTTTGGAAATTAAATAATTAAATAATAAATAATAATTGTGGAAATTTTTAATACCGTAGGTTCATGATCACTTAATAAAAATTATATAATTATTTGGCCTCCTCTAAGAGCCTATAAATTTCAAGTGATAAATTGAGTGTTTTTAGTGGTTTTGAGGGCACTTTCAAAAATGGCCTCCTATTGTGCCAGTGTGAACCCCTGGCCCATTCCCCTGCTGAGGGGCTAGTTGCTCAGAGGCCATGAGAAGCTGCATACTGCTCCAAAAGCAAGCCTCCTCCTCTCACAGGCCCTTCAGGCCCTTCTTCTGGGGCATCCTCACAGAGTGAGTGAAGATGGCAAGTGGGTAAGAGAAGGTTGCAGAGAGACCTCTGATTGAGGGAAGCACACGTGCAAGCTGTCGTTCTCCCCATGCAGCCAATGGTCAGTCTGCCCAGCAGCCTGCACAGCAGCAGCAGCCAACAGTGGAGGGCTCTCGAAATCACAAACTGATTACCGTACCAACGCTTGACCATTGCGCTTTAATAATCTTTTTTGGAGCAATGGAGACGCGCAATGAATATTTTGCTACAATTGAAATCAGGGTGCGCAATCAGGTGCGCAAGCGGGAAATTATTCCGGTGAGAGCCGGTGCGCAATTGTGCGCAATCGCAAAATTAATATTATATTTTCTGGGTAGGCAATGGTCCAGGTATGTGCGTGCCATCCCGCGGGAGAAGCGGGAGGACGATGCGCGAGCAGCAGCGTTCCAAGCATGCCATCCGGAATGCAAGCGTTGAGGCAGCTGGGCTGAAGCGCAAGCGTGAGGAGCAGTATGAGAAGGCCAAGCAGCAGCGCAAGCTGGAGGGAAAGGGACCCGGGCGACCTCCAGCTGTCAGAGGCCTTGTGAAGCAGCACAGCAGCAAGGAAAGAGAAGAGCAGGAGGAAGATGGGGCACAGCAGGAAGGGCAGCGCGCGTGTGCGTCCAGGACAGATGAAGCGCAACTGGTGGGCGCCCCACCTCATCAGTCAATGGCCATGCAAGCTTGCTGCTGGGGGTCTGCGCAATGGGGTCTGCGCAATGCCCCTGAGAAAGCTCTGCGCACCTCAACTGCTGCGCAATTGGGGGTGCGCAATGGCAGACTTTCCCCACTGAAAGGGGTGCGCAAACCCCGCGCAATGCACTCAAACATTTCATGAAAAATCAGGGTGCGTATTGGTCACGCGTTAGTACGGTATCAACAGGACCCTCACGAAGTCCCTTTGAACTCAAAACGAAGATTTAATTAATTTTAAGAAGTTTGTCACAAAGTGATCGTGGATCTACGGTATACGGTATTTGTAGCAGGAAAATCACCAAATATACGGTGTTTGTTTACGGTTCTGGCCAACTCTAGTTATACATCTTTGATGTCTGAAACTGGAAAGCTCTTAAAGTAACACAGAAATACTAATAATTACAACATGAAGCCTCACGGCTCAACCTGAGCGTGCTACAGCATTATTCATCATCAGCCGTTAGAATGTGGCTCGTATGCTTATGATAAATAAAACCAGCCAATCCCCTTGTTTGCTCAGATCTACTGTGCTATAAGTGCTAGCACACTTTTCTTGTGCTACCTGGAGGCATTAATCTCCTTATGAGAGGCATCATGGCCACCATGCACCACTCCATAAAAAGGCAGTATGGTCCTCACTTGCTGCGGAAGTATACGGGTGAATCACCACAGTGTAAGATTTCTTGCAAAGAGCTGTACTTCTGCAGCACTTGAACAACGGTCGCGGTATTTAGTTCAATGGCCGTAGGGCTTAGGTCAATGGTCGCAGTATTTAGGTCAGGGTCTAGAGTTTATCAGAGGGGGTCAACGGATGACTGAAAAGGGGGTGTTTTGGAAATGTTCCCAGAGTATGGGCACCCCAACTTGCACTTTTAAAGCTGAGCATCCAGAGGCAGCCCTTGCTCTGAGCTGCTGAGAACACCTCAGCTTGGGGCGCACGTGTCTAAATGGCCGTGGCGTGAACCCTACTTTTGGCATGCAACTCTTCACACCAGATCATCCACAGCACCAAACTAGGTGATTCTTGGTGATTCAGAGTTTATATAATAAACAATAAACAAACATCATTGCAAAAGAAATGGGGTGAAACGGCCCAGTGGTTGGTCAGGTGTCCATTTTCAGCCATTTCCCTTAGAGAAATTCCGCCAGAATGGGTGTCCAGAATGGTCAAAACTTGACCCCCCCAAACCTGGCTTTTAGTAATCACGATTGATTTATATTTAAATAAAAACACTTCCGTCATGTTTTAATGTAAAAATATTGTGTTGGTTGGGCGTGGTGAGTCATAAAGTGTGTAATCTCTGCCAAAATGAGGGAGAGCATGCCGACCCAGGCCACGCAGGCCACCCGGGTCAACCAAACTATCCCAAATTTCATACATAGCCTTGTTGTAGTAGATAAATACGATTGCATCAAGAAAGGAACATTTCTGGCCACTTCGCTCCGTTGACCCCCTCTGAGAGTTTATTAGGGTTTAGGGTTTGGGTCAATGGCTTGGCTACACAGAGCTATGCTTCCATAGTACGAAGGTCAATGGCTTCACACTTCTAAAGCCATACTACTTGTGTGCCAAGTGCAGGCTACTGTGCATATGTTCTTGTGCGCGTAGTCGTGTGCTGCGACATCTACAACAGTGTACGTACACACTCACAATTAATTAGCACACACACGCTAAACAAGACACAGACACACACATGGTCGACTGTTGGAGTGGCCAGAACCACTTATGTGCAGTGTATGTTGTAAGGTGTCCCTAGGATTACTAGCACGTACGTTTGTGGCATTGTCAAAACGAACGTAAACCCTAATTACTCAATTAGCTACCTTTGCGGCTCTGTGCTAATTTGCCCTCCAATTCTCCGAGTAAAACAGGATGAAATTTAAGAGTGGGGTAATTACCTTTACTATATAGGCGCGGCTGGCGAACCCTTCAGTGTTCTGAGTTTGATGCAAATGCATGAATGAGTGGGGTAACTGTCTTGACTGTACAGGTGCGATTGGCGTGCCCTCCAGTGTTCTGTGCAGGCATCGTGCTGGCACATGTGGGCAGTTCTATGATGTGAATACACCGTGTATCGCATACCTGCCCGACTGTACGGGTGCGGCTGGCTTGCCCTCCAGCGTTCTGTGCAAGCGTCGCGCAGGCACAAGTGGGCAGCCCTATAATCTATAAAATGAATGCCCCGTATAAATAATCCCCCCCTTTTCCTTGACAGGTGCGGCTGGCTTGCCCTCCAGTGTTTTGTGCAGGCATCGTGCTGGCACATGTGGGCAGCCCTGAGCCGCTCCGGGTGACTTTGGACGCGTACGACCAGGTAGCCGTGCTGTTCATGCACAGGCAGACGCATCGGACATGATTGTAGAATTTGCCCTTGTGTACGTTTGGTATACTTAAAATTGTCTTTGAGTAACTGAATAAATATGTTTGAGCAAAACTCTGGTCTTTTCAGGCTTTGGACATGTGCTTCCTGATTCAAGGTCTTTGTATGTATGGAAAGGTGTGAGGTGAGTGCTAGGGTACGCATGATTGGGCACGTCAATTAGGTGGACAAAGTTTGCACAACTCACATTGTGTGACTCATAGAGAAATGCTAGGATGTGTATGTTGCCGGTTTAATGCTTGGTTGTGTGCGATCAGGTGGATACTTATGATTTAGAATGTACAATCAGATGAGTGTTTGGAAATTGGAAACGAACGACCAGGTGGGCAAAGGTTGCACAACTCACACCGTGTGATCCCTAGGTGAATGCTAGGATGCGCTTGGTCAGGTCAGTGTTTGGATATGTGGTATGTGCAATGAGGAGGTTGTTCCAGTGTGTGCAAATGTTGTATTGTCTTTGGGTGGAAGTGGATGAAGCATGCCTTGCTGAGTTTTGTCTCAACAAATAGATCTTAAGAAACTCTGGTCTTCCGCTGGGTGCCTCTATGCTTTCTCTAATTTGCAGGCTAGGCGCTTGGACCCTTAATTCCTCTCCCTTCTTCACGCTTATGACTAGGTCTTATCCCTTGGTGGACAAAATTTCTCTGTCTGACTACCTCTACGCTTTCTCTGACTTGCAGGCTAGTCGCTTGGACCCCTGGTCCCTCTCCCCCCTCCACGTGTTTAAGGTCATCAGCTCCATCGCCATGTGCGCCCTCGCTTACTTCCAGCAGCGTGCAGCATGCCGTGTCGTACTGGGCACAAAGAAAGAGGCTTCTCCCCAAGGTAAGCTAACTCACCCTCCAACTCTGTATATAAACGTGCACTTACTTTCGTTAAGTAGCCAGCAGTTTTGTGTATGTGCTGGGGAGGAGTTGGCTAGATCTTATGATCTCCCACCTTGAGTTGTCTAAAATATTGTAAGGTTTGATTGTGTTCGTATGTACATGTGCGTGGCTTTGCGTGTGCGTGTGTTTGTGTGTGTGCATGTGTGTGTGTGTGCGTGTGTGTGCTAACGTGCTAACGTATATTTGTGCATGCTTGTGTATGGGCACATGCCTCTGGCAGTATACCAAGTGTGCTGTCTTATGTTGAGTGCCATGTACTAGCTAGGTCTGATAAAAAAAAGGGGGGAAAAGGATATTTTTTGCATCTTTGTGACTGTGTCATAAGATGATGGCAAGTGGAGAATTATGTTTTGAGACAATTGCAAGTGATGGCCGGGATGGATCAGGCCAAGAACAAAGGAAATAACCAACAAGCATACAAAAAGGGGCTAGCATGCCCCCTGCAGAGACTGGCAGACTGCTCCGTTCAAGTTTCCCCAGGCAGCAAATGCTCATACCACATTGCCGACACGCATAAATACTAAATACCCCATGTCGCACGTGCCTTGGAATGCAGCCGATGCCAGCAAGGTGGGCGCAGACGCTCTGGAGGATTTGTTGCTATGGCTCTTATCGTACCGCAACCTTTTCACCCAGCCTTGTACCATAGACGGCCAGCTGCTGGCTAACGAGCCTTCGTCACAGAATCCAGTGCCACCCTTGTTCCGTCCTTTCAGGTGCGACATTGGTGGCTGGGTGGGTGAGTGGGAGGGGTGTAGATATAGGGGGGG
>Ga0307948_1003517_pt1 | contig 11585 bp, 14 predicted proteins | sample OrgLakmetagen280_FD_201824 | JGI IMG/M metagenome (GOLD analysis project Ga0307948, IMG submission 201824) | Saline water microbial communities from Organic Lake, Antarctica - #280 | ecosystem: Environmental > Aquatic > Non-marine Saline and Alkaline > Saline | place: Antarctica: Organic Lake...
CACACACACACAAACAAACACACACACACACACACACACACACACACACACACAACACACACACACACACACACACACACACACACACACACACATACACACACACATATACACACGCACACACACACGCACGCACACACACACACACATACACACACACACACACACATCACACACACACACACACGCACATCACACACACACACATACAGACTACCCTTGAGGTTATTGATTCATTAATTTTATTGCTTCGCATTTCGTGCTGTTTATACTGAGAGCAGAGGCACAAGCACAGATACTTCACACACATACACACAAATACGCACGTACACACACACCAACTTCAACTTACATGCACACACATAAACACAGATAATTCACACACATGCACACACATGCACACACATACACACACATACACATATACACACACATACACACACACACCAACTTCAATGTTGCAGCCTACCGCTACCTGGCCTTTGACTTCCATGCTGAGTGCAGCAAGCAGCGCTACCACAACTTGTCAAAGCTATGGGACCAGGTGCAGATGTTTGTGCGTGTGTGTGTGCGCGTGTGGATGTGTGTGTTGTATGCAAGCATGTGTGTGTGTGCGTGTGTACATGGAGGGATGTGTGTATTGTGTACAAGCATGTGTGTGTCCGTGTGCACATGTGTGGATGTGTGTGTTGTATGCAAGCATGTGTGTGTGCGCACGCGTGCAAGCATGAGTGGGTTTGTCGGTGTGGGTGTGGGTGTGGGTGTGGGTATGTATGTATGTATGAAAGTGTGTGTGTTTGGGGAAGGAGGGGGGGAGCGTGCACGGGTGCATGTGAGGGGGTGGGGGTGGGGTGGGTATGGGCTTAAGCGTGAGAACAGGTGTAGGTGTGCGTGTGGTTACGCTTCAACTTGGATATTGCTATAGTATAGTGCTTACGTGTGTGATGTGTGATGTTTGTACAGCAAATGTGCTTTATTTGCCCAGTTGACGCGCACACATGTACACACACTCAATGCGCACAAGTGCCCAATGATGCTTAAAAACAATAGCGCACACACGCCACGCACACACACACCCAACGCGCACACTAACACACGCGCACACACGTATACAGGTGCCCAATGATGCTTAAAAACAATAGTGCACACGCGCCACGCACACACACACTCAATGCGCACACTAACACACACGCAAACATGTATACAGATGCCCAATTATGCTAAAAAACAATAGTGCACACACGCCACGCTCACACACAATGCACACACACACACACACACACACACACACACACACACACACCACACACACACACACACTCACACACACACACACACATGTATACAGGTGCCCAATGATGTTTAAAATAATTGCGCACACACGCCACACACACGCACACTCTCAAAGTGCGCACAAACACATGCGCATACATGCACACATACCGCCTGTCTAATGGAGCTCACTGTCCAGGCGTGTGGCCAAAAATGAACGCGATATCTGTGTTTGTGAATGAACACAATATCTGTATTTGTGAATGAACACGATATCTGTATTTGTGAATGAACACGCTATCTGCATTTGTGAATGAACACGATATCTGTATTTGTGAATGAACACGATATCTGTATTTGTGAATGAACACGATATCTGTATTTGTGAATGAACACGCTATCTGTATTTGTGAATGAACGCGATATCTGTACTTGTGAATGAACGCGATATCTGTATTTGTGAATGAACACGATATCTGTATTTGTGAATGAACACGATATGTGTACTTGTGAATGAACACGATATCTGTACTTATGAATGAACACGCTATCTGTATTGGTGAATGAACACGCTATCTGTATTTGTGAATAAACACGCTATCTGTATTTGTGAATGAACACGCTATCTGTATTTGTGAATGAACACGGTATCTGTATTTGTGAATGAACACGCTATCTGTACTTGTGAATGAACACGATATCTGTACTTGTGAATGAACACGATATCTGTATTCGTGAATGAACACGCTATCTGTACTTGTGAATGAACACGCTATCTGTATTTGTGAATGAACACGCTATCTGTACTTGTGAATGAACACGATATCTGTATTTGTGAATGAACACGATATCTGTATTTGTGAATGAACACGATATCTGTACTTGTGAATGATTATGATATCTGTATTTGTGAATGAACACGCTATCTGTATTCGTGAATGAACACGCTATCTGTATTTGTGAATGAGCACGCTATCTGTATTTGTGAATGAACACGATATCTGTATTTGTGAATGAACACGATATCTGTATTTGTGAATGAACACGACATCTGTATTTGTGAATGAACACGACATCTGTATTTGTGAATGGACACGCTATCTGTATTTGTGAATGGACCCGACATCTGTATTTGTGAATGAACACGATATCTGTATTGGTGAATGAACACGCTATCTGTATTGGTGAATGAACACGCTATCTGTATTTGTGAATGAACACGATATCTGTATTTGTGAATGAACACGATATCTGTATTTGTGAATGAACACGATATCTGTATTTGTGAATGAACACGACATCTGTATTTGTGAATGAACACGATATCTGTACTTGTCAATGACCACGATATCTGTATTTGTGAACGTTTCAACAATGTACACGGTATCTGTTTTTGTGAACGTTTCAACAATGAACACAATATCTGTATTTGTGAACGTTTTAACAATGAACACAATATCTGTATTTGTGAACGTCTCATCAATGACCACGATATCTGTATTTGTGAACGCTTCAACAATGAACACGATATCTGTATTTGTGAATGAACACGATATCTGTATTTGTGAATGAACACGATATCTGCATTTGTGAATGAACACGATATCTGTATTTGTGAATGAACACGCTATCTGTATTTGTGAATGAACACGATATCTGTACTTGTGAATGAACACGATATCTGTATTTGTGAACGCTTCAGGTGTCGGCCGAGTTTGCCACCCAAGGCTTCCACCAGTGGAGTTCACTGTCCGGGCGTGTGGGCAAGAACCAAAACGGTGTCATGCGCATCAACTGCATCAACTGTCTGGATCAAACATCAACGTGGTGCAGGGCGTGTTCGCCAGGAAGGTGTGTGTGTTGTTTGTTTTTGGGGTCGTGTTTGATGGCAGAGCAGTCTTGCTTGCGCTATGATTGCATCAACTGTCTGGAATAAACACCAACGTGGTGCAGGGCGTGTTTGCCAGGAAGGTGTGTGTGTTGTTTGTTTTTGGGGTCGTGTTTGATGGCAGAGCAGTCTCACTTGCGATATGATTGCATCGACTGTCTGGATCAAACACCAACATGGTGCAGGGCGTGTTTGCCAGGAAGGTGTGCTCGTTGTGCTTGGTTTTGGGGACTGTTTGATGGCGGGTTAATATCACGCTGTTTGATGGCGGGGGTTAATATCACGCTGTTTGATGGCGGGGGCTAATATCACGCTGTTTGATGGCGGGCTAATATCACGCTGTTTGATGGCGGGCTAATATCACGCTGTTTGATGGCGGGGGCTAATATCACGCTATTTGATGGCGGGGGCTAATATCACGCTGTTTGATGGCGAGCTAATATCACGCTGTTTGATGTCGGGGGCTACTATCATGCTGTTTGATGGCGGGGGTTAATATCACGCTGTTTGATGGCAGGCTAATATCACGCTGTTTGATGGCGTTGATGATGGCTGTTAGGTTTAACAGCCATCATCAGCTAAACACACACACACACACACAACACCATGCACACAATGTTACACACTCCACCCTTATTGCAGTCCCTGGAGTCTGTGCTACACACACACACACAAACACACACTCTCCACCCTTATTGCAGTCACTGGAGTCTGTGCTACACACGTTTGGCCTGCTGCCTGCAAACCGCTACGGTGCTGGGCCTGTTATACACACACACACACACACACACACACACGCACACACACACACACACACATCATACGCACAATGCTACACACTCCACCCTTATTGCAGTCCCTGGAGTCTGTGCTACACACATTTGGCCTGCTACCTGCAAGCCGCTACGGTGCTGGGCCTGCCACACTCCCAGAGGCATACCCACAGGTGGAGGCCACTTTCAAAATCATGTGGGCAGACCACGGAGATGTGGTGTCCACACAGTACGCAGGTGTGTGTAGCTGTGTGTGTGTATGTGTGTTTGTGCGCGTGCATGAGCACATGCAGGTGTGAGTGTGTGTATGTGTGCGTGCATGCGAACATGCGTGCATGTGTGTTTGTGTTTGTGTGTGTGTGTCTCTGCACTTGTGTGTGTGTGTGACCATGCAGGCAACTGTGTGAGACCGTGAATCATTGATACCCTTCCTTTGGTGCTTTCCTTCCAGGCACGGGCGCCATGAAGAGTGGCTTTACGCGCACGGGCAAGCGCACAACAGGAGGGGCTATCGACGATGGTGAGGGATGGCAATAGATGGGGTCGATGATTGAATAGGGTTGGCCAGAACCGTACGTATACACCGTGTATGACCGTTTATTTGCTGATTTCCCTGCCAAAACACCGTGTATATGGTAGGTATGTATATATGGTTCTGGCCAACCCGGCACGTGACTCACGCTTAAAGTTGGCCAGAACCATATATATATATATATATATATATATATGCGGTGTATATACAGTATTATTGGCAGGGAAATCACTGAATATATGGTCATGTACACTGTGTATATGGTTCTGGCCAACCCTACACGTGACTCACGCTTAAAGTTGGCCAGAACCATACATATATACGGTGTATATACAGTATTTTTGGCAGGGAAATCACTGAATATACGGTCATGTACACCGTATGTATATGGTGCTGGCCAACCCTACACGTGACTCACGCTTAAAGTTAGCCACAACCATATATTTATACGGTGTATATACAGTATTTTTGGCAGGGAAATCACTGAATATACGGTCATGTACACCGTATGTATATGGTGCTGGCCAACCCTACACGCGACTCACGCTTGAAGTTGGCCAGAACCATATATATAGATATACGGTATATATAAAAGTATTTTTGGCAGGGGAATCACTTAATTATGGTCATGCACACCGTATGTATATGGTTCTGGCCAACCCTACACGCGACTCACACTACACTGGATAGTGAGGGATCCTCAAGAGATTGAGGAAAGGTCTGAAATAGGGGGGTGTCGTATGCATAAGTGTGCTTTGAACATGAGGAGTTGTCGACAATGGTGAAAGCGTCAGAGTGAGGAAGGAACAAAACGGAGGGGATTAGTGAAGAGAGACTAATGAGGTTTTAAAGTGCTAGAAAGGTGTGTGTTAGGCAGCTCGAGCTTTGTTCTTTTATTTTGCTTGGCGCACCTCTCCACTGTTTGTGTGCTTACACCCTTTTGTGTGTGTGTAATGGTCGGCGGCTGAATGCTCTTGGTGTGCGTGTTGCAGTGCTATTTAAAAATGATACACCATATCGTTCGACATGTAAACACTGATTTTCGATTGTAAATCGATATGATATCAAGATTCGGGGGTGTCGACAAGCCCTTGTGTAAGTCGGCCCTGTACCCCCTTGAAGGCCTTGGTGGCTCTTACACACTTTTAACTTTAATATTCTCCAGTTATTTAGCAATTGATCAAGTAATTGGGAGGGTTATAACAAACTCAGCAACATTGAAAAGGTTATAACAAACTCAGCAACATGCTTGGGAGGATTATAACAAACTCAGCAACATGCTTGGGAGGATTATAACAAACTCAGCAACAGGCTTGGGAGGGTTATAACAAACTCAGCAATAGGCTTGGGAGGGTTATAACAAAATCAGCAATAGGCTTGGGAAGGTTATAACAAACTCAGCAACAGGCTTGGGAAGGTTATAACAAACTCAGCAACATGCTTGGGAGGGTTATAACAAACTAAGTTTTTTTTGGTGGGGGAGACTCACGGCGCTTCAGGCCATTGTGTCTCCTTTTCCTTAATCGACGCAGGGAGTGTTTTGCTGCCTGCGTAGTTATCCTTTTCTTTGTTTCAGCATTCAGCCTTTGGGGGACCATGTGCCATTTTTAAGCGGTACAGCATGTTGATTGGCCCAGCGGTGGAATTGAAACTTCCAATTTGAAGCCTCCCCTTTCTTGGCAGACTATATGCTTTTTGTGTAAGGTTGGCCAGAACCATATATATACGGTGTATATACGGTGTTTTTGGCAGGGAAATCACCAAATATACGGTCATATACGGTGTATATATACGGTTCTGGCCAACCCTATTTTTGTGCCTTCCAATTCAGCACTTACAGGTCAACTGCAAACACATATGCCAGGAAGCCGCAGGCTGGGGCGGAAAATGAAATCGATATGGAAACGCAACGTGTCTTACATCACCAGATTGGGGGGTGGAATGAAATGGAGGTTTCCCAAAATCCTGGAAAAAACACTGTTGTGTTGGGTGGAAGTGCTTGTGCAACCACACAGCTTGTGAGTGTGTGAAAGCCTGCATCTCCAGGCACTCGTTCACTGTGCCTGGCTTCTTGAATTTTCTTTTGTGTGTGTGTGTGTGTGTATGTGTGTGTGTGTGTGCTTGTGTGTGTGTGTGTGTGTGTGCACTGGTGTTCAGGCACGCGCTCACTGTGTCCAGGCAGCCAAATCATGTCGTATGTGTATGCGTGTGTGTATGTGCACAGATGTCCAGCAACTGTTCACTGCTTCCAACCCCCTAATCCATGTTGCATGTGTGTGTATGTGTGTGTGCACAGATGTCAAGCAACTGTCCACTGCTTCCAACCCCCTGATTCATGTTGTATGCGTGCGTGTATGTGTGTGTGCAGGTGTCAAGGCAACCGTTCACTGTTTTTAACCCCCTAATTCATGTTGTGTGTGTATGTGTGTGTGCACAGATGTCAAGCAACTGTTTACTGCTTCCAAACCCCTAATCCATGTTGTATGTGTGTGTATGTGTGTGTGCAGGTGTCAAGGCAGTCACTCGTTACTACCTGAACAACTACCAGGACGGCAAGAAGCAGGACGCCATTGACTATTTCACAGGTGTGGACACTTGTGGACTTTTGAGGAATCTTCTCATGCTATGTAGTTGCTCATGCTGTTTGGCTGTTCATGCTGTATGGTTGTTCACGCTATATGGCTGCTCATGCTGTTTGGCTGTTCATGCTACGTGGCTGCCCACGCTATATGGCTGCTTATGCTGCGTGGCTGCTCATGCTGTATGGCTGCTCATGCTGTTTGGCTGTTCATGCTCTATGGCTGCTCATGCTGCGTAGCTGCTCATGCTATATGGCTGTTCATGCTACGTGGCTGCTCATGCATGCTGTATGGCTGTTCATGCTACGTGGCTGCTCATGCTGTATGGCTGTTCATGCTACGTGGCTGCTCATGCTGTATTGCTGTTCATGCTATGTGGCTGCTCATGCTCTATGGCTGCTCATGCTGCGTGGCTGCTCATGCTGTATTGCTGTTCATGCTATGTGGCTGCTCATGCTCTATGGCTGCTCATGCTGCGTGGCTGTTCATGCTGTATTGCTGTTCATGCTATGTGGCTGCTCATGCTCTATGGCTGCTCATGCTGCGTGGCTGCTCATGCTCTATGGCTGCTCATGCTGCGTGGCTGCTCATGCTACGTGGCTGCTCATGCTGCATTTCTGCTCATGCTACGTGGTTGCTCATGCTGTATTGCTGTTCATGCTATGTGGCTGCCCACGCTACATGGCTGCTCATGCTACATGGCTGCTCATGCTGTATGGCTGTTCATGCTATGTGGCTGCCCACTGCCCACGCTATATGGATGTTCATGCTACGTGGCTGCTCATGCATGCTCTATGGCTGCTCATGTTGTGTGGCTGTTCATGCTGTATGGTTGCTCATGCTGCGTGGCTGCCCACGCTATATGGCTGTTCATGCTACGTGGCTGCTCATGCTATATGGCCGCTCATGCTGCGTGGCTGTTCATGCATGCTATATGGCTGCTCATGCTGCGTGGCTGCTCATGCATGCTATATGGCTGCTCATGCTACGTGGCTGCTCATGCATGCTATATGGCTGCTCATGCTACGTGGCTGCTCATGCATGCTCTATGGCTGCTCATGCTGCGTGGCTGCTCATGCTACGTGCGCTTTGGTGGACCTGTGCAAACTGTGGACTTCATATTCAGGACGGCAAAATCCTAGATGCAAACACACCGAGGAAGGTTGTTTTTTTCATGTGAGACTTACGCAGACGCAAGTGTGTGCACACGAGCAAAAATCACACATACTCGTATGCATGCACACGAACAAAAACCACACATACTCGTATACACACGCGCACGCACACACACACACACGCACACACACACACGCACACAGACAGACACACATGCAAATACACACACACACACACACACACACACACACACACACACACACACACACACACACACACACACACACACACACGCAACATGCACGCACATACGCAGGCTGCTTTACCCCAGCCGAGAAGCTGCCACTGGGCCCCCAGCCCTCCCCAATGCTACCCCTGCTGCTGTCTTTGGCCGCCGTGGCAGTGGGTGGTTTTAACATGGGACAGGTGCGTGTGTGTGGGTGTGGGTGTGCGTGTGTGTGCGGGTGTGTGCGTGTGTGGGTGGTTTTAACATGGGACAGGTGTGCGTTTCTGTCGTGGCAGATAACTTACTTTGCGTAAGTGAGATGATGACAGTGAGTGAGATGGCAGTGAGTGAGATGATGGCAGTGAGTGAGATGGCAGTGAGTGAGATGATGGCAGTGAGTGAGAGGATGACAGGGAGTGAGATGATGGCAGTGAGTGATATGATGACAGGGAGTGACATGGCAGTGAGTGAGATGATGGCAGTGAGTGAGATGATGGCAGTGAGTGAGATGCTGACAGTGAGTGAGATGGCAGTGAGTGAGATGATGGCAGTGAGTGAGATGATGACAGGGAGTGAGATGATGACAGGGAGTGAGATGGCAGTGAGTGAGATGATGGCAGTGAGTGAGATGATGACAGGGAGTGAGATGGCAGTGAGTGAGATGATGACAGGGAGTGAGATGATGACAGGGAGTGATATGATGACAGGGAGTGACATGGCAGTGAGTGAGATGATGGCAGGGAGTGAGATGACAGGGAGTGAGATGATGACGGTGAGTGAGATGATGACAGTGAGTGAGATGATGACGGTGAGTGAGATGATGGCAGTGAGTGAGATGCTGACAGTGAGTGAGATGGCAGTGAGTGAGATGATGGCAGTGAGTGAGATGATGACGGTGAGTGAGATGATGGCAGTAAGTGAGATGCTGACAGTGAGTGAGATGGCAGTGAGTGAGATGATGGCAGTGAGTGAGATGATGACAGTGAGTGAGATGATGACAGTGAGTGAGATGACAGTGAGTGAGATGATGGCAGTGAGTGAGATGATGACAGTGAGTGAGATGGCAGTGAGTGAGATGATGACAGGGAGTGAGATGATGACTGTGAGTGAGATGGCAGTGAGTGAGATGATGACAGTGAGTGAGATGGCAATGAGTGAGACGGCAGTGAGTGAGATGGCAGACGCTTGAGTTCCTTTGCAAATGCATCTCCCTATGTCCTCGGCTGCTGGGGCAGTGGATGGTTTCAACATGGGACAAGTGCGCGTTGCTGCCTGTCGTGGCAGATAACTATTATTTGTGTGAGTGAGATGATGGCAGACAGTTTTCTTGTGTTCTTTTGCAAATTTCTCCCTATGTCCTCACGGGATGCCAAAAAGCAATTAGGCGACCACCTCCCTCATGGGTTGCCTTACTCCACGGCTGCTGACGCAGTGGGACGTTTCAACATGGGACAGGTGTGCGTGTGCGTGTAGCTTTGCCTAGTGTGGCAGAGGATTATTTCTCGCCAATGGGATAATGGCAGATGGGTGAAAGTGTCTGTCTCTTTATATGCGGACATGTTGTAATTGCTTTTTGTAGTTCTGAAATCGAAGTCAGATGTCATGTCGTCAAGGTAGGGGCAATTTGTGGACAGGCATGCTTTTTAATCTTGTCTCTAGGGTTGGCCAGAACTGTAAATATCCACCGTATATGACCGTATATTTGATTATTTCCCTGCCAAAAATACCGTACATAAACTGTATATATGGTTCTGGCCAACCGTACTTGTCTGCCTTGGTGGATGATGTGTTTTGCATGTGGAGTGCACCAAGCAATTGTGTCTGCGGTCTTTAATTGCTGTAGTTTGAGCAAAACATTACTGACGTCTTCGAAACTGGTCTTGACTGTTGTTTTGACGAGCAGGTTTAAATGGTGCATTTGCATATGTTCCTGTTTCTGTAGTATGATCCCAATTGCTGCTGCTGCTGCTGCTGCTGCTGCTGCTGCTGCTGCTGCCGCCTCTGCCGCGGGCGGCTGCTTCACTTTGCTGTCGGCTCTTTCGCACTTACACACTCGTACACACGTCTGCGTCTTCAATTCCTCAAACAGGGCCCCATCGCTGCGGCTGCCTCTGCCACAGGCGGCCGCTTCACTTTGCTCTCAGCTCTTTTGCACTTACCCACACGCACATCTGCATCTGCAGGTCCTCAAACAGGGCCCCATCGCTGCAGCAGCCTCTGCCACAGACGGCCGCTTCACTTTGCTGTCAGATCTTTTGCACTTACCCACACGCACATCTGCATCTGCAGGTCCTCAAACAGGGCCCCATCGCTGCGGCAGCCTCTGCCACAGACGGCCAGTACGGTTTGCTGTCAGCACTGCTGCTGGGCGGAGCTGCTATCAGTGGCAGCAGTGGCGCCGCTGCAGCAGCAGCCACAGGTACGATGCGTTTATGTACTTGCTACCAGGGTTGGGGTTAGGGTTAGGGTTACGCACCCACCCTGCGTAACTTGCTAACGCACCAACCCTGCGTAACTTGCTACCAGGGTTGGGGTTAGGGTTAGGGTTAGGGTTCAATTTTGCGGTGCTCGTGGTGTCCTGTTTTTAGGGCTGGTCATAGCCATATACATATACGGTGGTCATAGCCATATACGGTGGTCATAGCCATATACATATACATATCATATACATATACATATACGGTGGTCATAGCCATTTATGGTGGTCATACCCATAGCCATATACACATACGGTGGTCGTAGCCATATACATGTACATATACGGTGGTCATAGCCATAGCCATATACGGTGTATGTACGGTAATTATAGCAGGGAAATCACCAAATATGCGGTCATTTACAGGTGCATAAATACCGTGCTGGCCAACCCTACTCCCTACCGTTTTGAGAGTTTGTGAGTAGCTACCTAATTGCGAATGCCCTCGTGGATGAAGGTTTAAACTGAGAGATGCCCAAATTTGTGCAAGTAATGTATCGAATCTGGCTGGCCTCGCAAAGCCCAAATGCTCGCAGATAAGTAACGCTCATCACTACTCGTTGCAATGGTTAGTGCTCGCATTACTATGGAAGCAGTACGGTACACTCACACATTTTAAATGCACACAGTTGCTCACACATACACAAGCGCGCGCGCACACACACACACACACACACACACACACACACACACACACACACACACACACACACACACACACAC
>Ga0307948_1003519_pt1 | contig 11580 bp, 8 predicted proteins | sample OrgLakmetagen280_FD_201824 | JGI IMG/M metagenome (GOLD analysis project Ga0307948, IMG submission 201824) | Saline water microbial communities from Organic Lake, Antarctica - #280 | ecosystem: Environmental > Aquatic > Non-marine Saline and Alkaline > Saline | place: Antarctica: Organic Lake...
TGATGTATCTAAGCTGTGGCTAGACCTGGTACCAGAATATCGCCTGCGGTTCCAAAAGTTGGTGTTTCCTAAGGGTATTCGTTATACAAAGAAAAGCGGTTTTGGAACCGCTAATCTAGGTTGTATTTTCAGGCTACATTGTGAGTCAGACGGTGCTGACTTCTGTAAGGTGGACTCGACAGGACTTGAACCCGCTACCTCCTCAGTGCAAATGAGGCGCTCTACCAGATGAGCTACGAGCCCGAATGAATGCAGTAAGAGTTTACTTTTACTTTTTCCGAATGAAAGGCTGGGGTGGGCTTTACTTTAAAGCTCAATCATCTTCGGGTCACTACGGTGTATCCGTTAGTGCGCACTATAATACTGTTGCAGACGCGTGAAGTCAAGGTGATTTCTATCGTTTGTGCACATGAGCAATCTCTATCAAATGTGATATCAGATCAGTAAAATTAAGACCGACAGCTGCAGCAGCTTTGGGGAATAATGATTCGGTGGTCAGTCCGGGTAGTGTGTTCACTTCGAGAAAGTACACTTCCCCGTCTCTCACAATGAAGTCGCTGCGCGAATAATGATCACAGTCAATGATGTTGTGTACCAGGGCAGCTGCTTCTGATAGTTTGGCTTTTTCGTGATAGGAAAACCGACCAGGGACGATTTCTTGGGTTTTGCCACTGTACTTGTGTTCGTGGGTAAATACGGGGCCGCCATTGGGTGGGATGATTTCTATTACTGGGAGCACGTATACGGACTCATTGCGGAAATGATTCATGACTCCGACGGTCGCTTCTCTCCCGCGGATGAATTCTTCTACCAACACTTGCTCGTAGGTACCAAGCAGGTCTTCTAGGGCGTCTTTGAGTGCTTCCTTATGGGGAATGTGTCGTGCACCAAGGGAAGACCCATTGTTCAGTGGTTTTACAAACAATTCCTTCCCTACTTCAGTGAAAATGTGCGGGATTTCTTCGTCCAATCTGTCAAGCTCACTGCGGTGAATGCGGCGGTGACGCGGCATTTTCAGGCCATGCGGTCGCATAGTGTTTTTGGTCAGCTCTTTGTTGAAGGCGATGGCTGAAGCCAGGGCGCGACTGCCAGTAAAAGGAATACCTTTGCGTTGGAGGATTCGTTGTACCTGGCCATCTTCACCATAGGCACCATGGAGAGCAATAAAGACCACATCAACTGCTTCTAAAGCCTTGTCAGGTGTTTTTACAAATCCATCTTCCAACCACTCACCTTTTTTGGTGACTACGATATCTTTGTGGGGTTGATCTGAGTCACGCAAGGCTTTGAGGACTGCATTTCCAGACAGCATAGAGACTGCATATTCTTCGCTTGGCCCTCCGCGTAATACAGCTATTCGTTTCATAATTGTTAGTATATCACTTTCTGATTACCAACAGTTCACGCATTCCCCGTCTACTCTTGGGAGTGCAGCAGCAGTTGTAGGTGCTGCTTGGTACGAGCTAGGTGCGAAGTTTCTTGCTGCGCTTGTCTCTATGGTACGCGATAGCAAAGCGGTGTGACTCGGCGTTGGCCAGCAAGATTGAATGCTTGTGTACATCGAGTAATTTTTTCTGACCAATAATCCGAATCGGTTTGTGACGCTCGTCTTTTACTACTCCGACTACGGGGATGAGCATTGCATGTTGGCGCAAAATGAGCTCAGCGGCGTTTTTTTGAGCGGTACTACCATCTACCACTATCAACTGGGGATATGGCCATTCTGGGTGTGATAGTCGACGAGCCAGCATTTGTTTGAGAGCACCAGTGTCGTTGGCACTGTCGATATCTTTGATTTTGAATTTGCGGTAATCATTTTTGGCCGGTTCACCGCTTTCGACAACTGTCATCACACCCACCATGTCCGCACCTTGCAAGTGCGCGACGTCGTACGCTTCGATGCGCACTCTCTTTTCATCTCGATACACCCGGGAGTCGTCTTTCATCAGGGCGATGTCCTGAATATGGTTTAAGGCAAATATGCGCTTCTTTATGCCATTGGCTTCTTCAAACCGCTCTTGTTTTGCTTCGTCCATCATTTCTTTTTCCAACTCTTGTATCACCTGGTGCTTTTTACCTTCAAAGAACAGTCTGATATGACGGATGGTTTTGTTATATTCCTTTGGCGTGGTATTTTCTGGATACAGACCAATCTGTCGATTGAAGTCAATCTTTCCTTTGGCCATACGAGTCTTCTCTTCTCCAACTGGAGTTTTCATGTCATAGAATCGAAAGAGCTTGCGGACAATTTTGAGCGCTTCACGAAAGAGCGTGCCACTCGGGAATGGACCAAAATGATATTTAATTTCTTTGTCGGTGAATTTTTCGGTCAGATCTTTGCCGCGCACGACCAGTACTCGCGGAAAGGCTTCGTTGGTAATTACCAGATGGTTGTAGCTTTTGTCGTCTTTGCTGCGGGTGTTGTATACAGGCTTGTGGGTGCGGATAAGGTTGGTTTCCAAAATTAGTGCTTCGAGCACACTATCGGTTTCTGTAAATTCAACGTTTTTTGCCTCTGCGACCATTTTGGCGATGATTTGCGAGCGTTTTTCTACTATGTCGTTGGCAAAATAGCTCCGCACCCGGTTACGCAACGACGTGGCTTTCCCAATGTACAGTATCTGCTTTTTAGTACCTAAAAAGAAATACACCCCTGGTGCATTTGGCAATTTTTTCTTAAGTAAAGCTTCACGGGTCATGTATAATTAGGTATATCATAAACTAATCACGCCAATCTTGCCATGGCAGAAATAGTCGTTTCCAACAAACAGGAAAATATTACGCAATATGGAAAGGTAGTAATGAAATCCGCCTCAAGATGTGAGGCGGATGTTCTTATCAGGTATGCGGTGCACTTTAAACCATATTGCATCATGCTCAGGCGAGCAAAGTGCAAAAGTGTCGACTACTGTCTGATTGTCAAGCACATTGTGAGCATGCTTCGCAAGAAGGTTATGCGCCGCTTGGAATATGCTTCTAAAACAATGTTACATGAGTAGTTCGGCGAACTTAACAGATCTAAAATGCCACCGGCAATTTGATCGTCAGGTACACTGTGACCACGTTCAGAAAACAATTTACGTATACCGCGCTTTGCATTCACTCTAGGCTCTGCAACTTTAGATGTCGGGTCTTGTTTTTCGAGCCATCGTTCTAGCTTGATTGGGCAGTATGAAAAACCTTTCTCGCACCAGAAACGCTCTATTCTGACCTTCTTCATGTGAGCTCCTTACCATCTGCTCGCTTCTAAAACTACAGTATACTGCAGTGAAGCACTTTTATCAAATCAACTGCAAATTTTGAGACATACTCATCAGAGCACCTTCTTTAAATAGCGGCCTGTGTGTGACTTTTCTACGGCTGCGACCTGTTCTGGAGTACCTTTTGCTACCAGCGTTCCGCCCCCTGCTCCCCCTTCTGGGCCGATATCTATTACGTAGTCAGCGCTTTTGACTAAGTCTAGGTTGTGCTCAATAACCATCACCGTATTGCCGTTATTTACCAGCTTTTGCAGAATTTCTATTAGTTTCTTTACGTCTTCGTAATGTAATCCGATGGTCGGTTCGTCGAGTAGGTAGATAGTTTTTTGGGTGTGCGGTCGATAGAGCTCCGAAGCAATCTTGACTCGCTGCGCCTCACCTCCAGAAAGTGTGGTGGCGCTTTGTCCCAGCTTCAAATAGCTCAACCCGACATCCATCAATGACCGCAGACGTTCTTCAATAGCTGGTACAGACTTGTAAAATTCATGGGCGTCTTCTACAGTCATCTGCAGCACTTCGTAAATATTTTTTCCTTGGTAGTACACTTCCAAGGTCTCTTTGGTAAAGCGCTTCCCGTCGCACACATCACACGTCACAAATACAGTCGGCAAGAAGTGCATTTCTACTGCAATCACACCATTTCCTTGGCATGTCTCACAACGTCCGCCTTTTACATTGAAAGAAAATCGTCCTGGCTTCCAACCACGAGCACGCGCTTCCCCACTGGCTGCAAACAAATCTCTGATGTGAGTAAATGCACCGGTATATGTAGCTGGGTTACTGCGTGGCGTGCGACCGATTGGTGACTGGTCAATAAGCACTGAACGACCCAGGTATTCGGTACCAGTGATAGATGAGCAGTTGTATGTTTTGGCGGTCCGATGTCGCTTGTCCAGTCGAGCTTTTAAATTACGGTCGAGAATCTCATACATAAATGTCGACTTACCAGAGCCCGATACTCCCGTCACACAAATAAGCTTGCCTAGTGGAACATCCACATTCATGTTTTTAATATTAAACGCCTTGCCGCCCTTGATTTGAATCTTGCCTTTTTCGGCAGTACGTCGCTCGGGGATAGCAATCACTGCGTCTCCTCTCAAGTAATCCAAGGTAACAGACCCCGATGCGTTTGTCTTTTCAGCCAGTAACTTTTCCATATAATCAGCTACAATCACATCACCACCACGTACTCCAGCACCAGGTCCTATGTCAATCAGATAATCAGACGAACGAATGGTGTCTTCATCGTGTTCTACTACGATGATAGTATTGCCCAGATCACGCAGGTCTTGCAGCGTCTTAATCAGCTTGTCGTTGTCTCGCTGATGGAGACCGATAGTCGGTTCATCCAGCACATACAGAGCCCCTACGAGACCCGAGCCCAGCTGTGATGCGAGGCGAATACGCTGAGCTTCACCACCGGACAGAGTGTTAGCTCGTCTGTCTAGGGTGAGATATTCGATACCCACATCACTCATAAATTGCAATCGTTCTATGACCTCACGCAATGCGGGCCAGGCAATTTCTTGTTGTTGTTTGGTTAGTTTGAGTTGTTCTACAAATGTAGTTGCTTCGGCAACAGTCAGGCCAGTGAAACCAACGATATTCATACCAAGATCTTTTTTGCCATCTCCACCAAGATAGACTCGCAGCGCCTCGGGCCGCAACCGTGCGCCCAGACACACCGGACACTGATCACTTTGAAATATCCCCACCACACCTAGCCCATTACACTCTGGACATGCTCCATATGGTGAGTTGAATGAAAACAGACGTGGCTCTACCTCTGGGAAAGATGAGCCGTCTACCGGGCAAATAAATCTCGCGGACAGGGTTCGTTCACTCCCATCAGGACTTTCTATTTTGACCAAGCCTCCTGATTCACGCAGCGCAAGCTCGACCGCCTCAGACAGTCGTTCCCGAGACCCTTTTGCATCATCAGTAAATTCACTCACGTAGATCTCGTCAATCAAGACGTCTATATCGTGTCGCTTGGTTTTGGTTAATTCTATCTTATCTCGTAGTTGTTTGATTTCGCCATCGATTTTGACAGTCTCATACCCTTTTCCGAGGAGATCGTAGAGCATCTGATAGTATTCTCCTTTACGACCAACCACCAACGGTGAAAAGATGCTGACTCTCCCCTTTGAAACCTCGATACCCATTACCTGTTCTGACTCTTTTTTAGTGGCAGTTTTTACTTCCCGGTCTTCGATGGATTTCAGGACAATACCGAGAATCTCATCTTGCGATAGCTTTTGGATAGGCACGTCAACATCAAGACAATACGGCTGACCAATCCGGGCGTAGACGATACGCAGGTAGTCGTAGATTTCCGTAATAGTGGCCACTGTTGAGCGAGGGTTTCGCGAAGCTGATTTTTGGTCAATAGAAATAGCTGGTGACAACCCAGAGATCTCGTCCACGTCGGGTTTTTGCATCTTGTTGAGAAATTGACGAGCGTACGGAGACAGAGATTCTACATATCGACGTTGTCCTTCAGCAAAGATGGTGTCAAAAGCCAGTGATGATTTACCCGATCCTGACGGCCCGGTAATAGCTATCATTTTACCGCGTGGCATCTCGACATCAATGTTTTTAAGATTGTGAGTACGGGCTCCCTTCACACTAATCTTGTCAGCATGTGCTCCTCCCGTCGCTTGCCATTCTACTTTTGATTCTTTTTTTGGTTTTGCCATAATATGATGCCTCCGCATGCAGGCGAAAGTATATTGGTTTGTATTATACGTGATTCCAGAGAGTATTCAAATTATTCATAAAATGAAACTGTCACATGTGTACCGACCCCTTTGATAGACTCAACTCCAATCTCACCGCCTAACAATTCAACCAATTGTTTTGTAATCCACATCCCCAATCCGGTACCGGGAGTGACAGTATGGTCGACGTTACCCACGCGTACAAATGGGGTAAATAGTTTCTGTTGGTCTACCGCTGTCATACCCATTCCGGTATCTTTTATGCGAATAGTAAGTTTCTTATTGTCTGTATAGCACTCTACTTCGATGATGCCAGATTCTGAATACTTTATTGAGTTACTCAGTAGATTGGTCATTATCTGAGTCAAACGTGCTTGATCAGTGCGGAGTGTTGTATTGTGCTTGGGAGCTTTGTACACCAACTGTAGACCCTTCTTTTTTGCGGTGAGTTGCAAGTCCTCGCACACACTTGCCAGCATTGGGCTCACATCAATTGTTTTTTTATTGATCTCAATCTTGCCTGATTGTAGTCGAGCCACTTCCAGAAAGTCATTTACGAGCAAGACCAATCGCTCAGCCGATACTCTAATAATACTTGCATACCGTTTGTCTTCTGCTTCTACAGACTGAGACTCTTCAAGAAAACTTGCGTACCCTTTAATGGCCGTCAGTGGAGTCCGGAATTCGTGAGCAATCATATTTGAGAATAAGTCTCTTTCTTGCAGTCGCTGTTGTAGTGCGTGACTATGTTTTTCCCACTGTTTTTGCCGATTAATCCAATACGCTAGTCCAATCAGAAACAAAAAGATAATGGTAAGACCCAAGTATGATTGCTGTTGTCGAGCAAGCATGACTGAGTCGATAAGTTGAAAACTATGTTCAGAGAAAATAATATAATTGTTTAGCGAATCAGCAACACCACTAAAGACTTGCCATGTTCTCGCGCCATTTATAGTCGTTGGATATATTAGTGCATCACGCTGACCAGATATTGGTAAGGTTTGGAATAGTTCATCTGACTGCACCAATGTTCCCACCTCTTGGTTATTACTAGAAAAGAGGATCATCGCACCCTCTTTCGTGATCTCAACGATTTTAATTTTAGTTATACCGGTATTGTCGGTCACGTATTGATCAATGAGCGTGCCTACAGCTGCTTCATTTGTTTGTCGAAATACTACAGCTAAAGAATCATGCACGATACTCACGCGCTGTTTTTGCGCACTATCAATATTACTGCTGGCGGTTGCAAAAAAGCTTTGAGTGATCCACACAAACAATAACGGAAAAACAAAGAGCAAAATCCCGACCAGTAATAGTCGAGAGTCCGTGCGCATTCTAAGTAAACCGCTTTGCAGAGTTTTCAACGCATCAGAAATCATGTAGTTCGTTCTAGATTATTTCCTTTGTCTCGCGCAGAAATTTTATCAGTGCCTGTGTCTGCTTCGGCAATCACTTCACTATCCCTGATTCGCAATGACAAACCAAGCATCATCAAAATCAGCCCCAATGATAAGACAGCTAGCGGGATGACAGTGTTATAAGAATTTGTGGCAGTAGACTGTACGACTGTCTCAGTATTGTTTACTATCGCACCAGCTGCATCAACCGGTGTAAAAGCTTGGGCTTCTTTGATAAATGTAAACGGATTACTTTGTGCAACAATAGCACCTGTATTGTCTGTAAGCGCTACATATACATCGTGCGTGCCGTCTTCCAACTCTGTGTCGAGCGTATACACAAACGAGCCATCAGCATCGGTTTTGATGGTCACTATGGTTGGTGTACTAAATATATATAGCGTAACAAAAGAGTTTGGCAAGCCACGGCCCCGAATTTCTGCCCGAGTAGACACACCATCCACACTCACCACCGGTGTCACCTCTTCTACTGTGAGTGTGTCCGCCTGCACCAAACCTACTGACTGCTTGGGTGATTCAAACTCTACGACTGCTTCGGCTGTATCATCGAGTGGATTGAAACCGCGCATGATTTCTATCCCATCTGCAAAACCATCACCGTCTGTATCAGGCAGATTTGGATTGGTGCGGTACAAATATATTTCATCGAAGTCTGATATTCCGTCACTATCAGTGTCTACCGCCGACACACCCCCACTCTTTTGATTACGGATCTGTTCAAATGTATCGACTTTATTTTGCAGGTCAGCCAGTTTCACTGTTAAATTTGCGATGACGTCGTCTTCTATACCAGCTAATTCTTTATCGATTAAGGCTTGGTTTGCCAACTTTACTCTTTTTTCTGAGAGCGATTCGCGGGCTGTACGTATCAAGATCTCATCATTTGATTGCTTGGCGGAAGCATAATTTTGCAACAACTTTTTGATGCTTTCTGATTCTCGTGACAACAAACGTTCACTTGCTTGTACAATTTCTGACTTTATAGAAACATCGGTACCAGGTTCGTCCAAACTAACAGGAGCAAAACTGCGCTCTGGTTGTACCAATTGCTCAGTAGCAACAACATCGTTCTCGTCTGTCTGTACTGTCTCTTGTTTTACAGGTTGTAGCGATGACACTGGGACTGTAGATATGTCTGACTCATTTTTAACTGTCAAAACTAGTGACGGAGTGGTTTGTATTTTTCCTGCTGAGTCCGTACCCTGCGCATATACTTCATATTTTCCATTCGGAAGAAATGACTCAGTATTCACTACAAATACTTTTTTGTTGTCCCGTTCACTTGCTTGAGTGAGAAATCGCGCGTTAAGAGACGCTAGTGGTCTGGCGTACAATGCAAGATTGCGATACCCCTCTGATTGAACGCTGCTAATTAACAACAATCCAGAAATTATTGTGTCTTGACTGTATAGCGAAAAACTTACCGGATCTGTAAGTGAGCGGGCTGGTGTGGCTGAGGCAGAGACAGTGGTAGAAGTTGCGACTGCTTGATCAACCGTTTGCGTGTCTTGTATTACAAAGTCAGAGTCTTGAGTTTGGGTCGCATCTAAATCAGTCACGTCATCCTCTGGTGTCTCAGTGGGGGTTGCTGTTTCAAGCTGTTCTTCAGAGGCAAGTGCATCATCTTTTGTATCTACAGTAGATTTATCCTCAACTGGTTCTTCTTGGGTATTTGTCGCTGTCTCAGGGTCCCCATTGCTTGTGGCTTGAGATGTATCAGGTGTATTTGTATCTGTTTGCTGTTGTACAGGTACATTAAAAGATGCGATTGTTTGAATTTTTCTAATCGATTGTGTATTGGTGAGTGTACGCGGAATGTATTGAACGTATAATTGATATTTTCCAGACGGCATATCAGCTGGATCAATGCGAAAAGAATATTTGTCGTCCATATGCATTACCACGTCCTGCCTCTGCGAAGTGAGTTGTGTATCTTGATGTTTGTAGTAGTACTTGACGGAAGCTGGGTCGACCTTACTGAGCGTGAATAAAATTTTTGTCTCTTCGGTAAGTATTTCTGGAACCTTGCTCTGTAGAGTAAATTTTGACGTTTGTTCTTCTGTAGCTGCAGATGACACTAATGCGCTGTTTTGGACAGGAGCAGTGGTATTGAACAGACCGGCACTTGCGTAAGTCGCACCAACGAGTAGAAAGCAAAAACTACTCACTATCGCAATGGTGTGCATAGACTGTTGCCACACCAGACTAAGCTCAGTACGCAATACTTCCGCCTTCTCGACCGACCGTAAAGGAGCATTCGTGGGCACATGTACTGCTTGCTCGCTCTGCTTGGCGGTAGGACGGTGTTTGCGTTTGGTGGCTGTTTGCTTGGTGTTGGGAGATTGTTGTTTCTTGGTCGCAGCAGAAACAGGCTTTTTTCGGGCTACTGATGATTTTGGTTTTTTGTTTGCAGTGGTTATTTTTACTACTTTCTTTTTAGCAGTCTCTGTTTTGGTATTTTTGGTAGCCTTTAGTGTTTTGGCAGTTGTTACAGACTTCTTTGCTGCAGGTTTTTTTGCTACTTTTTTGGCAACTGGTGTTTTTTTTGGTTGTTTAGGAGCAGGTTTTTTTGCTACTGACATCTAGCAATTATACAGTATAGATACGAATACAACATTTTATTTTCAACAGCTATTTTGAAAACGATTCAATTTTTGAAACTAGCTCAGACAGATCAGTCATAGCTTTTACGTAGAAACCAGCAGCTCCCAGCTCTTCAGCTTGTTTTCGGTCATTCACTCCATCACGGTTTGAGAACACAATAACCGGAACGTCTTTCGTTGATTCAGCCTTTTTGAGCTCAGCTAGTATTTCAAGTCCATCTCTTCCTGGCAGCATGAGATCCAAAATCACTACCGCTGGTTTAAATTCCCCCACTTCTGCGACCACACCGTCTCCATTGACGTTCACTTTATATGCAAATTTGGCTTTCTCAAAGCGGATCGACAATAAGTTACGCAAAAGCGAATCGTCTTCAACAACGTATACTCTGATACCACTTTTACTAATCGGCACTACTGTGGGAGTGATGTCTATAACTGACTCACTTGAACTATTGAGTCCTTGACCAAAGATAGTTTTCATTTTTTGCATGATTGAATCAATACTTTCGTCGGTTGTGATGTAGTCTGCAGCTCCCAGCTCAAGGACTTCTTGAATTTCTCGTTCCAAATCATGAATCAATGCAAATACAGGCAAAATACCTCGCATATCCGTGGTATGCAATACATCAAATATTTTTTTACAGGAATCCTCTTCGTGCAAATGGTTAAGAATGACCAAATCTATGTTTTTTGCTAACACTGACTTTTCATCAACATCTGCACAAAGCATGTGCTCAATAGTCACTCCATGTGCGATAAGAGTTTGCTCCAGGTCATGAATTTGCTCATTTTCGTCGCCGACAACCAAAACTGTTTTGCTCGATAATACTGACATACATTTATAATAGCACTGAGGATTCTAAAAATAGTGAATAACTCACATCACCGCGACTTTTTCTGCTTGGTGGTGCTTTCTTCTAAAAATCTAATTTCGTCACGCAAAATAGCAGCCGTTTCGAAATCTAGAATTGAAACTGATTCCTCCATTTGACGTTTTTTGTCTTTGAGTACCTTTTTGGGGTTCTTTTTGTACAATTCCATATCAACTTGAAGAAGTGTTTCTACAGTCTCATCATGCTCTGAACGCATCTGGTCAGCGATTGATTTTATTTCTTTTGAAATTGATTGTGGGGTGATGCCGTGTTCAAGATTGTATGCGATTTGCTTATCACGGCGTCTTTGCGTTTCTCCTATCGCATAAATAAGGGCGTCAGTCATCTCGTCTGCATACAGCACGACTCGCCCTTTTACATTTCGAGCCGCTCGACCTATGGTTTGAATGAGAGCGGTTTCGCTGCGAAGAAAGCCGGCTTTGTCAGCATCTAAGATAGCTACTAATTCCACCTCTGGTAAGTCTAGTCCTTCTCGAAGCAGGTTCACACCCACCAAACAATCAAACTTCCCACGTCTAAAGTCAGTTAAGATTTCGATGCGTTCTATAGTGTCGACGTCGCTATGAATGTATTTGGTGTTGATTTTCTTTTCTTCTAAGAATTCAGCCAGGTCTTCGGCCATTCGTTTGGTGAGAGTAGTCACCAAGACTCGTGCACCTCCCGCAATAATCCGTTCTGCTTCA
>Ga0307948_1003524_pt1 | contig 11571 bp, 8 predicted proteins | sample OrgLakmetagen280_FD_201824 | JGI IMG/M metagenome (GOLD analysis project Ga0307948, IMG submission 201824) | Saline water microbial communities from Organic Lake, Antarctica - #280 | ecosystem: Environmental > Aquatic > Non-marine Saline and Alkaline > Saline | place: Antarctica: Organic Lake...
CTGAAAGACCTACCCAGGTCCGAGATCGTGGTGTCCTCAAAGGTGAGTGTCGTGTGTAAGCCTTCTGTGACCTTGCACTGGATTCTAGCTCAATCTGAAGGACATGTGGACCAAAAGTGAGCCCTGATCCCTGAAAGTGATACATCTGTGTTTGACAGGCCCTGAAGCATGCCTTTAAGCTCCGTTTCGGCCCTGCCCCAGATGCACCACACCACACACACACACACGCACACACGCACACACACACGCACACACGCACACACACATACACACACACACGCTTAGTTTAGGTCGCACACTTTGGGAAGCTACCCTGAAAGCTTCTAGAGTCAGTGGTCAGGCTAGGCTCTTCAAGGGTCGCGGGGTTTATTCCGCCGGGTAGCGTATGCTCCACCACCTCACTTCACCCCTTGTGTGGCAAACAGACTTTTACACATGGAAGCACGCCTCCGCCCTCATCACCCTCTGTGCCGGCCACGTACGCAACTGTGTGTTTGAAAACCCCACGCAAAGCGAATTATTGCAAGCGCACACATACAACATGCCTTCATGCAGGTTGGGCGGTACGGCGAGACCACGTTTGACTTTTCTGCTGCACGCGTCACTGCCTCCGTCCACGAGTCCTTGCAGCGCCTGCAGGTAATGCCTTTGGTGTGTGTGTGTATATGCATGTATATGTGTGTGTGTGTGTATGTATGTTTGTGTGCAGTTGTGTGCGTACACAGTTACATGTCCATGGGAGAGCGCAGACATTTAAAACACAGGTTGTAAATTAGGCAGGTTCAAAAGCTTTGCAACGTCATTGTGCATTGTAAGCTGTAAAGGAGTATGCGTGCATCATGCGCTGAAATGGAGTACGCGCGCAATTGAAAGCTTTGCAACGTCATTGTGCACTGTAAGCTGTTATGGAGTAAGCGTGCAGTTGGTGAGCAACTGCTAGTTGCTTGGCCCTTGTATCCTCACAGGTGTCTTACTTGGACATAGTGATTTGGCCCTTGTATCCTCGCAGGTCTCTTACTTGGACATTGTGATTTGGCCCTTGTATCCTCGCAGGTGTCTTACTTGGACATTGTGATCTGCCACGACGTAGAGTTTGTTGACCTGACCCAGGTAAGGAGCATGGGTCCCTACTCTGATCAACGTGAACCTTGATCAAACCGACTCTACACACCAGGACTGTTCAGTTTGCGCAGACCTGGCATGAGGGAGTCAGGAGTGTTCAGATGGCGTTGACCTGGCGTGAGGGAGTCCGGACTGTTCTGTTTGCGTTGACCTGGCATGAGGGAGTCAGGAGTGTTCAGATTGCGTTGACCTGGCATGAGGGAGTCAGGAGTGTTCAGATAACCGAGACCTGACGTGAGGGAGTCAGGACTGTTCAGATTGCGTAGACCTGGCGTGAGGGATTCAGGACTGTTCAGATTGCGTAGACCTGGCATGAGGGAGTCAGGAGTGTTCAGATTGCGTAGATCTGGCGTGAGGGATTCAGGAGTGTTCAGATGGCGTTGACCTGGCGTGAGGGAGTCAGGAGTGTTCAGATTGCGTAAATCTGGCGTGAGGGATTCAGGACTGTTCAGATTGCGTAGACCTGGCATGAGGGAGTCAGGAGTGTTCAGATTGCGTAGATCTGGCATGAGGGATTCAGGAGTGTTCAGATGGCGTTGATTTGGCATGAGGAAGTGGGTGTTGTCCTGAAAAGGAATGGGAGTCGGGAGGGTGCAAAGTAAAACCAGAGAGAGATGGGGCTACATTGAAAACGTATTCCCGGGTGCTTATGTGGCTTGCTTGGTCTCAGTAAGGCGGAGTCCGCATGAAACATTTAAGCCTTCCAGTCAAAGGCGCCTGTGGGTGATGACCTCCTCGAGGGTGCAAAGAGTACTTATGGGGTACAGGAGAGGAATCTGGCGTCAGCTGAGAGGCTGTGTTTAGGGTTGGCCAGGATCAAGTGTATGGTGTTCATTTGAGTACTCTTATGGAGAGAACCTAACCTTTCCGTGCTTAGCAAATACATATATATGCTTGTGGGCTTGTGGCCAATCCCAGCTGTGTGCAATACTGTGTAAAAATGCCTTTTTTTAGGTGTGTGGGAGCCTTGTATGCAGGGCTGCTGCTCTAGTTGACCCAACTCACGTGTGCACATTGAAAGCGGGTGTGGACTTTGTGCATGATGAGTTGACGGTCTCAGGAAAGTAGCTGCATAGCTGTGTGCTTTGACCCGAGTCAAGTGTGCACATTGGTAGTGGGTGTGAGCTTTGTGCGTGCTGAGTTGGCGGTCTCAGGAAAGTAGCTGTATAGTATGCTTCTTCAAGGCCAGATTTTGGATGCCCACCCGTCAGAATGAGGCCCGCTCATAAAAAAAGGTCTTGTTAGGGAGGTTTGCTGGAAAATAGGAGGAAAGGGATTATTTGGAAGGTTTTTAACAGAGCATTGTGTGCACATGTGCCTATGTGTCTGTATAGCTCAACAGAATATAAATACATCATAATTCATAATTCATAAACTATGTTGTGACAAAGGTATGACCAAAAAAATACTTACACCTTAACAGATACACGCAAACACGCGTGCATGTTAATATACACATTACATGCTTGTACGCACGCGCACACATATACACAAACACGCACGCACGCGCGCAAACACACACACACGCATACACACACTGTAACATCACACACACACACCTGCATACACACACCATATACACGCGCAGGTAGCAAGGGAGGCCATCCCTGCTTTGGTCGCCCTCAAGCAGGCAGGCCTTGTCAAGGCCGTCGGATTCTCAGGCCTCCCTTTGGCCATGTTTAAAAAACTGCTGGGCATGATTGATCCTGGTAAGGAATGGAAACGGACAAGGACCAGGTGTGTGTGTGATTACTGCCATGGCTTGCTGCTATGCCAGATCAGAAAGGTGTTGTCTTAAGTCTGCATCACTCTCTTTTGGACATTTTATGAATATGTGAATATGTGATGTGTTGATATGGTATGATGAAGATTGGAGGGAGTCCGGGTATGGCCACAACCGGACGTGACTGCACACACACACACACACATACACACACACACATACACAAACACACACACATATGCACACACATACACAAAAATACGCATACGCACGTACAGATACACACACGCACACGCACACACACACACGCACACACACACACATACACACACACATACACATACACACACACATATACACACACATACACAAAAATACGCATACGCACATACACATACACACACGCACACACACACACATACACACACATATATACACACACACGGACGGACGGGAAACGACTTGTTGTAGAGGCCGACCTTGTAAATTAACTACGGATAAGGTTGCCAAATATAATGTTTTGCTAGGAAAAACTGAAGGGGACAAAGAGTATGTACTCCCACGCAGAACTTGCGATAAAGTTGTCATGAGCTGCAGCTCTAGTATTTGATTTAGGCGGTGTTGGTGGCATCCACGCGCCGTCAACTCGGCACGATTGTGTTGCCATAGGCTTGTAAGAAAAGAAAAATGAAAAAACTATGCAGGCAGTGAAAACCACTCCCCACATTATTAAGGAAAAGGAGCCACTTTGGTACCGAGTACCGTAAAGCTCCTCCACCGCGAAAGGAAAGGAAAAATCATTGGGGATCAGGAGGGTTGCAGGCTTGGCCTGAAACCGGCTCCTGATGAGAGTTGATAACAGTACTGGAAAGGGCACGTCTAGTATGTACAAGTTTAGCAGCAAATTTTACAGAGTACACATGGAGTTTGGAGGCAAGCTTCTTAACTCTTTGAGCATCGAGACCCAGTTCTTTGAAAGGCTTCAGAGTGTGGGTGTTGTAGATGGTGCGCCCACACCCAAAAGGATGATGTGGAGAGTAATGGAGGCGTATCTTAAAAGTTAAAATCGCGAGTTAATAGTCAAAATTCGACTTTTTATTAGGCTTCCCGATTCCCTATTTTTTAATTTTTTGTTTATCTCTTTCTCGGATATTCAAAATCAAAACAAAGAATTAGAGGATGGGTTACTAGAGGTACTTGTCTGTACAACACCAACAAAACATGGGTCAACATAAGTCTTGCAGTCACAGATGTCCAGAGGATTGTAGTTGTGGTTGCACGTATTTGCGCACAAGCTCTGCCATCATTGGACACATTCTCAAGTTAAGTTAATAAGGTAAGGTTACATCACTATATATGCCTCAAAGGGCATTTCAGCGGAAGTTTGGAAAAGGCAAGGAAACTACACCTGGCTAAACAAACACATTCTCAAGGGTCCCGGACCACCTTTTGGATTGGGTTACGGGCATGAAATGAACACATGATTTAGGAGCCTGTCAAATTGTATGACGGCTGAGGGCATTGCAATGCTAGCAAATTTGTTGTCTGGTTTCACATCCGGTGGACGCTTACAGCGTGTATGATCTATTACATGTGAGTTGCGCTGCAAGTACGTGTCTAGTGCCAGGGAGATGATGAGGGGTGTGCAGGATCCAACAAACCAGGCGTGAAATTGAACGCATTCATGCACTACAGATCCAGGCACACAGGGACTGACGTGAGATTGTAATTAAACCAGTGCACTTCCTGCTGCACATGCATGCTGGACATGGTACTGTCTTGGAGTCACTGCACCCTAGCACAGACTGACTTTAGATTGTAATCCAACATCCAAACCAGTGCACTTGCTGCTGCACAGGCATGCTGGACATGGTGCTGTCTTGGAGTCACTGCACCCTAGCACAGACTGACGTTGGATTGTAATCCAACATCCAAACCAAAGCACTTGCTGCTGCGCAGGCATGCTGGACATGGTGCTGTCTTGGAGTCACTGTACCCTAGCACAGACTGACGTTGGATTGTAATCCAACATCCAAACCAAAGCACTTGCTGCTGCGCAGGCATGCTGGACATGGTACTGTCTTGGAGTCACTGTACCCTGGTAGACCAGACACTTCTGGGCATGGTACGTACCTAACTTTGCTCTGTTCACTGTTGCACGTCTTCTGCGGGTCTGTGTTGTGTTTCGGCGTTGCGTGTTTCTTTTTGCGTTTGATTCTGTGGCTTGTAGTGTGCGCCCTCATCTTTATGTGTTTTCTTGCTGGGGTGTTTAGAGGTTATATATATAGAGTGTGCATCTTTGTGTCTTCTTGCTGGGGTGTTTAGAGTTTGATATGATGGCCATTGGAGATTGATTGGAGGGCAGAGCCAAAGGATGCTGCACTCATGCAATTCTGGATTTTACTGCACACGAGCCCTGGTTGCAAATACCACAGGGGTTTGATTTCAGCAAGACAAATGGCTGATTACTTGCTGCTTTGCCTGCTAGACAGCCACGAAATTGTCCAGGAGCTCTGATACAAAGAAACATGCATTTCGTAATGTTTTGCACACCGTGTGACGAAAACTTCTGTGGTCAGCCCCTGCTCTCGTTTTGCTTGTACACGTCTTCATGCAATGCAATGCGCTCCGTGGTTTGTGTGGTCAGTCCACCATGTTTTGCCTTGTTCCCTACGCAACCACCCATTGGGCAAGAAAGGATGAGTTGCGTCTGTTCTTTCCACAGCAGCCTTCAAAAAACAACGCAAGCCTTGACTAATGAACCAATTGCATCCCCTCTCTTAGCTCATACCTCGCTGCATGGCTTTCTTTTCAATGCAGACTTCTGCAGCAATGCATGGCATTCTCTTCAATGCAGACTTCTGCAGCAATGCATGGCTTTCTTTTCCATGCAGACTTCTGCAGCAATGCAAGCCATGACTGACCTGGTTTCGGCCAACTCACATCACACGGACCTATCCTCTCATTATTGCAGGTTCCAGAGTTCCAGGCAAAGGGCTTGGGTGTGATTTCAGCCTCACCATTGGCTATGGGCTTGCTCACAAACAGGGTAGGTGTCGTTGGCTAGTGACCCATTGGCTATGGGATTGCTCACAAACAGGGTAGGTGTCGTTGGCTAGTGACCCATTGGCTATGGGATTGCTCACAAACAAGGTAGGTGTCGTTGGCAAGTGACGCTGCTCATGCCCAACAGCTGTGAGCTGTCAGGTGTGTAAGCCTGTGTGGGTTTGTACCTTATACAGCGTTGCTTTGTTAAAACCAGCTGCCAGCATTGCGTGTTTAAAACAGCGTGTTGTCAGTGTTTGTGCAGAGCCAGCGTGTTTGCGTGAAGCCAGTATGTAAGTGATGCACAGACAATGTTTCAGCAAATATTATGTGTCGCCATTTTAACCAAGAATGTTGTGGACCGTGGGTCCTCTTTCACCAACTTTGCAAACAATTTTCTCCTAAATTCTTTTAAATTAAAACCAAAGGATTATTGAGAATGCTCTGTTGCTCACAAGTGGTTTAACAGCAAACACTTATTGGTATGCAAGCTATTGAACTGTCGGAAAACTTGCTAATTGCGTCTAGGTACAAAAGTCTCACTCCAACTGCCGCTCAAAACAAAATGCCACATGAATGCCATGAAAAGCTGCCAGACTAGCCTCTTGCCTTGAAAAGTAATAATAATAAAAAGTTATAATAATAAGTAGTAATAATATATTGCTGTACAGAATCAGCCGATCCTGCTCACCCTCTGCGTCTTTAGGGCCCCCCCTCTTTGCACCCTGCACCTGCCAGACTAGCTTCTTGCCTTGAAAAGTAAGTATTGCTGTACAGACTCGGTCAATCCTGCTCACCCTTTGCGACTTCAGGGCCCCCCCTCTTGGCACCCTGCACCTGCCAGCCTAAAGGATGCATGTGTGGCTGCAGCTGCACATGCAAAGGCACGTGGTGTGGACATCTCCAAGATCGCACTTACCTACGCTCTCAGGTGAGCGTGCGTGCGTGCGTGCGTGCGTGCGTGTGTGTGTGTGTGTGTGTGTGCGTGCGTGTGTGTGTGCGTGCGTTTGTGTGTATGTGCACGTGTGTGTATGTGTCTGAGGGAGTGTTTATTGTGTGCGTGTGTGTTTGGGAGGGGTTTTATCTGGACGTGCCTGCCTGGTTTTGCGCCCAGTTTGTAATAGGCAGCAATAGGCTTTTTTAGGTGGATTTCGGATGACCGATTTCTTGCCTTTAAACTCTTGCAAAGAGTATAGGCAAGGATTTACAAGGTTTTGTGAAAGGCTTTTCGAAAGTTGAAAATAGTGCAAGTTTCTTGCAGCCCTGCCACCCTCCTCTCAGGGTCTGTGGAGCCTACAACATATCTACTTGTGTATGACAACCACAAAGTTAATCGATTATTAATCTGCGGGCAAGTATCAGGCGTCGTTTGTGACACTTGCTTTCACACCTGCAATGCCTGCACACTGTATTGCCACACCAGCGGCACTGTTTTTCTCGTCCGTACACTGCATTCACCTATCAGGGCTACGGTTTATGTCGGCACTAGCTGAAAATTAATTGACACTAGAGGCCAATCGTGCTGCCCTATCACTGCAAGGTCTATAGTAGAGACTCCATACACTACGACTTAAAAGGCCTACGGCCTGGGTTGGCACCAGCTTGAACGTCCCACACATGTTCAGGCCTGAATTGAGCGTCTCACACTGGCTTGAACGTCTCACACATGTTCAGGCCTGGGTTGGCACCAGCTTAAGCGTCTCACACATGTTCAGGCCTGGGTTGAACGTCTCACACTGGCTTAAACGTCTCACACATGTTCAGGCCTGGGTTGGCACCAGCTTGAACATCTCACACATGCTCAGTCCTGGCCCACCTTCTCATGCATTACTGCTGAGAGATCTTTAATTCAAGCACGCATCAAAGCATTACTGCTGAGAGATCTTCGTTCAAGCACGCATTACTGCTGAGAGATCTTCAAGCATGCATTACTGCTGAGAGATCTTAATTCAAGCACGCATCAACGCAGGACTGCTGAGAGATCTTTAGTTCAAGCACGCATCAAAGCATTGCCTCAAGGCACCTTGACAAACCGCATTCATCCAGGCAGCCAGCACTCTGAAGGGCACGCCCACTGTATGTCAGTAATTCCTGGCCATGAACTCTACTAAATCGTACTGAATCGTCATTTTTCCCAAACGTGCTTGCCTAGGGTGGGTGAGGTGTCCACCACTTTGGTGGGCATGGCAACATCCGAGCTGGTGGATGCAAACGTCGCCAATGCACGTCAGGTGTGTGATGTTGGGTATCTTGCCTATGCTGTTCCTTAATCATTTTCTTCCACACGCACCACATATACGCATTTGTACAATGATGGGGAGAGTCTTCCGTGCGAGCTGCTGGCACACACACTGGCACCAAGCATAATCATAGGCTAACACCTGCACTATCAGGGTAGACATGCGGACACACCTGCAGGAGTTTACAGATGTGATGAAACTAGTCTTAACAGCAGTGCTGAGTTGCCCAAATAATTTGGGTTGGCCAGACCCATGTGTGGCTTGGGCAAGATTTTAGCAAATATATGGTCACAAACATATACTGGCCAACCCTGCAACTAATGGATGAGGCGCCTAATAGTGTGGGGTATCAAGTATTAATGGGACAGGGTGCTCAGGATATGAGAAAGGGGATTTAGGAACATGCTTAGCTAGTTTTTAAAGAATGCCTGTCTGCAGGTGAATTCTGCCGCTGATTAAAGCAAAGGCTGCTTGGTATCAGGCTGAATGGTTAGCTTTTGAATAAGCGCACAGCACTGCCTCTGATTCAAAATTGCCGGCAGCAATGCAGTCTCAAAGCACCGTTTATGAAGGAAGCTTCACCGTTTTTTACATGTCGTTTGTGTAGCTGTTTATTCACCACCACCTCTAGTCTTGTTTCTTTGCAGAGCTCTCTGTGTGTTTATTTGATTTGGCCAATAATGCCGGCTTTGTGTGTGCCCTAAATTATCGCAGGCCCTCGGACTGGATCCCAACCCAAATGCCGCTCTCGAAGAGGAGGTTTTAAAGGAGGTTGTGGAAATTCTCAAGCCCTGTCAAGGCACATCATGGAGCTCGGGACTTCCAGAAAACAATTAATGTTTCATTATTTTTCAAGGTTGTTTATTACTCGTCATGCAATCTTCCAATATGATTCTCGCTGTTTCGGAAATATCGGATACAACTTAAAAATGGAGGATGTTTGGAAATAGGAGGTACAAAGAATTTCGCACACAGCACATGCACTCACACACACACACACACACACTCACACACACACACACACACACACACACACAGACAGACAGACAGGCACACACACCACGCACGCACACACACAACACACACTCACACTCACACACACACACACACACACACACACACACACACACACACGCGCACACACACACACACACACACACCCCCACCCACACACACACACACACACACACACACACACACACAAACACACACACACACACACAACACACACACGCATACGCACGTATGTACACTGAAACGGTTGCCCCTCTTAACCATATCTTTACTGACTACGCAGGGCCTGAGACTTCCTCCTCCCTCCCTCCCTGTAGCTACCCTCTCCTAGGATAGGCCACTTCGGATACGCAGTCTCAGGAAGGGGTGCAGCAGCTACCTCTTCAACAGCATCTACGAAGGCCACCTCAAAGACTCCCGTGCACATAGGGGTGTTGTTGTCCAATGGCTATGGACTTCCTGTGGCAGCTGCTGAAGAAGGTCTTGGCATGGCTACAAGGCTCCCCCAGTCTCCTAGGCCTCGCCCTCACCCTTGCTTTCTTAGGCTACTACCGCTCACGCAACAACAACAACGACAACAACAACGACAGGTAGTACACACACAGACACACATATGCGTGCACACAGACACACACAAACACGTGCACTTCCGGCATACACACAAAATGTGTGTCACAAACATACACATACTTGCAGCACACACACACACACACGCACACAAACATACATACATACGCACACGTACACACGCACACACAGAAGTGCTAGTCAGGCACCCTCCGAGCGTACCCCCAGGAGGAGCACTGGTCGGGAGGTAAGGGGTCAGCGAAATGGCAGCACCAGGTCGCGGCAGCAGCACGAGCAGCAGCAGCAGGCGAGCATTTCTGCCCTTCATGGAGGCTCTGAAGCTGAGTGCAATGATCTAGCGGTGGGAACGGGTGAGTTATGTGGTGTGTGTGTGTGTGCGTGCGTGTGTGTGTGTGTGTGTGTGTGTGTGTGCGCGTGCGTGTGTGTGTGTGTGTGTGTGTGTGTTTGGCCAGAACTGTCGTAGATGTACAGTGTACAGTAGATTTGGCAGGGAAATCTCCGTTGAAGGTCGTACACGGTGAAAATATGTGGTTCTGGCCCAATTTGTGTGTATATGATTGGGATGGGGGTGTATGACTGTGAGAGGGTGCACGGAGCAGGGTTTGTGTGTGTGTGTGTGTGTGTTTGTGCCATAATAGAATGCTGCCTTGCAATACAGGCTCAAGTATGCGAGCAACAATTCACACACACGCACGCATGCCCTGGCGCATACAAATTTAAACCCATGCATATACACAGCAAACGGCACACAGAGGCACACGCACACGCACACGCACGCACACACACACACACACACATACACACACACACAATGTTTCTCGCAACTCGTAGGAGGAAGAAAGGCGACAGGGCAGGGCAAACGTCCTGTCACGTCAAAGCTCAAGGGCTTGCGCCGTGTCACCCTATCACTACCAGGTGTGCATATATGTGTGTGTGTGTGTTTGTGTGTGTGTGTGTGTGTGCGCGCGCACGCATGCATGCACACTTGCATATGTGCGTATGTGTACTCTCTTTTATGTGTGCCTGTCTAAATTGTAAATTCATGCGCTCCAATGTGAATGCTAGTTTTGGATTTATTGGCATTAACAGAGTAGCCAAGCGGGCACTTTTGGTGCACCCACGCCTGAAAGCTGAACTGAGCTATAGGCGCAGGAGGGTTATTTCGACCCTAGACTAGGGTTATTTTGACCCTAGGCTAGGGTTATTTTGGCCCTAGGCGCAGGAGGGTTATTTCGACTTAATATTGGCAGAGGAGCTCAGTCATCACGCCTTACACACCAGCTATAAAGCTATGTCAACAATTGCGTGCAAGAGGACTGCCTTGGCTTTTGCTGGCGTCAGTCAAGCACAGCGGGCACTCGCTGTGTGCCCAAACCCACACCTAACAGCTCCGAACAGTTAAGGCGCAATAAGATACATTCGTAGGGTTGGCCAGAACCGTATTTATACAGGGTATATTATACGCCGTATATGACCGTATATTTGGTGATTTCCTTGTCAACAAAAAGTATAAACACCATAGATATATGGTTCTGGCCAACCCTCACATTTGGCTTTTGTTGGCATGACGGTACGAGCACGTACTTACGTTGCCTTTCCGCTGCAACAGTCATAGATGGTGCTTCCTTAGTGCCAGCTCTGTCGGATTGTGTGTCATCCACACGTGTTGATGTGTGGTGATATGTTGATGGAACCCTGACTCTGCATATTTAAGCTCAGCACGCAGCGATAGTGGCAGACGCATCACATACCGTCACACAGCCCTCTTGTCTTTACTTTTTGGGTATTTTTCAGGGGTGGTGCTTGAGGAGCTCCAGCTGTCGGACAGAGCTTAAATAT
>Ga0307948_1003529_pt1 | contig 11566 bp, 12 predicted proteins | sample OrgLakmetagen280_FD_201824 | JGI IMG/M metagenome (GOLD analysis project Ga0307948, IMG submission 201824) | Saline water microbial communities from Organic Lake, Antarctica - #280 | ecosystem: Environmental > Aquatic > Non-marine Saline and Alkaline > Saline | place: Antarctica: Organic Lake...
ATGCTGAGCTACGCCATACCTGAAGGCCACACCCGGCTGTACCTCTTTCAAGTGCTGTAGCTCAGCATTGGATAGCAAAGAACAGCAAGGAAAGAAAAACCGCGCGGGTATTGAAACCTACTCCCCATATTAATAAGGAAAAGGACTACCCTTGGTACTGAATTGCCATTGAAGTCTTCCACAACAAAGGAAAGAAAGAGGCCAATGGGGATTAGGGACGGCAATGAACAGGAAGTTCGTGTATCCTCTTGTGTAATTGATCTGGGGAGTGGCCTCACTTCCTGCGTTGTCTTTCCTTGAGTGCCCTCACCGCCTGCGTTGTGGTGGCCTCACTGCCTGCGTTGTATTTCCTTCAGTGGGCTCACTGCCTGCGTTGTCCTTCCTTCAGTGGCCTCACTTCCTGCGTTGTCTTTCCTTCAGTGGCCTCACTGCCTGCGTTGTATTTCATTCAGTGGCCTCACTGCTTGCGTTGTCTTTCTTTCAGTGGCCTCACTGCCTGCGTTGTCTTCCCTTTCCTTTCTTCATAAGGAGAAAGTGCCAGACTGGTTAAATAAAGAGAAGCATTAAATCCCCCTCAATTAGTTGCGGAATGCTTTTTAATACCAGCGTGTCTTTCCTTTTTATTGTTCCAAAATTGGTGGCTGGACGTCGCCAGGCCCATCTGATCCCCTTCCTAATCACCTCCAGCTGTGCTTTGCACATTAAATTACACTACCAACTACAAAGTCACGAAGACTGCCTGCTCACATTATTGCCTAGGGCGTGCAGAGCAAACTGATTGATGGCTGGACGGCATCAGGCCTGCCTGAGCCGCTTCTTGGTCACGCCCAGCTGCATCCTGCACATAGAGTTTGTTTGCTTATAGGCCTGCCAAGGGCCTGCAGAGCAAACTGGTGCCTGGAAGACGCCAAGCCTATCTGAGCCAATATGGTCAAGCGCAGCAGCTGTCATCGACGTTTGTTTGCTTGCAGTATTGCCAAGGGCCTCCAAAGCAAACTGGTGGCTGGACGACGCCAGGCTTATCAGAGCCGCTTCTTGGTCACGCGCAGCAGCTGTCATCGACGTTTGTTTGCTTGCAGTATTGCCAAGGGCCTGCAGAGCAAGCTGGTGGCTGGACGGCATCAGGCCTGCCTGAGCCGCTTTTTGGTCACGCTCAGCAGCTGTCCTATCAGAGCCGCTTCTTGGTCACGCGCAGCAGCTGTCATCGACGTTTGTTTGCTTGCAGTATTTCCAAGGGCCTGCAGAGCAAATTGGTGACTGGACGGCATCAGGCCTGCCTGAACCACTTTTTGGTCACGCTCAGCAGCTGTCCTATCAGATCCGCTTCCTGGTCACGCTCAGTAGCTCTCATCGACGTTTGTTTGCTTGCAGTATTGCCAAGGGCCTGCAGAGCAAGCTGGTGGCTGGACGACGCCAGGCTTATCTGAGCCGCTTCTTGGTCACGCTCAGTGACGAGCGCCTGCTCAATGCAGGGATGCACATGGGGGTGATCAGCAGCATGCAAGAGCTGCGTTTTCAGGTGAGCGCGTGGCTTTGTTCAAACTACAGCACAACTAGTGTCTGCAGGCAGGCAGGAATGCATGCATGAGGGTGATCAGCAGCGTGCAGGAGCTGCGTTTTCAGGTGAGCGCGTGGCTTTGTTCAAACTACAGCACAACTAGTGTTTACAGGCAGGCAGGATTGCATGCATGGGGGTGACCAGCAGCGTGCAGGAGCTGCATTTTCAGGTGAGTGGATTGCTTCGTTCAAACTACAGCACAACTAGTGTTTGCAGGCAGGACTATTACAGCCTCTTTACCTACAGTTCTCATAGTTTTGGCTACAGTTTTTCATCCAGCCTCAAAATTTTAGGGGTTAGGGCCATAGTTTTTGGGTTTAGGGTTAGGGTGAGGGTTAGGGTTAGGGTTAGGATTAGGATTAGGGGGTTAGGGGACCAAAACTATGAGGTTGGATTTGAAACTATAGGAACTGTAACACAAAACTGTGCAGACTTTGATTATAGCGGCTATTTCTCAGGCAGGGTTACATGCATGGGGGGGACCAGCAGCATGCAAGAGCTGCGTTTTCAGGTGAGCGCGTGGCTTTGTTCAAACTACAACACATTCAGTGTTCTTAAGATGGGCTGTGAATTGAATCCAGGGCTTCATTCGAGAAGCTTCGGGTACAGGACGTGGAGCACGGAGGGGGTCGCTGAACCAAGAACCAAGAACCAAGTCAAAAAACAAGGCGACATGGATAACCACCAAGTTTATTTACTTGTAAAAATCCACCGCCATCTCACGATGCAAGCGTAATAGAACTGACATTTATTATTTACGAGTACATTTGTGTTGCTTTGTTTGCTTTGTGCTGCTTTGTTAAAAAGAAAGGAAGTGCCGGCAGCAAACCTCACATGCATCAGGTGTGTCGAACGCGCATTTGCGCACCTCCACCTCAGTGACCTGTCTGTTTGTACTTTATTTTCACCAGCTGGTCTACAGCTTCCATGATATCATTTTTCCTGACATGAGCTAAACCATTCGGGTTTGAATGCGCTCTTGCATTCGCGCCGTGGGCCTTCATTTTGAAGGAAGTGAAGCCAATGGTTCGAGCCCTGGAGACGGTTGGCCCTTTTTTGCATTACCTTGGAGTCTCAGGCTTGAATGTTCCAATGTTTAAATGCATTTGCGCCGCAGGGATTTGATTTGAAAAAGGTGGAGCCGCTGGTTCAAGCCCTATAGATGATTCGCCCTTTCTCGCATATGTCCTAAGAGTCTCAGGCTGAAATGTTCCAATGCATTTGCGCCGCAGGGCTTTGATTTGAAGGAGGTGGAGCCGCTGGTTCAAGCCCTGGAGATGATTGGCCATTTCTTGCATATGATTCAAGAGTTCAAGAGTCTCAGGCTCATATGTTCCAGTGCATTTGCCCCGCAGGGCTTTGTTCTGAAGGAGGTGGAGCCACTGGTTCAAGCCCTGGAGATGATTCGACTTTTCTTGCATATGACCTAAGAGTTTCAGGCTGAAACGTTCCAATGCATTTGCGCCGCAGGGCTTTGATTTGAAGGAGGTGGAGCCACTGGTACACGCGCTGGAGATGAGTTCCCAGCTCCAGTTGTTGCCTTCACTCCAGGTACAAAGATCAGTTGTGTGCGTTTTTGCGTAAGGGACATTTACATTTTTTTTGCCGAGCCTGAAGCTGGCTAGATCTGTAACAGTTGTGCATGCTGCTCCTCAAGTACGAACACACACTATAACACACTCTAGCGCACACACACGCACACACACACACACACACACACATACACACACCAGTGCACAGCCATGTACAGTTGTTGGCTCGCCATCCGGTAGTAAGGCCCTACCTCCTGGTGTATGATGCTGTTTCTCAATAATGAAAAGTGCATGGCCGCACACAGGCAGTTGTTTGCATACGTGCAGCTTCTGGCCCACAGTCCAGGAATGTCGCACTACCACTTGGTACATCTGTGGGTATGGTTCTGTGTAAGGTACAATGTGTTCCCCTGTGTAAGGTACAATGTGTTTCCCCTTTTTTACACCCAACCCCCCTTTGCGCACATATCTACACTTGACAGTTGACTCAGGCTGTGCCTGCAGGCCAGACCTCCACCCCTGCAGCACGTGTGGTAATCTTTCACAATCGCACTTGTATATATATATATTATATATAGGGTTGGCCATAACCGTACACCTATACACTATACACCTTATATGACCGTATATTTGGTGATTTCCCTGCCAAAAATACCGTATATACACCGTATATATATGGTTTTGGCTGACCCTGAATATATATATTGCAATGTACTCCATACACCTGATATTACACAATTGAGGAACGGCTCGAGTCCAGATCTCCACTCCTGCAGCAATTGTGGTCACCTCCCACAATTAAATCAAACTGTGAGATGCGCTTGTTTATTATTACTCAGATGGTGCTTGGAAGCCAGATCTCCACTCCTGCAGCAATTGTGGTGACCTCCCACGATCTAATCAAACTGTGAGATGCATTTGTTTATTATTAGACTCAGATGGTGCTTGAAAGCCAGATCTCCTCTCCTGCAGCAATTGTGGTCACCTCCCACAATCTAATCAAACTGTGAGATGCATTTGTTTACTAGTAGACTCAGATGGTGCTTGGAAGCCAGATCTGTACTCCTGCAGCACGTGTGGTGACCCTCTCTCCCTCTTTTTCTTTTTACCCTCTTTTGTATTAAGAGGCGCGCATTTCTTGATTTCACGTTTCAACTAGTAAGAGAGCCATTGCAGGTGTGTTTGAGTCAGCAGCTCCACTCCTGCAGCACGCGTGGTCACCTTCTCTCTGCCTTTATTAATAACCCTCTCAAGTATCAAAAGCCTGCATATCCTGATTTCACGTTTTAAATAGTGAGAGAGTCATTGCAGGTGTGCCTTCTCTTTGCCTTTATTATTAAACCTCTTACGTATCAAAAGCGTGCGTTTCCTGAAATCACGTTGAAACAAACTACTGCAGGCAATGGTAGGCGGCCAGATCTCCACTGCTGCAGCAACCGTGGTCACCTTCTCTCCCTTTTTTTACCCTCTTCAGTATCAAGAGCGTGCATTTCCTGAAATCATACCTCGACAAATTTTATTGCAGGCGATGGTAGGCAGCCAGATCTCCACTCCTGCAGCAACCGTGGTCACCTTCTCTCCCTTTTTTTACCCTCATCAGTATCAAGAGCGTGCATTTCCTGAATTCATACCTCGACAAATTTTATTGCAGGCGATGGTAGGACGCCAGATCTCCACTCCTGCAGCACGTGTGGTGACCCTCTCTCCCTCTATTTCTTTTTACCCTCTTCAGTATTAAGAGCGTGCATTTTAAATTCCATGTTTCAACAACTTTTATTGCGGCGATGGTAGGACGCCAGATCTCCACTGCAGCATGTGTGGCGACCCTCTCTCCCTCTATTTCTTTTTACCCTCTTAAGTATCAAGAGCGTGCGTTTCCTGGAATCACGTTGCAACAAAATACTGCAGGCAATGGTAGGCGGCCAGATCTCCACTGCTGCAGCAAGCGTGGTCACCTTCCACGACCTCAAGCTCTCCACCCCACCCCCACCTGTGTCCCTTGAAGAGGCTCCTCCCACCACCGAATTGAATCCAGAGACTGTTAGTGAGACGGAGGAGGGGGCGGCAATGCAAGGTAAAATGCACGTGTGTGTGTGTGTGTGTGCGTGTGCGTGTGTGCGTGTGCGTGTGCGTGTGTGTGTGTGTGCGTGTGCGTGTGCGTGTGCGTGTGTGTGTGAGTGTGTGCGTGTGTGCGTGTGTGTGTGTATGTGTGTGGGTGTGCGTGTGTGTGTGCTTGTCACCGTGTGTGATGCTGGTTTTACTTACACGGTAAGGTAAGGTAGACTGATACCTCTTTATATATTGCATAGGCTGATACCTCTATATGTGGCTTACAAGGTAAATTGCACACTTGCTGCGGTCGCCCAGTGTGATTATGATTAAACTTATAAGGCAAGGTAAGGTAAGGTTACAATGCTACGTACACCAAAGGTTACTACAACGCTATGTACATTGCTTACATGATAACAGGCACGAGCATACTGATACCTTCTTGTGTAATGATCAGCACAAACATGCTGATACCTTTTTGTGAGATGATCAGCCAAAGTTTTGAGTGTTCGTGTACGTTGGTCGAGACAGGTGTGATCAGTCCCATAACATTTTTGGAACATTGCTAAAGGGTAATCCAACAACTTTTACCCGACATACGTCTACCCGACACACATCACCTGTCGACCTTACACACATGTCTACATGACGCATACACACACACACTTACATGTCTACCATCACCTGTCTACACGACATACATGTCTACGTAACCATTTTTGGACCTTATTATACTAAAGAACGTGCGGCCTGTGACCCTGAAGGTCACAACTCTGAAGGTCACAAAAACAGGACCAAAAACAGGACCAAAATAAGACTAAAACAGGACCAAAAACAGGACCAAAAACAGGACCAAATTTGGCCAATGACGATTTGGCCAATGATGTTGAAGGGTGATCAGCAGGCCCTTTTCTGTGGCATTAAGTGCTGCTCATGTGTGGTTTCCGTGTGCTGATGAGGACGTATGTGTGTGTGACTGAGAACGAGCAGTTGAGGGACGATTATGCCTTCTTCTGTGGTGTACACGTGCTCTGATTGGGATGTGTGTGACTAGGAACATGACTTAGGCAATGAGTGGGCCTTTTTCTGTGACTAATTTGAATGCTGTCAATGTGTGGTGCACACGTGCTCTGATGGGGATGTGTGTGCCTAGGAACAAGACTTAGGCAATGAGTGGGCCTTTTACTGTGACTAATTTGAATGCTGTCAATGTGTGGTGCACACGTGCTCTGATGGGGATGTGTGTGACTAGGAACATGACTTAGGCAATGAGTGGGCCTTTTTCTGTGACATTTGAATGCTGTCAATGTGTGTTGTACACATGCTCTGATGTGGATGTGTGTGACTAGGAAGATGACTTAGGCAATGAGTGGGCCTTTTTCTGTGACTGATTTGAATGCTGTCAATGTCTGGTGTACACGTGCTCTGATGGGGGTGTGTGTGCCTAGGAACATGACTTAGGCAATGAGTGGGCCTTTTTCTGTGACTAATTTGAATGCTGTCAATGTGTGGTGCACACGTGCTCTGATGGGGATGTGTGTGCCTAGGAACAAGACTTGGATGATGAGCGGGCCTTTTTCTGTGATTAATTTGAATGCTGTCAATGTGTGGTGCACACGTGCTCTGATGTGGATGTGTGTGACTAGGAACATGACTTAGGCAATGAGTGGGCCTTTTTCTGTGACATTTGAATGCTGTCAATGTGTGGTGCACACGTGCTCTGATGGGGATGTGTGTGACTAGGAACATGACTTAGGCAATGAGTGGGCCTTTTTCTGTGACTGATTTGAATGCTGTCAATGTGTGGTGCACACGTGCTCTGATGGGGATGTGTGTGACTAGGAACATGACTTAGGCAATGACACAACTCTGGCACTACAAACAGAGCACTACAACAGAGCACTACAACAGAGCACCACAAACAGAGCATTACCAAATAGCCCCACCAACAGAGCCCTACCAACAGAGCACTACCAACAGAGCACCACCAACAGAGCACTACCAACAGAGCACTACCAAATAGCCCCAGTACCATAGGCACTTGCACACATCCGCACACACATGCACACGTATATGCACACACACGTATGCACATGCACACACACACACACTTGCACATGCACACACACAAATGTACGCACACGCACACATACACGCACAGGCACAGACACACTCACACACACATATATGCACATGCACACACACACATACACACACACAGGCCAGACATACCAGCAGCCATCTTTGCTCGGCACACCACCTGATGCCACCGCATCACCAAATGAAGCAGCCACAGCATCGCCATCACCACCACTAACACCACCACCGCCACCCAACTCTGAGCCTGAAGCAGCAGCAGCGCCATCACCACCACCACCACCAACATCACCACCCCCAAAACCTAGACCTAGAAGAAAAACAGCTGCCGCAGCAGCGCGGCCACCGACGCCACCACCACCAGCACCAAAAGCAGAGGCCACCACACCACCAGCACCAAAAGCAGAGGCCACCACACCACCTGTCCTGTCCATTCCATTCCATTTAATGCCCGAGCCGGTGACAGAGCACTACGGGGTGCCTTACAGGTGTGTGTGTCTGTCTGTCGTGTGTGTGTGTGTGTGTGCGCGTGTGAGTGTGTGTGTCGTGTGTCTTTGTGTGCGTGACTGTATGTGTGCAAGTGTATGTGTGTGTTTGTGCGTGTGTGTGTGTATGTGTGTGTGTGTGCGTGTGTGCACGTGTGTGCATATGCGTGTGTAGTTCCCTGCTGTGCAACTTGAATGTAAAACTTGTGTGCACAAACACCGACCTGGGCATTGCATATCTGTCTGCCAAACACACTCCGCCAACTGTACACGTTCGCGCACACACACGTACACACACGAACATACACACAACACACGCATGCAATCCAATGCACGCACTCCATTCGGCAATTGCATGCCATTTACATCTCAGTGTCCCAATCGAATTTTGGACACAAAACTTGTGTGCAATAAGCAGCCTGCAGGCCTTGGTGTCATAGGCCATATGTCTCTTCATCACACACACACACACACACACACACACACACACACACACACACACACACACACAAACGCGCACACAAACGCACGCACGCACGCACGCACCCACGCACGCACGCACACACACACTCCACTATTGTGCATGATCCATGAAATACACGCACATGCACACACATGCACACCCACACATTCACACACATGAACACACACACACACACACACATACACACACACACAAACACGCGCACACACACACACACGCACACATACACACATATGCACTTAGTTGTTATGTGCACTTCATTTGGCAATCCGCAGTGTCCCAGTCGGGTCTTTGGACGCAAAGTTGGTGCGCGACAAGGCTGAGCTACAAGCCTGGGTGTCACAGATCTCTGCAGACTTGCTCGCTTTTCCCATGAGCCATGAGGTCCCCTCCCCAGGTATGTGTTTCATTTTTGTTGGCCAAGTTTGTGTATGTACGCCGTATATGGCCGTATATGGCCGCATATTTGGAGAAATCTATGCCATGAATACAGTATACACACCGTATTTACTTGGTTCTGGCCAGCCATACAAAAGCTGTCTCTGTATCGATAACAAGTTTTAAAAATGCACCAAACGCCGATACAAGTTGATGATTAGTAGACAGGTGCCAAGTGCATACGGATTACAAACAAAATGCTGATGTAAGATTATAAATATGTTGTAACCAGCACTTGCTATATGTGGCTTGTATGTGTACCAACACGCTCTAACCACTTCAGCCCTTCCATGCCAGCCCCATTGTTTTCCTGTAATTCCTTCATCGTTACCTTCACTTCCCTTGCCCGGCATGCCGAATGTGAACACACACACACACCCACCCACCCACACACACACACACACACACACGGCATTGCGCGTCACGATTCTTCAGCCGGACAGCACGTGCCCTTCCAGCAGCGCCGCCACCTCGCTCTGCGCTTCCACACTGCCCTCAAAACGAAAGCCCCCCTCCCAGCCACCTCCGTCTACAAAGCTCCTGCCTCCAAGGCCAGGTCCGTAGCCACCACCACCACCACCACCACCACCACCACCACCGCCGCCGCCACCACCACCACCGCTGCTGCCAGCAGCCCTACTACCACGCAAAACGTGCCCACTGAGGCACCCATAAGTCAGGATGCCCACCCCTTCCAGCCCCCTTCAGATATCATTCCTCCCATCGGCGCCATTTCTATTTGCTGGGCACGTACCCCCTCAGACACCCATTCCGCTCAGCATGAGCTTCAGTCCTCACTTCCACAGCAGCTGCAGCAATCTCCACAGCCGTCGCCTCAGCAGCAGCAGACAGAGCCACAGCCTCAGCAGCAGCAGCAGCAGCAGGGGCAACCACAATCATCACAGACACAGAAGCCTGTGCTGCTTCAAGCACTGCACGTGACGTGGCCGAAAGAGGGAGAGGGAGAGAGCGGTGGTGACGATCTAAGTGAGGGAGAGGCGCTGGCAGCACTGCTGCCATTGCTGCGCAACCAACACGTCCCAAAGGTAAGACTATTTTTTATTTAACACGTCCTAAAGGCACAACACGTGTTTTTTCGTTTCACGGTTGTGAGGCAGAGGCGCTTTGCTGTGCAGCCAACACGTCCCAAGGGTGCAACACGTTCTGTTTTTTGTTTCACGGTTGTGAGGCAGATGTACTTTGCTGTGCATCCAACACGTCCCAAAGGCACAATACATTATGTTTTTGTTTCATGGTTGTGAGGCAGAGGCGCTTTGCTGTGCATCCAACACGTCCTAAAGGCACAACACAATCTGTTTTTATGTTTCACGGTTGTGAGGCAGAGGCGCTTTGCTGTGCAGCCAACACGTCCCAAAGGCACAACACATTCTGTTTTTATGTTTCACGGTTGTGAGGCAGAGGCGCTTTGCTGTGCATCCAACACGTCCCAAAGGCACAACACGTTGTAAGGCAGAGGTGCTTTGCTGTGCAGCCAACACGTCCTAAAGGCACAACACATTATGTGTTTGGTTGCATGGTTGAGGCGCTTTGCTGCGCAATAAACGCATTCTTTTGGAATGTATGTGCAAGCATGGCTCCATATGCTTTGGCACCCAAAGAGCTCCAACCATACAGTCTGTGAGAAACATTTCGTCCTATCATTGTTATCAATCACAACACACAGGCGTTGTGTACAGCATCCAAGCCGTGGCATTACATGGCCTTGGAATAACCAGAGGGAATTAATGAAACGCATTGATCACACACAGGCAGCGTACACCAGCCAAGCCGTGGCACCATGTGGCCTTGAAATAACCAGGGGGATACGATTCACTCATGCATGATCACACAGAGGCAGTGTGTGCAGCATCCAAGCCGTGGCACCACAAGGCCTTGAAATAACCAGAGGGAATTAATGAAACGCATTGATCACACACAGGCAGCGTACACCAGCCAAGTCGTGGCACCACGTGGCCTTGCAATAACCAGGGGGATACGATTCACTCATGCATGATCACACACAGGCAGTGTGTGCAGCATCCAAACTGTGGCACCATATGGCATTGCAATAATCAGAGGGAATTAATTGAATGCATTAATCACACACAAGCAGTGTGTGCAGCATCCAAACTGTGGCACCATATGGCATTGCAATAACCAGAGGGAATTAATTGAATGCATTGATCACACACAGGCGGTGTGTGCAGCATCCAAACTGCTGCACCATATGGCATTGCAAAAACCAGAGGGCATTCATTGAATGCATTGATTACACACAGGCAGTGTGTGCAGCATCCAAGCCGTGGCACCATATGGCCTCGCAAAAATTAGAGGGAATTAATTGAATGCATTGATTACACACAGGCAGTGTGTGCAGCAGCCAAACTGCGGCACCATATGGCATTGCAAAAACCAGAGGGAATTTATTGATGCATTGATTACACACAGGCAGTGTGTGCAGCAGCCAAACTGTGGCACCATATGGCATTGCAATAGCCACAGGGAATTAATTGAATGCATTGATCACAGATCACACACAGGCAGTGTGTGCAGCATCCAAACTGTGGCACCATATGGCATTGCAATAACCAAAGGGCGACAATTCACGAATGCATAGGGTTGGCCAGAACCGTATATTAACACCGTATATGACCGTATATTTGGTGATTTCCCTGCCAAAAATACCGTACATGCACCGCATATATATGGTTCTGGCCAACCCTACGAATGCATCATGCATCAATCACACACAAGCAGTAAACAGTGTACAGCACCCAAGCCTGGCACCACATGGCCTTGCAATGTGTAGAGGAAACAATTCACTCATGTATTGATGACACACAGGCAGCATACACCATGACATCTTACAACATGACACTTTGTATCACACACACACGCAACCCCCCCCCCCCCCCCCCCCCCC
>Ga0307948_1003530_pt1 | contig 11563 bp, 16 predicted proteins | sample OrgLakmetagen280_FD_201824 | JGI IMG/M metagenome (GOLD analysis project Ga0307948, IMG submission 201824) | Saline water microbial communities from Organic Lake, Antarctica - #280 | ecosystem: Environmental > Aquatic > Non-marine Saline and Alkaline > Saline | place: Antarctica: Organic Lake...
CACACACACACAACCACACATACACACACACACACATACACACTCACACACAAACACACACACACACACACACACACACGCAAAAACACACACACACAAAAACACACACACGCACTTACAGCCACACACACACACACACACACGCACGCACGCACTTACATACATAGTTGAGGATACGGGAGCTGGCAGACCAGGTCATTGACTTATATGCCTACCGCGGCCAATTGTTTGACTACCTCAAGTCAAGGATGACAGCAATCGCCCCCAACTTGACGGTGGGTGCCATTCGATGTTTTATGTTGCTGTGTAGACCAACGTGTTTGTCTTTGCCTGGCTGGCTGGCGTACGTGCCAGCTGGCAATGTGTAGGTTTTGAAGAGCCGCGACTCGGCATGTGGTCTGTCAGGTGTGTTTGTCCCAAGTGCAAAGATTGGTTGCAGTGTGCGGAGCAAGCAAGAAGTGCGCGTGTGTGCCTGGGGGTGTAAATACAGACGATACGCAGAAAGGAGTTTCGACTCAGGTCACTGTGTTGAATGTTACTGTGTGCTAAGGGTCGCTGTGTGTTGAATGTCACTGTGTGCCGAATGTCATTGTGTGTTGAATGTCACTGTGTGCTGAATGTGGCTGTGTGTTGAATGCTGTGTTGAATGTCTCCCTTTTGGCGAGACAGCACCGCAGCATTCAACACGCAACGAGACTTAAAGCGTCCGTCACACATATAGACACACACAGGCACACACACAGACACACACACACGCACATGCACGCACACACATGCACTTACAGCATTTCTACTGCCTTGTCAATGCCTCGTCAATTCTGTAGGTACTTGTCGGAGAGCTAGTGGGCGCACGCCTCATCTCACATGCCGGCTCCCTCATCAACTTGGCCAAGCAACCCGCCTCGACAGTTCAGATTTTAGGAGCAGAGAAGGCGTTATTTAGGTGAGTGGCCTTAACAAGAGTGTGCATCAGAAGAGGCACCAGAGGCTTCAGAAGAGGCGTTATTTAGGTGAGTGGCCTTCACAAGAGTGTGCATCAGAAGAGGCACCAGAGGCTTCAGAAGAGGCGTTATTTAGGTGTGGCCTTCACAAGAGTGTGCATCAGAAGAGGCACCAGAGGCTTCAGAAGAGGCGTTATTTAGGTGAGTGGCCTTCACAAGAGTGTGCATCAGAATGCTGCCTGTTGCTCACACCATTATAGACAAACACCTTGGACGCTGCAAGCACCTCACACCACACACACACACACACACACACTCGCACACACACACACACACTCGCACACACACACACTTACACATACACGCACGCACACACACACACACACACTCGCATGCACACATGTATGCACAGGGCGTTAAAAACAAAGCACGAAACCCCCAAGTACGGCCTCATTTACCACGCCTCCCTCATCGGACAAAGCTCAGCCAAGTTCAAGGGCAAAGTGTCGCGCGTGCTGTCCGCCAAGTGTGCGTTGGCAACACGAGTGGATGCCTTGGGAGACGGCGATGATGCATCCATTGGTGAGATGTGGCTCGCATATGTGAGGGTGTGTTGAAGAGGTGGCCCGTTGGTGGTGCCTTGTGTTTGCACGTGCTTCCTGCCAAGCGCGTTCCTGCTCTCGCTATACACTTATGGATGTATTTGGAGGTGGCTGTGGTGTATTGAGCGACGGGGTCTGGCTTGCAGGCGTGGCTGTTGCTTAAGCCCGAGCCGTTTCGTGTGTTTGTTCGTGGAATCTGACAGGCATGTGCTGTCTGGTTATACACATATGGATGCAATTGTGTACGGCAACAGTGCATCTTTTGGTGTGACCTTTGTGACTGCACGAGCAAAGAGGCGGCATATGTGAGGTCTTGTCCATTAATATGTGTGTGCTGTTTGGAACGTGTGTGCCAGTCGCATGGGTGTAGACATGTTGGAGATGGCAGTGGCGCGCACGCCGTCAATGACATGTGGCTAGTGTTACTGCACGGACAACAAGGTGGCCTGTGTGTTTGTTTGTGTGTGTGTGCTGTACTTGTGTGTTGTACTAGCTGTTTGCTTGCTTGTGCTACCTGCTGGATGTGTGCTGGATCCTCGTATAATAAATGCTTTGGGTCTAGGCGGTGAAGCAAAGCAAATTTGCAGCAGCCTCTGTTTTGGATTCATCTTCAAAAACTCAAGAAGGCAGGCTCACTCTTAACCAATTGAATAACAGCGTGAAAGTCTTTTTAATGTGGGGCTCAAATGCATGCGTAGGTAAAGGTACTAGCCATACACACTTGTACACACACATACACACACATTCACACACATCCATACACACACGTACGCACAGGCATTGATGCACGCGCCAAGGTGGAGGCGCGCATGCGACAGCTCGAGGGCCGCTCCTTAGCGACGGATGGGGCCAAGCCTAAGGGCAAGGATCAGCCCACACCCTACGACAAGACCAAGCAAGCAGGCACGAATGGAGTGTCAGCCGTGCCCCAGGCGTACAACGCGGATGCTGACGTTGCGGTACCAGAGGTGGGCAGTGGTCCTGGCGCACACGAGCTGCTTGCGTCTTGAATGCTGCTTCAAGTTTTGGAGTCATGGATCTGATTTGCTACAGGTGCTGTGAACAGTGCTGTGATGTTGCCGTGTCATGCGTAGATGGTCCTGTTGCTGAGGTGCTGGAGAACGCTGTCGGGGGTTGTTTTGTGAATGCATGTCAGACAGAACACTGCTAGGGTTGGCCAGAACCGTATATACACACCGTATATGACCATATGTACGGTGATTTCTCTCTTAAAATACCGTATGTACACCGTATATACCTATAAATGTATGGTTCTGGCCAACCCGAAACACTGCACACGGTCGTCTAGTCAATGAATTTCAAGGGTCAACCCACCAAATGTGACTGTGTGTTCAGACCGTCGTGCAGCGTACTAGTTTGTAGCCACAGGCAGAGCAGTGCTGCATAAACAGATGGTGTGAACACTATCGGCATGGATTCAGAAAGGATGTTGTTGTTGTGTTTTGCACCGCCCAATGGGTGTGTGTACACACAAATTCCCACCTGGTTAACAAACAGCAGTGCTCAATGGCACGTGTTGCTGCTTCTGTAGTTACACAATAGATGTGGATGTGGCTTACGCTGCTTATTTTCGCCCACCATGCAATCTTCCCTGCAGAAGAAGAAGAAGAAGAAGGACAAGCAGGTCGAAGAGCCAGCCCAGCCAGCCGAGGAGGAGGCACAACCAAAGAAAAAGTCAAAGAAGGAGAAGCGTGCAGCGGAGGAGGCTCCAGCTGAGGTGAACGGGGCAGCAAACGGAGAGGAGGCACCTAAGAAGAAGGTGGGTGATAAGTTGCTAGCTACGTGGGCGGCGTCCTGCTTAGCTTGTTTGTAGCATGAGGCAAGCACACAGGGCAGCGCATGAAGAGGATGCCTGGGAAGGAGGTGGGGGTATCTTTTGCGAGCAAACAAGTGTCAAGGATTAGCCATTTTAGCGTATGCATTTTGAGTGTAGAGGTCTAGCAAAGGCAGGGAGGCAAACAGGGGAGGACACAAGGGGTAGGTGTGTTAGTCACCTTAGGTGCTGCGAGTTTGATACAACAGTGACAACAGCAACCAATGGCTTCGTGGCAGCATCCCGTAACTTGCCTTATTGTTCTATGGCCCGGCGGTGACCTTTTGGGGTGTGCGCGTGTGAGTGTGTGTGTGTGCGTGTGAGTGTGTGTGTGTGTGTGTGAGTGTGGGTGTGATGGACAGAAAAGTTGCAAACTTAAGTCCTCCTTCTACGCTTGCCTATGTGCAGAAGAAGAAATCAGAAGCTGCTGAAGAGGCTGGAGGGTCAGAAGAGGCCCCCAAGAAAAAGAAGAAAAAGGTGAGGGCTTTGTGTTAAAAGGGTTTCAAAAAATTGTGTTAAAAGGGTTTCAAAAGAATAAGCATCAAAATGCTATTTTCAATCGACCTTGTAGCTGGATGTTGCGTCAACTTCCTATTTGTAGACTTGCACTCGTCAGCACATGGTCTCTTGAGTTGTTCAAACTATTTTGACTATGGAGCCTGCATTCATGCTGAGACATTCAATACCGTATGCTAGGGGATGGGTCACTGGCCTGAGTGTATGTTATCAAATGATATGACTACGTTCTCATTACTGCTTCTGCATTGGCGCAATGCTTGCTCTTCACGCCCAACCCCCTTTCTTTTAATATGTGCAGGCTGTGGCTGAGTAAGCCATCCTTCCTGTTTCTGCTTCATCGGACCGTGGACTTTTGTGACTCGCTCGCTTGTTTTCAGTTTAGCCTCACTGTTAACTCCATCCATCCTTGCTTGCGCCTCGACCGTTCTATAAGGACTTATTTTTCGCCATCGTATTATCCTTCCCCCATTTCATTTCTTTGACTTGTTTTTTGTTTGAAAGTGTTGTGAACACTATAAGCACAGAGCCGTAGCTGAACTCATGTGAAAAAATTGAGATCCTTGCAATCCTTGAGGTCCTTGTAGTGTTCAATTAAAGTAAAAGTTAGTTTAGTTTGGATTACAAAGGCCTCCAGCAGCTTGAAGTAAAAGTAAACTAACGCCATGGTCTAAACACTTCCGACAAGGATAGAAAGGAACATCATGGGCTGAGCAATATAGCATTCCTGCTGTGTCAGACAAAGGAGAGAAGAAACACGAAAAGTCTCCATGGTTACAGGTTTACAGGTTAAGCCATCAGTCAAAACGTGCGACTGCTAGCTCTGTCAATGTAACTGCCCAAAAGCGCGCGTTTATGACTCAAAAGCGCGCGCTAATCAGCCATTGTTAGCGTGCAGAGCGCGAGAGTTCAGAAACGCGTTTCTGAAGTTCAGAAGTGCGTTGATAACGCGAGCCTTTTTGACAGTGTAGGCTGCATATGTAAATATGTTGTGATAATTGTGATAATTGTTGTTGTAGCATTGCCAGACTTGTAGCACCTACAAAAAAAACTTGGATGAGAAGAAACACAAAGAAAGAGTCTCAGGCCCAAAGTCAGCGAAAAACAATGGTTGAGGGTTTCACAAGCACCAAGATTGTGAAAAGCTGGTACAAACGAAAAAACTGAGGAGTTAATAAGAGGAAAGACCCTGATCACTTTAGTACTCTATAACAGGTAACGGGACCACTAATGGCCAGCTTACTAAAGTCAGGTGTGGAGTCTATAAAGACTCGTAGTTTTAAATTTTCTCCCTGTCTTTGCGTGCAGCAGGGCGGGTCGAGTATGGCCTAGGTGGTCCTTTGCCTCTTGTTGGTGCAAGGCCAGTGTTCAGAACAGCACCCCCAGGGCCCAAGGGCCTTGCACCTCCAGCACTAAACAGCGGTCGATTGAAACCCACAGGCACCGTAGCAGGGCGGCTACGAACTCCACCTGCACAAAGTCAGAGGTGAACACACAGTCTTAACATGCGAACCAACGTTATTGAGCACGATGGTAAAGCTGCTGAGATACATTATTTTATAGCATTCAGAACGACTGCTTGAGGTCCTAGAGCTCAGAATCAAGGCATACAACTTGTAAGGCCTTCAGTCAAAAAGTGCGACTGCTAGCCTGCTCATAGAAAGCAATTACTTCACGGAGGAAAAAACAAAGCTTGTTGTTGTTGGGGCTTAAAAGTAGACACACTGTGGGCTCCTGTCTGGGGAGAAGAGAGGCATATGTTCTGCGGAGAGAAATCACATGGGGATTGACACAGTGGAAAAGAACATGCTGCTCATCTTGGATATGATCAGATCACGCCTTTCAAGGAACTGGGTCTTGATTCTCAAAGAGTTGAGAAGCTTGCCTCCAAGCTCCATGTGCACTCTGTGAACTTTGCTGCTAAACTTGTCCATACCAGACGTGCCCTTTCCAGTACTATTATCAATCCTCATCAGGAGCCGGTTTCAGGCCAAGCCTGCAACTCTCTTGATCCCCATTGTTTTTTCCTTTCTTTTTGCGGTGGAGGAGCTTTACGGTACTCAGTACCAAAGTGGCTCCTTTCCTTAATGAAGGTGGGGAGTGGTTTTCACTGCCTGCATAGTTTTTTTCTTTTTTCCATCACACAGGTCATAGGTGGGAGGGAGAGTTTAGTTCCATGTCAAATCAAGGCATACATATCTTGACCGGCATCGCCCCACAGAGATGGGCCACTTCCTACAGCGCGAGTGCTAAGAACTGACCAGTGACCCCGGAGTACTGTTATCAGCTAGCTGCGACGTGTATACAAAACAACAAGAGCAGTTGTTCAAACTCTTCTACGCATACACACTCACGCATTCAAACATACACACGCACAGATAGCATAGATAGCGTACCTGGAGATAGGTGTGGTATTCTAAGGTCAGGGGCTGCGGCCCAGTAGGGAACAGCCTGTGCATTTGCTCGGTCCAATACAGGGTATGTACGCTCACGAAGCATTGCTAGTTGGGCTTGGAGGACCCCCAGCTCTTGGGACTGCACGTGCAGGAAACACATTATACGGTCACCAATTGACACCCACTTTTTGCCTCTTGACTTATCTCACCACTGCATAAACATTGGTTTTGGCCCTGCAGGGTGACTGCGGTATTTTTATTATGTGTAATTTTCTGGGTTAGTAAAGGAATGGTGCGGGATTCTATGAAAAATTTTGGAGCAATGTGATTTAGTGAAGATACGGTTCACCTCTGCTGGGCAAACACAGAGCATGCACACTGCATCACATTAATTCATAATCAACAGAAGAAACTTTCAATGTATGCATCGTATTTGAGGAGTGGTGTTGCTTAGATGTTTTTTGCAGGAGCTTGGCCACTGCTCGGAACTGTCTTACAAACGAGATTCAGCTAGCAAGGAACAGGGCCTAGAACGGAAGTGTAATGCACACAGGCTGGTGTAACCTGAAATTAACGATAGTGCATGAAGAACGACAGTGCATGACAGCTCATCCTGACAACAAGGATGGTACATGATAGCATGATAGGTACAAGCATGATAGCATGCTAGCAAATCATGCCAAAATTGCACGCTGGATGCTCAAGATGGTGTGCTGTATGTCTGTGAGCAAAAAGGGCACTGATGGTTTTGCTTTGCTCTTGCATACACATCCAGGTCTTGGAAGCACACCCATACCGCTCAACACGCACGAGCGATGGCAACGCAGTTTTGAAGTTTTGAGCAGGCATACAAACACCCCTCCTGCACATGCACCTGAGCACTAGATATATCCTTGAGCTGCACGTTTGTCACGATGGAGCGCAGTGCGCGTCTGTGGGCATTTTCCTCCTCCAAGCGGCTGCGCGTCACCACCTCAGCAATGGCTGCTCCGTCAGCCATGTCGACTTCAACAGCAGCTTGAGCTGCTCCAAGCTCATCTTGTACCTGTACCCACACAACAAATACATGTACATTGAGAAGAGGGGTCGATGGCTTTGCAATTTTAATATACAGCTCGAGCCATTCCTCTCGCACCTGTACCCCTACAGCAAACACACATCACCATAAAACATTAAGTGTTTAATCAATCAAAAACATGGTACAATTTCACAGCAGAAGGATCAAGCTAGATCCCTCTTTGCAAAAAAACAAGCACGCATTGTCTCAAAGAAACAACACCACATAGACGGCTTGAGCAACCTACCTCCTAATCCTCCTCCTAACACTTGGTACTCACCCATGATTTCATTAGTAGTTAGCAATACAATTAGTTAGTATAGCGATACGTGTAGTTAGTATATGTGTATTTAGCGATACATGATTTCCTCAGCGGTTAGTGCCGTCAGGTGTACCATAAAACACACATAGCAACCATTAACGTACCACACGCACACACACACAGAAATATCCGCACAGAGACTCAGCAACCTTGATGCGGATGGCGATGCATGCCGTCACACATTGCACAGCACACACCAAAACACGCACGCACCCACACCAAAACATGCATACACACGCACCTCAATGTGGGTGGCCATGCGTGCAGTCACACATTGCACAGCACACAAAAAAACACGCGCACACCCACACCAAAACATGCATACACGCACCTCAATGTGGGTGGCCATGCGTGCAGTCACACATTGCACCGCACACAAAAAACACGCGCACACCCACACCAAAACATGCATACACGCACCTCAATGTGGGTGGCAATGCGTGCAGTCAGGTGTTGCACCGCACGGGCCTTGTTGGCTTTGCGTGCTTCGTGGCTTGCCTGCATGGTCAAGTACAAAAGTGGTGGCGCCACGAATATTTTAGGTACGCACATTGATCGATACCGGGCGGCAGCATACAACCAATGCTGTTGTTAACGCAAATGGATTTTTATCTTTTCCCTTACGGGCGAAATGTTTTGAGTTATAAGGTTCAACCCCTCAATTATGCTCAATGGCAAGCAAGACCTTCCTATTGTAAGCTGTATGAACTTGTAGGCTTCTTCTCTAAAGCCTCAGCCAGGAGGAGAATGATGCTTGGATCATGGTTGTTACCAGGATTGATTTTGTACCGTGACAGTCTCAGGTTTAAATGATCCTTACCTCCTAGTCTCAGTCTTCCCATCCACTGACCGACACACCTGATTCTTTGTAGCAGCAAATGCATGTGTTTACACTTTCTGTGCATCTTCTGCTACAATGTCGCATAAGTGAGGACACACACACCCACACTCATGATCATATGCAGGCTACTCCAACCACGCACATGTGCTGCTTCTGCTAACGCTAGGAGCTGGCTGTCTTGGTCCAGACGGGCCATTGCGGTGGGGTCACGCAAAATAGCCTGCACATCATTAAGCATTTATTAGGTTTTTAAGTAGCCTGCACATCATTAAGCATTTATTAGGTTTTTAAGCAAGTTTTTGGTCAGGATCCCGCTGGCTGTGCCGAATAATTGCTTGCGTTTGAATGCAAGGAGGGTCGCACATCACATCACAGACTGCGCAAGCACAGGAAAAGTGTAGAGTTGGCCAGAGCCGTACATGGGATTTCCATATACTGTATGTACGCCGTATATGACCGTATACACGAAATGTGTAATAAGTTATGTGTAATAACCCACATCTAAAGAGGCACAGACAAGAGTGTAAAGGTGGGACGGTTTGCGTTTTATGGTAGTGGGGTGTAAAAGAACCCCTCCATTTCCTCAGATCACCAGATCACCTAACAGCCTGGAACTGACTTTCAGACTATACTAGCCTCTTGAGGTAGTCCTGGGCTATCGTCCTATAGTAGCTGCAGGCACAGTACAGACTCAGGACCTGGTCACTTCAATTCTTAATTCACCTGTTTCCTTGCATGGGGGCACCTGTTTCCTTGCACGAGCCGTGCACAAGGACAGGGAACTTTGTGTGCAAACAAATAGTGGACTATAAATGCAAGGTAGCGCTCAATGGAATTGCACAGCTACTATGTCTGCAGCACGGCCTGTACCAAACAGTATAGCTGGCAGTGTGACGAGATGTGAAGCCTTGGTAGCACGTACCACCAAATGCACGTAATTCGGGTTGGCCAGAACCGTATATCGTATATTTGCACCGTATATGACCGTATGTATGGTGATTCCCCTGCCAAAAATACCGTATATACACCGTATATACCTATAAATGTATGGTTCTGGCCAACCATACACGCAATACGTGCAGGTGCGAATGACAGTGTATAGGGTGTGAAGCCTTGGTAGCACGTACCAAATGCAAGACCCACCCAGGACTTACCTGTAAGTCTTTGGTAACATGCATGAGCTGCACGTAAGACAGCTCAGCGGATGCATGCCGGCCCCTCAATTCACTCCTGAGCACCTCCCAACTGTATACGCAATTTGAAAAAGGTGTGCGTGAGCACTGCTGCAGTTGCTCCAACACCCTCTGACACACTCGGTGCTGCGCTCTGCATGTCACAGTGACGGTCAGGCACACAACATGCATGCTGGGCACCGAAGATCATGCCACTTGCACAAAGTGCTGTGACTGTGACTGCGATTGTGTGTACATATGTGTGTGTGTTTGCTGTGACTGTGTGCTGCTACTAAGGGACAAGCAGAGCAGCCGCAGGCCTGTGTCGTTTGGGTAGGGTTGGCCAGAAATGTATATAAACACCGTATCTGACCGTATATTTGTAAATTTCCTGCCAAATATACCGTATATACACCGTAAATGTATGGTTCTGGCCAACCCCACATATGGGTGGTTAAACTCAGGCATCGGCCAGGAACCAGATTTCAACCCAGGCCACCTATACCATATTCCCAACTTCTTTTAAATTACAACCTTGGCATGTGCAACTCCCCAAATCACGCAGTTGCTGCTTGCTACCACACAATGCTACGGCAACGTACCTTGCGAGGTGTATGGCTGCGTTCAAGCGTTTGATGTCCTGCAGGGCTAACACCTTTTTGTGGCCTTCACTCTGCAGCAACACAGGTGGCACAGCAGTAACACAGGTGGCACAGCACTCTGCAGTAACGCACTCTGCAGTTACACACTCTGCAGCAACACAGGTGGCACAGCACTCTGCAGTAACACACTCTGCAGTTGCACACTCGCCAGCAACACAGGTGGCACAGCACTCTGCAGTAACGCACTCTGCAGTTACACACTCTGCAGCAACACAGGTGGCACAGCACTCTGCAGTGACACACTCTGCAGTTGCACACTCGCCAGCAACACAGGTGGCACAGCACTCTGCAATAACGCACTCTGCAGTTACACACTCGCCAGCAACACAGGTGGCACAGCACTCTGCAGTAACACATTCTGCAGTAACACACTCGGCAGCAACACAGGTGGCACAGCACTCTGCAGTGACACGCTCTGCAGTTACACACTCTGCAGTATCACAGGTGGCACAGCACTCTGCAGTAACACACTCTGCAGTAACATATTCTGCAGTCACACACTCTGCAGTAACACAGGTGGCACAACACTCTGCAGTGACACGCTCTGCAGTTACACACTCTGCAGTATCACAGGTGGCACAGCACTCTGCAGCAACACAGGTGGCACAGCACTCTGCTGTAGCACACTCTGCAGTAAGACATTCTGCAGTTACATACTCTGCAGCACCACAGGTGGCACAGCACTCTGCAGCAACACAGGTGGCACAGCACTCTGCAGTAACACAGGTGGCACAGCAAATACGACACAGGGTCACAAAAGTAGACTGAGAGAAGTAACGGTTTATAATGCCAGGCTCGCTTGTGGGGCTGCCAAATATTATGGCTGTCCTTCTCCAAAATCTTTCTAACCACCTCATCTTTAAGTGTTGTGTAGGGTCAGGTGCGGACACACATACGGAGGATTTAAAAGATGAGTATATAGCATATATATAGAGAGAGAGCACCTGACCCTACTCAACACTCATGCCCAACTTTTTCTCACACCCGCCTGCACACCCGCACAGCCTATTCACGCGCAGTCCTGTCTACGTCATCAAATCTGACCTCACTTAACACGCAATCCTTCATGCCCAACTTATGCTCGCACCCACCTGCACACCCGCACAGTCTATTCACACAGTCCTGTTCACGTAATCGAATCTGACCCCACTCAACACTTACTCCCTCATGCCCAACGTTTTCTCGCACCCACCTGCACACCCGCACAGTCTATTCAAGCG
>Ga0307948_1003535_pt1 | contig 11552 bp, 8 predicted proteins | sample OrgLakmetagen280_FD_201824 | JGI IMG/M metagenome (GOLD analysis project Ga0307948, IMG submission 201824) | Saline water microbial communities from Organic Lake, Antarctica - #280 | ecosystem: Environmental > Aquatic > Non-marine Saline and Alkaline > Saline | place: Antarctica: Organic Lake...
GCAAATTTCCTTAACTTTTCAGGGGCCTCGCAAAAGCTTAATGCTCGCAAATTAATTATTCTAATTATTTCGGCACCTCGCAAAAAGTAGGCCTCGCAATACTAAAAGCGCAGTACGGTAATAATAATAATAATAATAATAATAATAATAATAATAATAATAATAATAATGATAAACTTATGAGCTCAGTGTGAAACACCTGAACTCAAGTTCTTGTCGTGTAGCATAAAGTGAGATGTCCTCACTTTCTGGTTTTCTCTGGTTTCTCCTTCTCCATTCTTTTTATTCCTTGGAGAACTCTCTCTTTAGCATACTTTCCCCCCTCCCTCACCTCTTTTCTATAATTTAGTCCTTAGTTTTCTCCCGTTACTCTGGTTTCTCTGAGTTGTTGTGTTCTCCTTGGTAATTATGACAGAGCCCCATGCATCTCATAACGCAAGCAAAATAGAACTCGTAAAAGCACACTGTTGCGTAGGGGAGCATAGAGGTATCATGGTTAGATGATCTTGTAAAAACTTCACACACACAAACACACACACACACACTGTTGCGCAGGAGGGCTTAGAAGATGCATTGTTAGATGGGCCAGAGGAGGTGGATGAATTTGGGCGAAGCGTGAATATTGGAAAGCGGAGGGAAGCAGAGGCGAGGAGGTGCGTTGTGCTGAGAGTTCGAATGTGGACATCTTAAAATGCATATGCTTACGTAATAAGCAAAGCGCACAAATAGTTTTAGCAAGCAGAAAGAAATTGGCAAACAGAAAGAGGCAAGCAGGAAACGCAGGGGGACGAGAGTGCGGTTGGGGTGTTGTGTCAGTGCTGGGAGTTGGGTAGGAAATGTGCAGCATTATTCTTTCTACATGTTGCCGGCAGCAGCAGTATGACACTTACATGTTGATATCGGAAGCAGCAGCAGCAGCAGTGTGATAATTACATCTTAGTCTCGGAAGCAGCAGCAGCAGTGTGATGCTTACATCTTAATCTCGGAAGCAGCAGCAGTGTGATGTTGTCCAAAGTGACAAGCGCTGCTTAAGGTGAAAAAGCGCGATTCAACATAAGAAAGGCGCTGTTCAACGTAAACGAGCGCTGCTCAACGTCAGCACATTGCTGCAAACATAAACAAGCGCTGCTCAACAAATAAATTTGCTGTGAATGTAAGCAAGCGCTGCAGCTTCTTCGATGCGTCAGTTGTGGGACCGCTGACTTTGTTTTTAATTCACGGCAGATGCTGTAAGAGAAAAGCAGACACTGCTGCAATGGGACAAGCTAATACCACGCTTGTTATGGCCCATGCTCATGATTGCAGGCGGCAGCGACGCGATGCTATAAAGAGAGAGCAGGCACTACTGGCTGCAGTGTCCGCCGGAGGTTGCGTGGCTATAGACCAGCAGGATGAATGGGAGCTGGAGGATGAGGGGCAGGTGGGTGCATCGTGTGCGTGTTTGTGCCTGTGTGTATCTCTGTCCAAGCTACATGCTACACGTTTGTGTGTGTGTGTGTGTATGTGTGTGTGTGTCTACCTTAGGCTGCGTGGTAGACCATTAGGTAGAGACAAGTGACAGAAAAGTGTGTGGTAGACAGTTAGGTTTTGACAAGTGACACAAGTACGTGGAAGACCATCGGGAAGAGAAAAGTGACAGAAAGTGTGCCACAACCTCGCCTTGCTTCCACAGCTCTCCTTGTTACACCAGAGTGGGTGTGTGTGTTTATGCGCCAAGGCTGCGTGGTACACCTCAAGATTCAAGAAACAGAGAAGCAACAGAGAGTACTGCATTTTTGCTCTGCATCCACAGCTCTCCTTGTTACACCTCTGCGTGTGCTGTTGTTGTGCATAAGCTGCACAGTACACGTCAAGGCACAGAGAAGCAACAGAGAGAACATATGCTGCAACTCTGCCGTTCTTCCTCTCCTTGCTACACCTCTGTTGTGCTTTTGTGCCCAAGCTGCACAGTACACGTCAAGGCACAAAGAAGCAACAGAGAGTACGTATGCTGCAACTCTGCCGTTCTTCCTCTCCTTGTTACACCTCTGCGTGTGATGTTGTGCCCAAGCTGCACAGTACACGTCAAGGCACAGAGAAGCAACAGAGAGGCTCTACTTCCGTAGCTCTACTTGATTCATTATTACTGTTGTGTGTTTTTAATTTGTGCTCAGGCTGCGCGGTACACCTCAAGGCATAGAGAAGTCATGGAGGGCGGGGCCACCGTATTTTCCGATGCTGCTGAAGAGTACGCCACGCTAGAAGCTGTGAAGCAGCGGTTAGAAGAGTACAAGCTCAGGTGCGCTTTGGTGGGGTGTATATAGCGGACAGAAGAGTACAAGCTCAGGTGTAAGCTCAGTTGTGTGTTGTTGGGGTGTATATAGCTGTGCAGCAGCGGACGGAAGAGTTGTACAAGCTATGGTGTAAGCTCAGGTGCGTTTTGGTGGGGTGTATATAGCTGTGCAGCAGCGGACAGAAGAGTACAAGCTAAGGCGTAAGCTCAATTGTGTGTTGTTGGGGTGTATATAGTTGTGAAGTAGCGGTTAGAAGAGTACAAGCTCAGGTGCGTATTGGTGGGGTGTATATAGCTGTGCAGCAGCGGACGGAAGAGTTGTACAAGCTAAGGTGTAAGCTCAGTTGTGTGTTGTTGGGGTGTATATAGCTGTGAAGCAGCGGTTAGAAGAGTACAAGCTCAGGTGCGTTTTGGTGGGGTGTATATAGCTGTGCAGCAGCGGACAGAAGAGTACAAGCTAAGGTTTAAGCTCAGTTGTGTGTTGTTGCGGTGTATATAGCTGTGAAGTAGCGGTTAGAAGAGTACAAGCTCAGGTGCGTTTTGGTGGGGTGTATATTATAGCTGTGCAGCAGCGGACGGAAGAGTACAAGCTAAGGTGTAAGCTCAGTTGTGTGTTGTTGGGGTGTATATAGCTGTGAAGCAGCGGTTAGAAAAGTACAAGCTAAGGTGCGCTTTGGTGGGGTGTATATAGCTGTGCAGCAGCAGACAGAAGAGTACAAGCTAAGGTTTAAGCTCAGTTGTGTGTTGTTGGGGTGTATATAGCTGTGAAGTAGCGGTTAGAAGAGTACAAGCTAAGGTGTAAGCTCAGTTGTGTGTTGTTGGGGTGTATATAGCTGTGAAGCAGCGGTTAGAAGAGTACAAGCTCAGGTGCGCTTTGGTGGGGTGTATATAGCTGTGCAGCAGCGGACAGAAGAGTACAAGCTAAGGTGTAAGCTCAGTTGTGTGTTGTTGGGGTGTATATAGCTGTAAAGTAGCGGTTAAAAGAGTACAAGCTCAGGTGCGTTTTGGTGGGGTGTATATAGCTGTGAAGCAGCGGACGGAAGAGTTGTACAAGCTAAGGTGTAAGCTCAAGTGCGTTTTGGTGGGGTGTATATAGCGGACAGAAGAGTACAAGCTATGGTGTAAGCTCAGTTGTGAGTTGATTGTTGGGGTGTATATAGCTGTGCAGCAGCGGTTAGAAGAGTACAAGCTCAGGTGCGTTTTGGTGGGGTGTATATAGCTGTGCAGCAGCGGACAGAAGAGTTGTACAAGCTAAGGTGTAAGCTCAGTTGGGTGTTGTTAAGGTGTATATAGCTGTGAAGTAGCGGTTAGAAGAGTACAAGCTCAGGTGCGTTTTGGTGGGGTGTATATAGCGGACAGAAGAGTACAAGCTAAGGTGTGAGCTCAGTTTTGTGTTGATTGTTGGGGTGTATATAGCTGTGAAGTAGCGGTTAGAAGAGTACAAGCTAAGGTGTGTGTTGTTGGGGTGTAAATGGGAGGATGTGATTAGAATTCGATGAGGTAAGTAGGGTGGCAAAATGCGAAGGTGGGGAAATGGGCGGGTAACTTCTGCATTGCATGTATCCATCCGAGGACGTGTGTGTGATCAGCTTGTGTTTGAAAGGTGCTTCATGTTTGCTTAAAGCAAGGAGTAGATTCGTTTTTTCTCCACTCTGCTTTGACAAGACAATTGCTGGTTTGTGCGCATGAAAGAGTTTCCGAGGTGCAGAGCGCATCGATTTTCCTTCTGGATTATTCTTGTCGTCCTTAGTATTCCCGGGTACCTCTTTTGACTGCATGTTTAATCAATCACGCCTTTTAACATTTTTGATGTGTCGTTTGTAGTAGCCCACAACCAACTACCGACTACCGATACATTTGTCCACTTGCGCATGTGCATGAATCAGCAAGTTAAAAAGTTTATTTTCTTGCTACGTCAAGGGACCATGCATCCAACCACATACATACTGAGCATATATCAGAGGCTTGTCCACTGCTTCCTATCGTTTGCTATAGGTATCCCCGAGACCATGCATCCAACCACATACATACTGAGCATATATCAAAGGCTTGTCCACTTCTTCCTATCGTTTGCTATAGGTATCCCCGAGACCATGCATCCAACCACATACATACTGAGCATATATCAAAGGCTTGTCCACTTCTTCCTATCGTTTGCTATAGGTATCCCCGAGACTATGCATCCATCTACATGCATATGAGCACGCCAGCCTTGTTTGCCCCGTACGTGCGGCTGCAGCTGCTCCAGTGGGATCCCTTATACGCAGACACTGCTGCTGGTAAGCACCAAACGTTGCGCTGATGATGTGTACGCTCAAATGTTTTCGTTTTTCTCAGTGCTGGTAAGCACCAAACCTTGCACTGATGATGTGCATGCTCAAATGTTTTTGTTTCCTCAGTGCTGGAAAGCACCAAACGTTGGTAAGCACCAAACGCTTATGCTACAGCACTGTCAACCGAAACCCTTCCCTCTCTACTTTTATACTGTCATTTGAACAGGTGGCACAAGGCTTTGGCATGGCACGTTCTGGTATCTGTTTCCACTTCAAAACACATGCTACAGCACTGTAAACCTAAACGCTTTCCTCTTTTTTCACAAACAGGCGGCACAGGGTCCTCCGGAGAGGCACTGCAAGCCACAGCTGGGTTTGACAAGCAGTCTTGGTGCGTCGCGTGTTGTGGCCATACCCCCCTTGTCGGGGTTGTGTGTTATAAATAGCCTGTCTGTTGCTGAACGTAAGGCGTCTTAAAGCGTTCACTGAGTTTGTGGTCTGCACGTGTGTGGGACGTCTTGCACGAGCTTGTTCATAAAAGGGCATGGATACTTGCCAAGTAAGTGCACAGGAGCATGCTTGCATCTGGTCTTGTCCGTTACGAGTTGAAATGCGTGTACACATGCTCACACACACCCACACACCCACGCACACACACACACGCACACACATGCACACTCACACGCACACACACGCACACACAAACATGTACAAACATGCACGCACGCACACACACAGGTATAGCACACTGTTTGACTTTGGTATGGGTACATCCGGGGAGGGTGGTGGCGCTACCGGCATGGCTGAAGATGACCCCGACGCAGACTTGGTGCCTCAACTTGTGCGCAAGCTGGTGCTGCCCATAGCTCACCATTTATTAGCAAAGTAAGTGAGAAAGTAGCCGCTTGAAGTATTACTCAAGCTGGTGCTGTTCATTGCTCACCATTTATGAGCAAAGTAAGTGAGAATGGCGCCGCTTGAAGTATTACTTAAGCTGGTGCTGCCCATTGCTCACCGGTTGCCAGCCAAGTTTGTAAGGAAGCAAGGAGCTGGTGCTGCCCACAAACCACCAATTGCTAGCAAAGCAAGTTGAAATGCTTCCCAGCAAAACGTGGTGTGCGTGGTAAGGAAGGCGACTCAGGGCACACATAGTGCCTCATTCTTGTGCGCAAATCTGCGCCACGTTGTGTATAAGGTATAAGCTCTAATAAATGCAGCAGGGGATATTTTGTTTTTACCAGGGTTGTTCAGTTGTTTTTTGTGGAGCAAGGGTTTGAAAAGGTTCGTGCAAGTTCTAGAACCCTTGAACTGTTCAAAGGGTTTGATATACAATTTTGGGAAATGGATTCTTGGGCTCCTCTTCCACCTTCAAAAGGTTGTCGTTAATTTGACCGAACTCCAAACGGCATTTTTCGTTAAAATGCGTGTTAAAATGCGAGTTAAAGTGCGTGTTAAAATGCGTGAAAGTCTGCGAACCCGAACTTTTGGCCAAGCCTCGAACTGAACAACCCTGTTTTTACCAAATATTCTCAATGGTTCTGCATATCCCCAGGGAAAATGAACACTGCCGCTTTAATCTATAACTTAGTTAAAACATTTATGCAGATAACAACCATCTCATCCGCACCACAGCAATTGTTGTAGAAAACACAGAAGCGCATTTGGACCCCTGAGATCCCTAAGGATATGAAAACAGAGCACTGCATTCCTGGTAAGTGTGATCAGAGCAGCACCATTAGGGTTGGCCAGAACTATATACCTAAATATGGTGTATATACCGTATTTTGACAGAGGTGGTCGACGGAGGACTGAAAAGGGGGTGTTTTTGAAATGTTCCCAGAGGATGCGCACCCCAGCTGGCAGTTTCTAAGCTCAGTGCCCAGAGGTAGCCGTTGGTTGCTTTGAACACCCAAGCTTGAAAGCTGCCAATAGGGTTGCACGTGTCTAATTGCCCGCGGTGTGAACCCAACCTTTCACCACCAATCTGTCATATCTCACCACCAACTGACCCGATTTGTGTCATATTTCAATAAAGAATATTATTGCAACAAAAATGGGGCAAAACGGAGCAGTAGTTGGCCATGTACTCCATTTTGGCCCATTTCCCTTGACAAATTTCAGCAAAAGGGGTGCCGAAAAGGGTGGAAAACCAAGTTCCATAAAGTCCGGTTTTTAGCATGTCAAGCGACTCCTGATCATAAAAAGAAGTACTCCTGTCGTGTTTTGAGGTGAAAAGAGGCCCTGGGTATAGTGTGGTGGCTCAATACGTAAACATTCAGTGCCAAAATTTGAACTGAATTTCTGCCCAGACCACTGGGGTAGTCCAATCCTTAAACTTCATAAAACATCTAGTTGTGTTATTTAAGCACGATTTGCATCAAAATAGGAACATTTCAGGACTTTTGCTCCGTCGACCACCTCTGGTATTTTGAGTAGGAAACATAACCAATATACGGTCATATACGGTGTATATATATGGTTGTGGTTAACCCTACGCATCAAGCACCGCTCAAGTAAAGCGCACAGCAATGTATCAGGAATGCACAAACTAACAAGTGTCTTTTTTTATGTGCAAAGGTGTTGGGAGCCGTGCAGTGTAGCGCAGAGCTCTGCTGTGGCTGATATTGTGGGCGACCTCTGCGTGTGAGTGCACAGGTTATGTGGGTGCCGTGCGCAGGTTATGTGGGTGCCGTGAGTGCCGTGCGTTGGTGTCGTGGGCACTGTGGGTGCCGTGCGCAGGTTATGTGGGTGCTAGACTGAATAACCTTCATGGAACTCTGCAGTCTTGATGCTCTGCTGCACTGAACACGTTGTGGGTTGTTTTTTTGTGCGGAGCAGTGCTGTGCGTAGATTTTGCGGATGCAAGAGTATGCTACCTTCACGAGGGTCCAGCAGTGTCGATGCTCTGCTGCACTGAACACGTTGTGGGTTGTTTTTTTTGTGCGGAGCAGTGCTGTACATAAGTTGTGCGTATGCGAGATTATGTTACCTTCACAGAGGTCCAGCAGTGTCGATGCTCTGCTGCACTGAACACACTGGGTGATGTCTGCAATGTATTGCTGCGCCCACGCATGTGTGTGTGTGTGTGTGTCAGTTGTGGGCACCTAAGACTTGGAAGCACGGCTTAATTGTTTTGTTTACCCAGGTATGTGCCGGCTGAAGAGGAGGGCATGGCAGGCGTGCTGGGCAGCTGTGTGTCTGCATTAGAAGGGGCTGTGGCATCGTGCTCCCTCCCGCCCTGGCCTCCCGCAGCTGTTGGCGTCAGTCCGCACGCGCAGGTGTGTATATGTTTGTAAGTGCATACATATACCTACGATATGCGTGGCTGTAAGTTTATATGATTCATTGTATGAGTGTGTCTCTTTGTATGGAAATTTCTTTAATAAGTCTTAGTCCCACATATTACTGTGCAGTAGTATCTCTGATGATTGCTGCTGTTTTTGTGTGTTTTTGTCCCAATGCTTTAACCACCTCTTACTGTGACTTCAGCCGCTCACTTTCTTCGGGGGTGAGGGATCTTATGTTGTTGTAATGGCATTATAAATGACGTAAGAGCTTTCAACCCCGAAGTCTTACATAGAAATGACACAAAAATAACATAGAAACGACACAGAAATGACGTAGAAATGACACGGAAATGACATAGAAATGACGTAGAAGTGACACGGAAATGACACGGAAATGGTATAGAAATGACATATAAATGAATGACGTGTATAATGGCCATCATGGAGCACTATAACACGGTCAATGCACTTGTATACTCAAAAGTATAATTGGCTGCTATTATTATACTGCCATCTTACGATGCAAACAGATTATTAATATGATTGTAAATCATGCACAGACAGTGTGTGCATGTGTCCTGTGTGCGCTTCACCCATTCCATGTGATCTCCAACCTCGCATAAAAGTATCATGGTACCTGTAAACACAGGTGGTGCTGTTTTGACAACCCCTGTATGCATTTACACCCTTTCCTCATTATCTGCAACCTCACACAGCTTCTGTGCACAAAGGCAATGCTGTTTTGATGGCTCTGATCTGCACTTCACCCTTTCCTCGTAACCCCATCTGTAACCCTGCACCCCTTTTCCTCTACCTGTGCACACACAGGCTGTGCTGTCCCGGCGGTTCCGCTTTGCGCTGCGCCTGTTGAGAGCTATCTCCGGATTTGAGGGCTTGTTAGCCCGCCCCATGCTGCTTCAGCTTGCCTTGAGTAGGGTGGTGGGCCAAGCCATGATGCCGTACCTTAGAACAGCAGGTGTGCTAAAAATTGATGATGCACAAACGTTCGAATTAGGCAGAGATGCCGCCGTACTTTTGGATAGAAAGTACGCAAGTGCATGCACACGCACATTCAAAACAGGCCATGATGCCATGCCATCAGACAGTAAGTACGCAAAGACATGCACGGGCGTAAGTTCAAAACAGGCCATGATACTGTTCCTTGCAACAGCAGGTGCGTGAAATCATGAATACACGTATGAATCAAACAATTTTAGGGCAGCAAGTGCGCTAAAACACGTGCATAGCACGCGTACATACTTGAGTTGAGAGGCCATGATACTGTTCCTTGCAACAGCAGGTGCGTGAAATCATGTTCGCAAATTTATGAATAATCAAATTTAGGGCTGCAAGTGCGCTCCAATGTGTGCATAGCACTCATACAATCTTGTACCCACACATAGATCCCTTGTACTCACGCATAGATCAGGCCATGATGCCGCCCCATAATACAATGGGTGCATAAAAGCATGCATATACACACATGCACACACATGCAATTTAAGTAGAAGTGCCTTATCGGAATGCAGCAAGTGCACTTCGAAATTCCATTTCATGTGACAGCACAGCATAAGGCAAGCATCCTGGATGAGTCTGCATAGATTGACAGCAAATTCTGGTTTTCCTTAACCAGTTTGAACACAACCTGAATTATTTACTCTTCAATTATAATACTGTCCGCAAAAAGAGGAGACGAGAGATTAAAACGCTACTGCCTACACGGCATTATGAACTGCACTTGTATTACTGCAGCGTCTCAGCTTCTTACCTTCACACGCAGCATTGACACCAGCCACTTCTGCAGCAATGCAAGCTATACATTTCATTCAGCTTTCACCAAGCTATTCCCAGATCGCCAAATGCTGCCCATCTTATTAAGCCTCGCGCAAATTCCCTCATTTCTCAGCGACATCAAAACACTTCACCTAGCCGAAGCTCCAAGCCGTGCTCCTTGCCTTGCCTAGCTTGTGCTTCTAATTGCTTGTTATAGCGATGCCCACCCACCAAGCCCCGAACTTTAATTGCTACTCATATCAAGTCCCCTTTATCTTTTATTCTGTGTACGCAGGTCAGCCAAGCTGCTGCCCTTGCATAATTTGCACTTCTTCTTGATCTTTTAGGCGGAAGTTCTCACCAAACTGAGCCCCTCAAGAAACTAACTTAAAATTTTATAATCTCTGTATCTGAACGCAGTCATGTCAGCCACAGCTGCCGCCCCCGTGCTATCAGCATCCGGACCTAGCTTCAATGACATGCTGCCATCCGTGAATGTGGCTGTGGCAAGGATGGAGGCCGTGGCTGGCAGCCTGTCGCCGGAGTGGTTTGCAGGTGTGTGTAGTTGTGTGTGTGCGTGTGTGTGTGTGTGAGTGTGTGTGTGTGTGTGCGCGTGTGTAAGTATGTGTGTTTGTGTGTGTGTCAGGGCAAGATGAGCTTGAGAGGAAGCCAAAGAGCAAGTGTTGACATATTTTATGTTGTTTGTAAATGTCATTCTTATGTAATTTGTTTATTGGCAAGGGCAGAGAGGCTTTAGCTGACAGCCTGTTGCTGGAGTGGTTTACAGGTGGCTGTATTACATCAAGGTGTGTGGGGTGAAGTCAAAAAGAGGCGGAAATTGCAACATGATTTGCTTTTGTATTGTGTGAGTCCACTACGATGAGCAGGCTACAAAATGTCTTGAAGGCTGGCAACCAGGATGAATTACAGAGTTAACTTGGAGCGAAGTGGAGGAACAGGATGGTCTGATGGGGTGGAGTAGTTTTGGTACCTGGTACCATCATGGTATCATAATGGCTCATTTTCCTTAATTAAACTGGGAAGTGATTTCCACTGTCCGCGTGGCTTTTCCTTTTTCATTATATTTTGCCTGACATAAAACTTCACACCCTATCTTTATGATCTCTTTGCTGTCTTTCACACAGGCCCCCAGACCCCCACCGAGGCAGCTCCCCTGCTAGAGATGACCACCAGTCTGGCCTCGAGTTTAGAGAACGCTGCAGGTAAGTTTCAACAAGTTTTTGCCAGCAGCAATGCCAACCAACAGTGGCATGTATTTTGGTAATCATAGTACAATGATGATTTTACCTATATACTTAATCAATCAAGGGAGGAGACATATGTACATGTTTCATATGCTCGTCGCATTTCACTAGTGACTGAAGGCTTGAACTTACCCCTTGACCGCTGCAGGTGGCAGCAGCAAGCAGCAGCCCCAACAACAGCAGCGGCTTTCTCACCTGGCTTCGCGAATGTGTCAGACGCTGCTACGGTTGGGGCAGGGCAAGCAGGCTGGAAAGCTGGCATCTTGCTACAGCATTTCTTTGTGATGTGACTGATACGGCATGTATTTACGCGAGCTGTTTTGTTTCGATAAAAGATCGTTGAGACAAACGCCTGTGCTATTCTTGTTTAGGAGATGGAAACTTGAAGATAGGGACTTATTAAATTCGTGGTCAGGAGCCACGCTGGCAAATCGAACCAAAAGACATTTAACCAAACAAACGCGACCCACGTACATCTAATCAAAATTTAAAACTGTTCAGACATTTCCCCTACCCAACAAGCAAAAAGGCATGAGAACAACACAATGGTTACAATGGTTAGTTTAGTTTAGTTTGGATTACAAAGGCATTCAACCTGGAATGGCTGCTCAACCTATGAGAACGAGGTAAACCTCAAAACAAACCAAGTAAAAAAAAGGGCTATAACGCAACTGGAAAATGC
>Ga0307948_1003540_pt1 | contig 11541 bp, 20 predicted proteins | sample OrgLakmetagen280_FD_201824 | JGI IMG/M metagenome (GOLD analysis project Ga0307948, IMG submission 201824) | Saline water microbial communities from Organic Lake, Antarctica - #280 | ecosystem: Environmental > Aquatic > Non-marine Saline and Alkaline > Saline | place: Antarctica: Organic Lake...
ACACACACACACACACACACACACACACACACACACACACACACACACACACACACACACACACACACACACACACACACACACACAAACATACTCACACACACGCACACACACTCACACACACTCACACACACACACAAACACACACACACACACGCACGCACGCACGCACGCACAATACAACCATGTACATGCACAATATATTTGCATAATTACTGTTAGAGCGCAAGACAATCTGTGCACACAAAACGAACACCATTCTTATACTCTTATAATATACACAGAGTCTTGCGCAACGAGGCTGAGCGATATTACGAAGAAAAAGGGGAGAGAGACTCCTTCAAAGAGGAGGTTGGTTTGCGAGTAGCCCGTGCCCTGGAAGCAAAGGGAGCAGAGCTACCCCCGGAGCTTGAGCAGTACAGCAGCAAAAACTTGTTGAAGTTCCGCAAAAAGGAGTAGGGCCGTTCACAGAATCAAAGCATTAAAACTCTGTCTGCCTTTTTGTATAGCCTCACTCACTTGGCGTTTACCGAGGCCCTTGACTGCCTTACCTGAGTATAAAGACCCCTGGGAAGAAAGAGAAAGTGTAGCCCCCCCATTGCGTTGCGGGGACCTGGTAGGGACTTAAACACTTAACCTGCGAACATACTAGCACAGAATGGAGCAGCTTCTCAGCAGCATGATGCAGTCAGGTGGTGGTGGAGGGAAAAGCAGCATGGGAGGAGGGCCGTTTGACATGCGTGACCTTCAGTCCCAGCTTGGACTGGAGGGAGGAGACAAGCAGGACTTGACAAAGCAAGCGGATCAGCTTTGGCGTTTCCTGGACAATGTGAGTGTGCTATGACGTAACAGTCGCAGTAGAATAAGCAAAAACTTTAATGGCCTGACGGCAAGAATCGTCCCCATATGCCAGCAAGTGCTGCAACGTTAACAGAGCATTGAGCTCCTTTTGGTGCACTTGGATTAGAATGTGTGCGTACAAGCAGGAGGCGGCCTTGGTGCGCAAAGCCACGGAAGCACACACACACACACACACACACAAATGCACAAAGGCTGAAATGTCCTTACTTAAACTTATGCAGCTAGCCGAAAATGATCCCCAAGCTTACGCTGACTTCCTCAAGTCCCAGGCGCGTGCAGCAGAGGCCGAGCAGAGTCAGCAGCTGGTTAAAGGCAGCACTGCTCAGTTCATCATCGAGGCCCAGCTAGCGCAGCAGGCGGACAAAGCTTCTATGGCTTTGGTGCACGTCTGGGCTGCACGAGATGGTGCGTGTGGAAATGGATTGTGGTATGAAGAAGAGGGTCTGGGTGTGAGGTGTCACCTGTGGGATTCAAGACAAAAAGAGGCTGGTATGTAGTTGGAGAAAGGCTGCTGAGACGTGCATGGGGTAGTATCAATGGGTTTTAATTGCAATAAGTTGTTTGAGCAGGATGGGAATGAGGCTGGAAAACAGAAACTACCGCTTGAAACTTAAGCCCATAGCGCCTTTTTAGTTAAAGCCTACAGCGTTCATGGATAGTCAAAGCAGCTGCTTCAGTCTCTCAGCAAGCTTTTCCTCTTCAAAACTGTTCCATGTGCAAACGGTCTTGGTCGAGCTGTTTGCTTTTTAAATCAAAATCCTTCAACTTGCTGCCACAAGTCTTTCTGGATCATCCTGCTTTTTTTTAGAGCAGGGTTCCTCGCTTCCTCACTCCTCCCTTACCTTGCCCCTTTGACTTCACTCTGACCGTGGGGCGTCATCTGTCCATGTGCTTGCAGACAAGCTAGCTCCCATGGCCACAACCAACAACGGGGCCAAGGAGATCGATGCTTCGACAAACTCCTGGACCGGTGCGCGCATTCCTATGTTTGAAGGCAAGGCTCCTCAAGTGCCTCCGGCTGCTCCACCGTCAATCGGCAGCAGCAGCAAAACTAGCAGCAGCCGACCAGCGCCTGCATCTTACCAGTACCACATAGGTGAGACCTCTTGGGCAGTCATCTTTGGCGGGGAGTGGGGAGTAATGCAGGTAATTTACGGCAACTCTCCATCCAGGGCTGTCACACATTTTGAGCAGCTTCACAAATTTTGATCTGGGATAGATCTAGTGCGAGTACGATTGCTCTCATTCAAGTCATTCATCTGGCACCCAACAAGCTCTGTTTGGAATGTGAGCAACTATCGACACCCAATCCTCCTTTGCATCAACCAGCCTTTTCTACCGATTCACGTCTAGCCACCTTAGCACCACCATCATTATAAACCAACCTCTGACTTGCTGCCTTGAGGAATTTTAGCCTTCATTCGATGCGCAGTCGACACTCACATCGTCATCTGTTGTCTGCAGGTGTTCACCCAAATCTCATTCCCCTGCTTGCATTAGACCAGCCACCTCAGCTGAGGCCTCTTCTGGTGGAGGCAGCCCTTCAATTTGTGGAAGCTCGCCACCCAACGAGGTTTGATCGCAGCCAGCCATGCAGCATCAGGGTGGGTGTCTCGTGTTCTTCTGTAGTAAAGAGCCTCCCTCTTTTTTCTGTGCACGACTGCCAGCATGCTCTTTCTAAGCGTAAAATCCATTGCCTCCAGATTTCAGCATGAAATTGGTCATCGCATGCAGGAATCTCGCCTTTGTAGGCACACTTACGTCTCATTGCATGTTCTTTATCTCATACCGCAAATTGCAAAGAGCGCTGACCCCTGTGGTTTGCTGCTGCTCCTCGTAGGCACCAATAGCGCCATTGACTGTGTCACGTAGAAATGTTGCCCTACCAGGCCTGTGTGCACTCAACCCTTCCATGCAATGCACTCTGACCAGCTCCTTTTGACCAACTGCTTGTTTTGTGTGTGTGTGTGTGTGTCAGTTGAGGCAGCGGTCAAGCAAGTCGCTCTCAATGTTTACAATCCTACACCTCTTGGGCTACCAACACTGATGTTGTGTCTTAAATTATGTTGTGTCTTGAATTATGGTGTGTGTTTAAGCCACCAGGCAGAAGTGTGTTGAAGTCACCAGGCAGAAGTGTATTAAAGTCACCAGGCAGAAGTGTGTTGAAGCCACCAGGCAGAAGTGCATGTAGGCCTTGAAGATGACGGAAGGTGCAATTGCGCTGCAGGTCCTGGTGAGCCAACTGCAGGCAGCCGCCAGAGCAGCTCAATTTGAGAAAGCTTCCGCGACAACAGGTACTCCTCATGACCTCATTCAGGTGCGGGATGTTACATCGTTAACGTGTGACCTTTTCCGCCCTTTACAAAGCTGTTGTGCAGACCACATGCAGCCATCTCTGGTGTGCCACCACAGAAACTATACATCGGCATATTAGTTCGCTGCAATTAATCCCTGCTGTTGAATATTGAGGAAATGCAAGTCATGTCATCAGACAGAAAAGGGGGCTCAATATGAGTCACGTCAGGCATATTACATATTACCAACTTAGAAAACTGTGTAGGGAACCATGGGGAATAGGAGGGTGATAAGCTGAGCGAGTCTGTGTTTGGGTTTGCCAGGACCGTACATATATACCTTGGAGAAGTATCCCTGAAAGATTAGAACTTCAAAGAATCGTGTATAAGTATGGTTGTTTTGGCCAACCCCAAGTGTCCCTCATCGTAACGGAGCGCCTGCTCTTTACTTACTTATTCATACTGAGTTCTTCTGCGATTGTGTTTTAGGCGATGGCCGACATGGAGAAACCCAGCGGCACTGGTTCCGGTAAAGTAGCGACAGGTGATAGCTCCATGGGTCAAACAGGCGACGACAAGCACAAGGGCGTCACAAAGCAACTCATTCAGGAGATCCAAGCTAAAGAGGATAACAAGCGTGGCGCTGATGGGGTGAGCGCCGTCTTGTGTGAATAATCTCCCGCAAAGAGGTCTCAAGTATGAACCCTAAGGGTAGGGTGGCAACTGATGCACGCGACTTAAGTTATGCAGGATCATGTACTAAGGGTCGTAAAAAAGACGGAATTTGAGTTGGCTACTGCACTGAAGTCCCAGCCAAATTCCGCTGTTGCTTATGCTTCTGCATTGTATTTGCCTCTTGACGGAGAAAGCCATGAATAACAACGCATGTACCTCTCCCTTTCCTCTGCTCCTCCTTCTCCTCGCAGGTGAGCGTTCTGCGAGCTTTTGACAAGGATGGGCGAGAATGCGTGATTGTTGAAGCAGAGCTGCTAGATGTATCCAGCGCGCAAGATGTGAGCGTTGAGTTTGAGGATTCAGCCGGGCCCACACAAGTGCAGGTTCTTGCGCTGAAGTTTCAGAGCTGGAGTCGTACTGTGTCGCTGCCTTGCCTTGTGGATGAGAGCGAGTGCACAGCAAAGTATGACAAAAGGAAAAGGATTTTAAAAGTGACTGTGCTTGTCATCAATGGCTGATTTTTTCACGTTTCTACTCTTCCCATCTTGCCAGATTTTACATATTGCAGTTTGTGACCGGCGAAGCAGTACTGCCAAATGCTCGCAGCATCGTGTTTTTTGTTGCTCGTCAAGATTGATCACGTGTTGCACATTTCTTGAAAGGACCTTTTGAAATTTCTGAAGCCTCATAGGCTTGTTCTTGTCTTGGACCCACCAGATTTAGTAAAAAGAGTTTGCATTGAATGCAACCAAAAAAAATCAACACGTCAGTATGCAGGGACCACCTGATTTAATGGGACACTGCGAGGCCCTGCATTAGGGGTAAGGGTAAGGTTACATCACTATGTATGCCTCAAAGGGCATCTCAGCGGAAGTTTGGAAAAAGCCTGCGAGGCCCTGCATTAGGTGAAGCAAAGCACAAAACAATGACCCCTGCCTACCTCACCTTTGCTGACATTGTGTGAGTGTGAGTGTGTATGTGTGTGTGTGTGTGGTGTGTGTGTGTGTGTGTGTGTGTGTGTGTGTGTCCATTCCTCTTGTTCTAAGCCAGCTGTCGAATTCAGCAGGAACGTGGTTGTTATTGTGAGCAATAGATTTTGTAGCACCATGCATTCACCTGTGAATGCAGCCAGCGTGTGCTAGTAAATTAATGCAAAGGAAGCCAATCGCAACAGAAAAGGCCGCACATGCAAAATAAAATTTTGAATAAAGCAAACGTATTTCCAAGAGTAGCTCGGTACTTGCCCAACTTCGATCGCCAGGCTCTGTTCAATGCTCCCCACGGCGCTCTGGGTGGCAGAGCAATTTACCCAGAGATACTATGGAGTGAGTTTATCAGCCATCCTGAAGCAGTGACCCCTCCTCCATGCTACCTGATGAAAGAATGGCAAACAACACGTATCTTTCGGATGCAGGTGCTGCGTGATCATCCGCTGTACCTGTGCCACTTCTACAAGGAGAAATCCACGTTGTCCCTCTGCCTGGAACATGCCCCCCCGGTCTTTGCAGAAGGGAAGCTGCAAAAGGATGAAAAAGGGAACATGACAGCAGACCTGATTGTGAGTGTCCCTTTCTCTCTCTTTTCAGCTGTGTGCCTACTTTTCTATCCTGCTTTAGGGCAAAACGATAAGGAGAGGAATTCCTGTTTCTGGTTGGCTGTCATGCACTCACTCCCCCCCAAACTTGACCAAGCTGCTGCTGCTATCCCAACGCCGTCGCAGGCCATACAGGACGTCATCCAGACAGTGGCGCACGCTCAGTGCCATCCACACCACATCGACGCCCAGTACTCGATCGACAAAGGCGTGTGCATCCAAGTCGTGGGGACTATGATCCTGCAGGTGTGATGATAGATAAGGTAATCCAAAAACTTCTTATCATTATGGGAGGGCTGCTGCGCAAGATGGCATTTTAGAAAACCCATCTGTCACCAATGCTCTCTCTCTCTCTCTCTCTCTCCCACCCACCCACCCACTCTCACCCACTCTCACACTCACACTCACACTCTCTCTCTCTCACACACACACACACACACACACACACATACACACACACACACGCACACAGCACACACACTCACACACACACAAGCACGCGCACACACACACACACACACACACATACACAACATACACACAACACAACACACGCGCACACACACACAAACACACAAACACACACACACAAGACACAACACACCACTCGCACCCGCACGTGCACATACACATTATAAAAGCACACGCGCAGGCAGACATACAGGCACATGCACAGGCACGCACACAAACTCGCCCGCACGCATTCACACATGCGAACCCACATGCGCATGCACTTGCACACGCACGCATACACACATACATAAACACTATCACGCACGCATACACACAAGCACGCGCATACACACATACATACACACGAAAGCACACACAAGCACGCACGCACGCGCACACACACACACAAGCTCATCCCTTGACGCGCACACACACCTACGCACGTTCATACACACACAAGCATACACAAAAGCACACATCCACAATCTCACATAGTCTCACATACACTCATATTCTTCTCCCCTCACACAATAATAAGTACACGTCTATTTCGCATTTTTTACACAGGGCAAGGAGCGGCAGTACATCCAAACCTTCTTTCTGGCCACACAAGAGAATGGGTATTACGTCAACAATGACATCTTCCGCGTTCTCCCAGCTGCAGGGGGGGGACTTCATGCGCCTCCACAAAGCTCCGCCCTGCCACCTGGTAAGCCACACAGCCACCACGAGGGTCTTATCCATGTGTAGTGTTTGAATCATTACATGCATCCGTTTTGTGTTAGATAGCTACCCCTTTCATTGAAAGACAGGGAGGAACGCAGCTCCCTAGGATGCCTGTCCTACTTTTCCCTGTGCTCCCTTACCGTCCTTCCCCCCGGTACTGTGCTCGCAGCAGCAGGCTTTGCTCAACCAACCGTTGATGAAGCAGGACATGCACCCCAGGAGATGTACCTGCACCGCGGCACCCCCCTCGCCAACGGGCCCCCCCAGCAACAGCTGCCACCCCCCCCTCATACGCCCCAACAACTGACACACCCTCTCCCTGCTGCCCCTACCCCCGTCTCAACTACCCCAGCAGCGGCCCCTGCTCCTGCTCCTGCTAGTAAAGATGTCCCTAAATCAGACGTGCCACCTCCTCCTCGCCCTCAACCCCCTCACCCTGATGCTCAGGCCAAGGGAGCGAACCTAAGCAGCACGCCTACACCCCCGCGCCCCACCCAACAGCCCCCTCGCCCTGCTGTCCTGCCACAGGTAACGAGCTGGCCGGATACATTTTGGTGCAAGGGGTGGGAAGCAATGTAGCACTTGTGAAGAAGGGGGTGTCTACAATAAAATTGATTTGAATAAGTAAACTAGGGAAAACTGTCCTGTCATGCTTTTTTCTATTTTTGACAGTGCATTTATAATTCTCTCTATGCAGACGTTGGGGTGGAGTTCAAAAGCTCCCCACTGCTAGCTACGTCCACCAACCTTAAACTACCCTCTCACGCACACAGGTGAAGCTCCCACCCCTCCCCACCCCGCCCCCCAACATGTCAATGGCAGACCGCATAAAGTTTAACATCCAGTTTGAGGAAGCACAGCAAGCGCGTAAGCAGCTGCTGCAAAAGGCACACGCACAGCAGCAGCAGCAGATGCAGATGCAGGATCAGGCACCTCAGCAGGCGCCTCAGCAGCAGCAGCAGCAGCAGGTTGAGCCACAGCGAGAGGACAGCAGGCCTGCTCGTTCCTCGCAGCAGCAGCGTCTGCAACGCCAGCAGCAGGTGCAGAGGGGGTACAGATGAACCCACGCGCACATACACACGCACTCTCGTACACAGACAGTATACTCGTACAAACATACACAATCACATGTACACACACACAAATACGCACACGCACACGAACAAGCACAAACACACGCAAACATGTGAGCAAATTTGCATGCATTATACAAAAACACAGCCTCGCTAGATCTACGTAATTGCTGACTCCCGCGCACTCAAAATGTCACACCTGCACAGTATCCCCCGCATAGTGTACCTCAGTAATCTTGTTGCTCGACATAACCCAATCCTGGCATGGATTCAAAGCAAGCTCCATCACCCCACCTGCAGCAGCAGCAGCAACAGGGGGAGAACGTCAGAGGAGGGAAGGGCGGTGGTCCTAGCCATGCGGAGCACCGAGGGGAGCAGCAGCCCAGCACCAGCAGCAGTGATTCATCAAGACCTGGTGCTGCCACGGCCACGGCCAATGGCAACAGCGCAGCAGGTGAGGCGGTGCTTTGGAGCTCAAATTTAGAGGCAAGCAGAGTGCAGGCAGCTGGAGTGCAGAGGCGTGTGTTGGTGCCACGTTCAAATTAGGAGGCAAGGGGAATGTGAGGATTTAGGGAGCAAGTGTGTGTGTGTGTGTGTGTGTGCGTCGCAGCCAATAGCGACGGCATGGCAGGTGAGGTGTTGCTTCACGTGTTGTGCTCCTTTGTGAGTGGCAAAGGCCTGTTGGTCAGGCAGCGACAAGATTTCCCTGGGATAGAGAGGGCCCTCTGCCCCAGAGAACCTTCTCTGGTCAGTGAATGGTCTTGGTGCCTGCAGGAGGTTGTGACGCTTATCAAAGCGCATGCTGCTGATGTGGTGGGCTGGGGGTGCACCTTGCATATGCCTGAGCAGGGTGTGCCTACAGGGTAAGGACAGCTTAAATGTGTTACGGTACACAAGCTCGTTGTCCCCCCCCCCTTCACAGGTGCTACGCCAACAGAGCCCGTGCAAGGCGTGTTTGTGCGCAACCTGCCTCAGGGGGAAGAGCTGTGTGAGGGCCTGCTGGAGGAGCACTTTGGGGCCTTTGGGAAGTTGAAGCCAATGGGCAGCAGTGCCTCCGCTGTTACCATCCACACGTCACCTAAATACGGCAAGGTGGGAATGTGTGTGTGCAAAAGTGTTAAGGTGGTGTGTGTGTATGTGCCGGCGTTTGTGCGCGTGTATGATCTGCATGGAGTGCAAGCAAGCCTCCGTCACTCTTGACGTTCTCTTGCACGTTGTAATACACGTACAGCAGCAATTAAACCTGCCCCTCCTTGCTCGTCCTTGCAGGTGGCCTACATCAAATACGAGCAAGCCTCCAGCGTCCAAGCGGCCATGCAGGCGCCCCCCATGATAGGCACGCTGCGCAGCGAGGTTTGTCCGTGATGGGTTCTGCTCATTATATTAGAGCTTTCCAAGCTGTCGTGTGCGTGTGGCTTGCTGCGTTTTCAATGGGAGTGGATTCAGCTGTGCAGGCTCTTGCTGCCCAAGCTCTGGGAGCATTCGGCAAAGCCAATGTATTGCAAGCTGCAATTGGACGCATTCACGCGCACGTTACTTGTGCGAGGCCAAAGTTAACACGTACATGCTCACATTACGTGTGTAAGGCCCACATTTCACACGCTGAGTGTGCGGCCATGTGTACTAAAGGCCGTAAGTGCATTGTAACCTCCTGCATAGAAATTAATGTTAATATGACTGGCAGGTGCCTGGAAACCAGACCTCTTTTGCAGCGCTCAAATAATGGTTGACCTAGGGCGTCATTGCATTAGATCAGCACATGGGTGTATACGTGTGTGTGGTAGTGTTATCGTTCTTGACACCTATTATGAGTCCGAGCCAGAATTGATATGACTGTATGTAGGAAATTCCCTCGCCAAAAAACTGGTTCACAGAGTTAATTTGAGGTCGTCCCCATGCCAAAGGTCACCCCAAACAGTGCCAATAAGCTATTCACCCAATTCACAGCACCTTCTACCTCATCTGAATGCAAGATACTTGATTTTATATCTTAACCATTGACAATTGCTGGAAATTCGGCCTTCTGAGGGGCTGCGTGGGGCCCGGTGCGTTGTGCACCCACTTTGGCAGGGAAATAGGTGCAATTCTGAACTTGCACTGATCAACCTTTGCTCCAGGTTGTCATCAAAGCATTTCGTTTCAGCATTTCGTCATATAACAATGCTGCAGTGTCGAATTCGTGGCAGGGTTACTGGGAATGCCTGCGAGTGGGCACTCACACAAGGGACACAGGGGGAAAAGAGAAATTCGTCGCTCCATATCTGCTGCGAGTTTCAGCCCGGATTTCGCTCGCAGTGGTGGAACAAAACAAAGAATGTAATAAAACTTAAATGGGGCCAATCGGTGGCCTGGTCGGATTTTGGTGAACTATTTTGCAGTTCTACATGCAAGCAATTTAAGCTGGAATTTTTCGGCTCCATTTCACACCCTCCCTATTTGCATCAGAGTTGCAGACCAATTATCAAAAATGTTAAATTTTAGAGGGTGTGAATTGGTGCAGTGTGAGCAATGACGTTTTATTGTACAGTCTCATTTCCTAAATTCTAGATTGCGAACCACCCACTGGGTCTTATTACCTGCTATCTTTCCTGACATGTAAAAAAAGAAATTGGCTGTCCGACGCAACTTACATGTCCCAAAGTGGTGAAGAGTGGTTGGGGAGATATGGCTGATTTGAGCTTTTTGGCGCTGCTTGGCCGGGGAAGGGGGGGGGGGGTGCATGGGGACGACCACGAACATATGTATGGGTCTGGCCAAACCACTGAATGCTGTACCGGATCAGAGGCCAAAACTTTCACGTGTTCTTGTGTGCAGGTGCTGACCATGGTGCCTGAATACGTAAACGGACCACAGCCTGGCATGAAGGGCTTGAACTCAAGTAGGGGCGGCTTTAACAGATCCAAACGTGAGTGCATCCTCGTACAACTACGCATGCAGGGTATATGTGTTTTGTGTGTGTATGCATGTGTGCGTGTGTGCGTGTGTGCTCAACAACGTGTTTCCATCATTTCACGTGAGTATGTCAGCGTTTTCACGCTGAGCCTATCCAAACATGCAGACCAACAGAGGGTGACACACGTGCCTGGCTGAAAATGTGCGCAGCTGTTGCTCCTGCAAACAGCCTGTTCTACCGATAAAATGGGCTCATACAAAGTATCCTGTTTTTTTCTCAAGGGCAACGTACGCGCAACTCTTCACCTGAATACAACCCATCAATTGTTACACGTAGGATTCGGCGATAGTGGACGTCCTCCACGCAGTGGTGGAGGCGGTGGTGCTCATAGTGGTGCTGGTGCTGGCAGTGGTGAGGGCCGTCCCGAGCGCCAAGCAGATGCTTCTGCAGCACCCGGCAGGAACAGGTGTGCGTGTCTGTTGTATTTCTGTGGCCACCATGCAGGAGACATCAGACTTGCAACTTGGCTTGTTGGACAGCAGGTTCAGTGAATTGATTTTGCAGTGTTTATAATGATGTTTATAATGATAAGCAGAGTTGTTAAGTTTAAATTTTAGTCAAAATTTCGGGAATGCAAACCTTCAAGCATTTCAATAAGCCCTAAAATGCCGTTCGCGAACCACTAATAAATTTATTGAACTTAAGTCTTTTTTTTCCAGGGATGGGTCATACGGCGTAGGCGTATTATACGTCGTATCGTATTTATCACGTATATATCCGTATTTTTCGAAATGCTCCGTATAATACGATTTTGGGCACTTAACGACTTTTGCAGCCACAAGCAACCCAGAAGCACTCCCAGGCCCTCTAGAGCCCCCCAGAGGCACTTCCAAGCCCTCTAGAGCCCCCCAGAGGAACTCCCAGCCCCTCAGAATGTAGCATGATCACTTGCTCATTGCTACCACAACCCAG
>Ga0307948_1003547_pt1 | contig 11529 bp, 11 predicted proteins | sample OrgLakmetagen280_FD_201824 | JGI IMG/M metagenome (GOLD analysis project Ga0307948, IMG submission 201824) | Saline water microbial communities from Organic Lake, Antarctica - #280 | ecosystem: Environmental > Aquatic > Non-marine Saline and Alkaline > Saline | place: Antarctica: Organic Lake...
CCTGTAGCGTAGATGAATTGTGCAACAGCTTCATCCACAGAAGCTTTGGTCACTGCCTTTTTGCTGCAGGTGTCCAATGACTGTGTAGATGCTGCTGCTGCTGTGCTTGCTGTAGTCCTGTGCAGGTGCCTCTCTTTTCCTGCATGCTCCTCCCTCTGAGCGCTAGCGTCGGCAATTTCTCCCATGCGAGCGCTGCGACTACGCCCTGAGGATTCCTGCCGGGTCAGCTTTGCATACTGCTACACCTACGCTGGGATTCTGCCTCATGAAGTGCTCGCAAATGCGGGGGGCACCGCTGTTGAGATCTCGGAATTCTGGCATCTGGCATCTGGCATCTCGTAAATCTGCCCCTTCTGTCCCATAACAACAACACGATGCCACTCAGGGTCTTTACCAGGAGGCATTATAATGTTTTGGAGGCTGGGGGGACAATTCGTGGTGGTTGGAGGGTGGTTGGTTGGGTTACCCAGGGTACCCCCCAAAATAGCATAAATACGTTTTCGTATTAACGCGAATTGCGTATTCATAGCGTATTATACCGTATGGGACGACTCAAAAGTCCGTATGACCCATCCCTGATAAAACCCCTCCACCACAGAGACCAAAAAAAGGTCAATTAGACCCGGAGGGTTGCAGGCTTAGCCTGAAATTGGCTCCTGATGAGAGTTGGTAATGGTACTGGAGAGGGCACCATTGGTATGGACAAGTTTCAAAATGCATATGGAGCTTGGAAGCAAGTTTCTTGTCTTTTAAAAAAGCGACCCAAGCCTTTGAATGGCTCCATCTAGTGATTGTTGTAGGTGGTGCCACCCACTCCCAATAGAATGGTGTGGAGGGTAACGGAGGCTCCTTGAAGGATGGAGCAGAGGCCTTTGTGTTGTTCCTGCGCGGCGCTCAGCTGGTTCTGCGGTCTAGTGTCCTCACAGTCCTTGATCTTGGAGAGGTGAATGTCACGTTGGGAAAGCTGAGATCTTTGGGTCGGTACTGTCTGGGGAAGGTGAAGCTATTGATGGCTAGTGGTGCTGCTGAGGTGCCCCCAGTCTCCTTCAGTTGCCCCATGCCGCTCCAAAGAACCCATCCCCCTTCATTATTATTTCCTTTCTATTTTGTTTTTGCGGGGATGGGAGCAACCAGCACAGCATCTGGACATCTGGAGGCGTACCTGTTTTTGTCTGGGAAACGCGGTGGAAAGAACCACTTTGGTATAATCCTAATATCATAATTCAACTGTATCAGGAATCTGAAGATTTTGCATAGCCAGCCGTTTGCTGCTGCCTATATCCATGGAGACGAAGCGAGATCCCAGGGAGCCTGTTTTGCTGATGACTTCATGATCATGCTGCATACTGAGTTATGCCTCTCAACGGTCATTTTCCGTATTTGTGTGCATTGGCACCCAGAGAAAAAGGTGTTGGCTCTGTCTAGTTGTGGGCAAAGGGGGCAGGTCAGACTCATTGAGCGCGTTAAACCGTACTGCGTGTTTTTGGTTGTACAGGGTTCCTGTTCTGTATTTCAAGACACTAATACATTCCTAAGTTTGTAAAAAGGGTGCATGTGGCATGTAATTGCTGGGCGTCATGATAATCGGACAGGTACCAGAACCTTGAAATAGGTGATTTTGTGTATCATTTGAAGATCTTTATTGTCTTTTGCAAGCCAGAAGAAAGTAAACGATACTCAAATTAAAGTCGATGCTTTCTTCATAGTACGGGTTAGGGTTGGCCAGAACTGTACGTATACACCGTAAAAGACTGCATATTTGGTGATTTCCGTGCCAAAAATGCGTATATACACCGTACATATATGGTTCTGGCCGGCTCTAGATGTGTCGGCAGAAGAAAGAAATAAATAAAAACTGTTCACACGAATTTCGAGAACAGTTTATTGCAACTACTTTAGACAAACGCACCTTGACATCCAGAGCTGTGGCGACGTCCTTGTTCTCAGCCCAATTAATTTTAAGGAACACAGTGTCCTCCAAGTGTTTGGCCATCAGTCTGACAAGCTGCATGATCAACACACAGGGCGCAACGTAAAATTAAGGAATCAAGGTATTTGGGGTCTTAGAGAACAAGCATCAAAGGCTGCATAATCCTTTACAAAGTTACTGAGGTACACCAGCAAGACGCTGCGATGTTACTTAACTTCCAATGCATATGCCGCATGTATCATCATGTATTCCAAGACATGTATTAGTGCACACAAAATCCAAGACATGTGTTCCAAGACATATGCCGCATGCAACAACACATACACACACGTGCACTCACATGGGCACAAAACAGCTGTTAAAAGGCACTCAACAATTTGTCGTTGTACGCTTGATTGCACCCTTCTTCTAAAGTAGGCAGACCACCCATGGCAATGCAGCGCTCTTAGAATCGTTCGAGCAATGATTAAGAATCGAAGCTCAAGCAGTCCAGGTGAAGCCATCTCAAATGTTGCAGAGTACATGGGAAAGAGAGAGAGAGAAAGAGAGAAATAGAGAGAGAGAGAGAGAGGTCATTATTGTGCACTGCTGCACACACAAACACACACGCACACCGTGTTTCAGCCTAGGTGCGTCGAGGCTTTTGTACCTCAAATCCCACGTATCAAACCACCTGCAGCCTTGACACTGCGCAGATATGAGCTGAGGACTCCTACGTCCAGGGCCACGGTAGAGGAGCTAGCTATGCAATTTTGTGTAAACTTGCAGCCACATGATTATCATACTTCCGTTTACAGCCACATGATACTTCCATTTACAGACACATGATACTTCAATATACAGCTTCTGATGCTGAGTGCCTACCTTTGGATACAGCGCTTTACAGGCGTTGCACCTGCAAAGGCACGGGGGCACAGCAAACTAAGTCCATGCACACAGGCCATGCATTACTTTACTGTAGTGAGTCAGCATGTGTGTGTGTGTGTGCGGCTGAAAGGCTCCAAATCAGTAATCACACAAGCCAAAGGCCCGGCAGACAGTTCAGTTGAGGCAAATGACTACCGTACGTCCATGGATCCACCGCCCCTCTAATAAATATATATTATCAGCAGGCTTGTCGAGTTGTACGGTACGGTACGGTTATGGTCTGTACGGTACGCACCGTACTTGTTAAATTACGGCGTACTACCGTAATTGTCACACCGTACTTTACCGTAATTACGGTAAAATACGGTACGGTGTACGGTACGGTGCCAAGCTGGCACTGCAAGTGCAAAAATGGCCTCAGAATGGCCTCTTCGCCCCAAAACCTCCCATTTTCGCCCCCCGGTGTGCTCCTCCCATGTGCTGACGCCACACAATGCTTCCTTGAACGACCCTGAGGCTGGGTTGGGGCTGCATCAGCTCGGGGGCTGGCACTGTCAGTGCATTTATAGCCTCAAAAAGGCCTCTCCGCCCCAAACACCTCCCATTTCCACCTCCAGCATGCTCCTCTTACGTGCTGACGCCACGCAATGCTTCCCAGAACGACCCTGAGGCTGGGTTGGGGCTGCATCAGCTCGGGGGAAGGGCCCAGCGATGACTTGCATGGACACTCAAAAGTCGGACGCAGTACTTGATTCCTGGTTAATAATTTGTGTTTTATTCATAACTAATTGTTGCAAAAAGACAAGGAATGTTTTGGGTCGAAATTGGAGCCAAACGGCCAAATTACGGTCAACATCGTTCTGTACGGTGGCACCGTACTGTACGGTCGGACACCGTCTTTTCAAACAGACCGTACTTGCACCGTATTGTACGGCGTATTACGGTACGGTACCGTAATTACAGTCAAGAAAGCTGAAGTACGGCGTATCTCGACAAGCCTGATTATCAGAGGTGGTCGACGGAGCAAAAGTCCTGAAAATGTTCCTTTTTCGATGCAAATCATGTTTAAATAACATATCTAGATGTTTCATGAAGTTTGAGGCCAAATGGACTACCCCAGTGGTCTGGGCAGAAATCCAGTTAAAATATTGGCACTGAATGTTTACGTATTGAGCCGCCACGCTCTACCCAGGGCCTCTTTTCACCTCAGAACACAACAGAATTACTTCTTTCAAGACCAGGAATCGTTTAACATACTGAAAACCAGATTTGGTGGAACTTTGTTTTCCACCCTTTGGCACCCCTTTTGCTGATTTTTTTAGAGGGAAATGGGCCAAAATGGAGTACCTGGCCAACAACAGCCTCGTTTTGCCCCATTTTTGTTGCAATGACATTGTTTATCAAAAGGTAGACTATGCATATAAAAATGTCACAACTCGGGTCAGTTGGTGGTGAGATGTGACAGATTGGTGGTGAAAAGTGGGATTCACGCCGCGGGCAATTAGACACGTGCACCCCTATTGGCAGTTTTTAAGCTCAGGTGTTATCTACATCTGGGTGCTAAGTCTAGAAACTGCAAGCTAGGGTGCGCATTCCCTGGGAACATTTCAAAAACGCCCTTTTCAGTCCTCCGTCGACCTCCGTCGACCACCTCTGATATATTATGGTCAAAATATGCAACCGCCCCCTCTATAAATAAATATTTTACAGTTTTGTACTGCAATCGCCCCCCCCTCGCTGGAACTTCCCGACAAGTGCAGCGGGTGCAGGCGGGGTTGGGGCTGGGGCTGGGGGTGCAGGAGCAGGGGCAGGGGCAGGTGGAGCTGGGGCTGGGGGGTCAGGGAGTGCTGGGCAGGTTTCCTGACCACTCATCGCTCGCACTGCTCAGAAACTTTAATTTCCGCGACCGCCCCACAACCGCCCCCTTTAGAAATAAATATATATTTAACTTTCGTCACCGCCCCCACCGAAAAACAATTAGGGGGCGGTGATAAACTTTTCGTACGGTATGCGTAAAAGGTGGCACCTGTGCACCTATGCAATATAGTGACATCTACTTCCAGGCCGTACCAAGCAGGTAACTGCGGTTTGTGGTAGTCAAACAAGGCAACGTCACAGCTTCAATGTGATGACTAAATGAAGGTCAGAGAGACATCAGAGGGCCAAATCGAGGGGATTCAAAAGGAAGTTAAGTCCGAATTACTTGCAATCGTCCAGGTATCATGTCCAAAAGCATGTGCTCTTTCCTGTTAACGTACCAGGGTGCGTAAAACTCGACAACTACTAGCCGATCCCCTGTGTATGTGCAAATAAGAATGAATGAATGTATGACTAATTGTGCTGATGTTTACCGGCACGTGGAATTCTGCAAACGCTTGTTAATCTTGTTATGTATGTGCTGTGTGCTTTTGTGCTTTTGTGCTTTTGTGCATTCACATGTTCGTGAGTGTGCGTGCGTGTGTGCGCATGTGTGTGTCGCATGCGTGCATGCTGTGTATATACGGTTGCTTGCCTGTTTCATGTGGGTGTGTTTGTGTGCTTATAAATGTGTACTGCATGCTGTGTGTGCATGTGTGTGCGTGTGTGTGTTCTGCACGTACGTATGTATTTATGTATTTGCATGTATATGCTTGTATACTGCGTGTATTGTGTGTGTTTGTGTGTGTGCGCTTGTGTGAGTGTATGTATGTGCGTGTGTGTATGGGTGTGTGGGTGTGGGTATGGGTATGGGTGTGCGTGTGTGTGTGTGTGTGTGTGTGTGGGTGGGTGGGTGGGTGTGCGTGCACACGTGCGCGAGTATGCATGCGTGGGGTATGCTTGTGCTGAAGTGCAGCAGCTAATGACAGTTCCTGGCAAATCTAACAATTGGGATAGCTTGTAAGCTGACCGCACCCGCTTTGGCCATCTCATCCACCAGCTGCTGAGTACCATGCACATCAACCATCTGCAATTGTCAGACGTGGTGGCTGTCATTTGCCGTGTGGGATGCGTGAGGGCGCTGCATTATGCATGACTGGATGGCATAGAGGGAGAAACAATCAGGCGCAAAGCCAGGAAATGAGGATTCCGCCTCTACGTCAAAACAGTGGCAACAGAACAAGGTGCAGTAGTTTAGTAGTATTCACTCACATTCAGTTGACTGTCTCTAGTCCACCACCCAGTTGCAGGCTGTTGCTCCTGTTCTTGCTGCGGCATAGAGTTTTCCGTCTGCTGCGTGGAGTTCTGCGCCTGTGTGCGTGGAGTTCTCCGTCTGCGGCATGCTACAGCTGATTGGCATGATGGCCTGACGGTTGCTGTATTCCTGACTTGTATTCCTGATTGGAGGGCCGCTGAACAAGGTTTTAGCTGCATCGGGCAATTAACTGTAATGCACTGGCCTTTTTTTGCGGGCTCAATCAGACAAGCAGTGTTTATTTTGTTTACCAAATTAAACGGTATTGCAATGCACAATTATTACCAACGAATTCCGCACACCCCCCTCTTAAATCTTTTAAAATTTTTATAATCGTAACAATCATCTGAATTATACAAGCCTCAGCGATCGTCTCACTCCCGCGCTAATAGGTGACCCTTTAATTACAATGTATATCGTAAACATGAAGCAGCAATTATTGAAGGCAAGCGTCCAAAGCAAGGCTGCCAGCAGGCCTGTGGTCCACGTCCCCTCGTCACGCAAGTTGGGCTGGGGAGCAGCGCCGTTGATCGCCGTCGGCTTGGCCGTGGTTAGTGCGATTTGTTTACCGCAGCTTGATGCAAGCTTAACTGACGAGCAGGCTGTTGCACATGACTCCGGAGGTGGATCCACGACCACACAAAAAGGGCTCACTGCCTTCAGTTTTTGTCCATCCATTTTTGAACCACACAATCGCGTAGCATAAGATTGGACATTGGACATGTTTAAGTTAAATCCTTGTATTGCTGAAGAGTTCTGCAGCAAGAGTTCTGCAGCAAGAGTTCGGCAGCAAGAATGACGCGCTATGATGATGACTTGCACACTGCAGCTGTGTGAGAGGACGCATCAGCATACGAGCTTTTAAGGGTTACATGGATAGATAAGTGCACAGATGCAAATCGAGACAAACGTATGTAACGGTGGTAACCCACGTGGTAACCCAATGGTAACCCGTCCGGTGTATTGGCGGGCAGATCAAGCAAGCCTGGTGGGCGAGGGCATCCGACCAGAACCAATCAATCATAATAAACCCTACAGATGAACTCACTGCAAAAATGAAAGCTATTGCGCGCCTGTGCACTGCCTGTTTTAACTCATGGTTTGACAATAATGAAGCAAAATCGACCAGCGTCTCCTGGTGGTGCACTACGTAATACATTGCAATTTGGATTACACACATGCGGCAATAAAATACACTTCGACAATTCCTCTATGTGCAGGCTGGGATGCCTGACATGGCCCAGGCATCTTCCTACAATGGTAGCGGGGAGAAGGGCTTGGAAGGTAAAATTTATATCTGACTCAAAATCTCTGAGTAAAAATTTCAATGATGTAGCAAATTTGTGACACTGTGTTTACCCAGATCTATCATGCACTTTGCCAGCAAGTCGCTACAACCCCCCTCTTTCTTTTGCGCCTTGTGCATGCAGCTAGCTGCAGCTCGTACACTTGCAAGGCCCCTTTTACGAACGGAAGCGCCACCAAAGGTCGGGAAGCAGAAATGCGAGCTGCGCTGGCTGCTCGGCTTGCAGCCTCAAAATCTCCTGCTCCAGAGGTGAGGAAGGCTCAAAAAGAGAAGATGGAAATATCACATACAAAATACAGCTTGCCCGGTTTGCCTCCAGATCTATTGTTTGCTCAGAAATGTACAATTTCAATCACTCCCTCATGGCCTGTTATGTGTTTGAAAGCTTGCGATTTTGCTAGATAAGGCTACCTAAGGCCCAAAATGAGCATGCTTACATACGTTCCTAGGACATTAAACTCCTGACTGGCAAGTTCCAAGTTTAGCACTGTCATGTAGATTCTCGGCATCTGAGCTTGAAAGCTGCTAGATGGGGGGCACGTCTCCAACTGACCGTGGTGTGAGCCCCACATTTTGCTGCCAATGCTTCATAACTCATAACAGATCACCAAAGGCACGAAGTTCAGAGATGTTTGGTGTATGAGTCCTTAATACGAAAGGGGAGATAGAGCCAAAATTGGCTTATTGAGCCTGTTTGGCTTGCAAAGGGGTGGGCCGTTCATGGGGACAGCCGAGATTACGTGGAGGATGGAACGCCATTCCTCATAAAAACCACCAATTACAGGTGCTCTATGCACGTGCTTCGTCCTGTCAACCATTGGGCGACTTACAAGGAACTGAGCACATGATCTGGTAGCTTTCGAACCTAGTTTTGAAGCTACCAGAGGTGGATTGTTTCCGATTTGATGTGGTGGCGTGTGGGTGGTTGTCCCTTGAATGCAAAAAATTAACATTTTGATGCCATTTTCAGAACTATATATGCTCAAACTACCCTCGCTGGAATTTTAAGTTGTGCCAAGTTTATTCGTTTTCGTCAGGAGGGTATATGTGTATAGCTCTTGAGTGGTTATGGCTTGCAAGAAGCACCGTGCGCTTACCATCATTGAAAGCATGCTGTGGCTGCATAGATATTTATCATTTCACTGTTTTCATTTTCTATGCAGATCAAGGACCGTTAAGCAGGAATTTCACAAATGAAGAAGCGGGAACTTAGAGCTGGAAGCGGACAATTTGTTGGGAATTAGTTGGGATCTAGAAACAAGTGTTTGTCAGGGAGGTACGTCAGCAATCTTATGTTGTTTACGCACTGCCAGGCATTCTTGACCTTGGTATACAACTTTCTACTTTTTTTTTGGCAGGGAGAGAAAATCAGGGAGAGAAAATCATGTTTCAGGTGATTAAACGAGCGAATTGCAGTCTAGTTTGGGCATATAATCTACGAGAACGAATTAAACCTCAAACTAAATCAAGTAAAAAAGGGGATGAAACGTAATTGGAAAAACCACCTTAATAAAACACGAGAGTTCGAATGGAATTTGCAGTGTAAGCCTCCAAAACAAACGCCTTTGTATAATATGCATAATGCGTAGGTCAAATACGAATGTCCTGTTCTGGGGAGAGGTTTTTGCCCGAACACTGGAAAACTGTTGACATGCAAGGTTTTGGAACCTGAAACCCTTCAAGCACCATTCAGCTGTCGACCCCGAATATAGCACCTTTTCCCCCACCAGGTGACATGCAGTTTTTTTAGTTATTATACATTTCGGTCTCGTGCCCAGTTTTTCGTCTTCGGGCCAAAGAACCATTACTATTGAGAACCGCCATATATAAATTGAAAAAAACAAGCAAAAATGTCTTCCGTATTGAAACAGCGGGCAGTCTCTTGCAGGGTACCAAGCGCGAATTCAAGGCCACACACTAAAAGCCCTCCCCCTAGGTCAATCAGAGGCTGGGGCGTAGCCCTTGTTGCAGTAGCTTTAGTGGTAAGTAAAAAATGGTGACTGAACGTGGTTGTGTATGCAAGCAACAAGCAGCACGTGTGCGCTCACACACACACACACACACACACACACACACACACACACACACACACACACACAGACACACACACACACACACACACACACACGCACACACACACACACACACACACACACACAAACACACACATCCACACAAGCACACGCATTCAGATACGCACGCAAGTAGTCAGCACACACACACACACATACACACACATACACACAAGCACACGCATTCAGATACGCACGCAAGTAGTCCGCACACACACACACACACACACACACACACATATTCACCCATACACAGTTACACGTGTAGGTAGGGTTGGCCAGAACCGTATATATACACCGTGTATGACCGTATTTTCGGTGGTTTCCCTGCCAAAAATACCGTACATACACCCAGAAAGGGCTAGTTGAGGCCCCAAATGGGCAAGTGTTTATATGCTCTTTGGTTAATACGGCCCACAATTGGCAAGCTCCAAAATTTACATAATATGAATCTGTCCGTGGATGTGAATTTTGGAGCTTGCCAATTGTGGGGCGTGTGCTTAACTTGCTGTGGCGTGCAGGCCATTTTTTACCACAAATTCTTCATACCAGATCACCCACTGCACCAATCTGGAATAATTTTGATGGTATAGAATCCTTATTAGAAAAGAAAGTCATTGCAACAAAAATGAAAGAAACGGCTGAGCGGTTGGTGTTTTATGAGGATCTGAGCCATTTTCCCATGGAAATCACCACATTAGGGTTTACATGCACCATGTGTGCTCAATCCAGTCTATCTCAGCACGCAAAGCGACCCACATAAAACTGGGCACATGCTAGGGTAGCTCTCAATGCCAGCTGCAATTTGGTACTAAAATGGTGTCGATCGGATGAAGTGGCTGTGGGTGGCTGCCTTTTGAATTAAGAACTGCGCATTTTCATGCATTTCCTCCGTTAACCCCCTCTGATATACACCGTATATACATGGTTCTGGCCAACCTTGTACGGTATAGGGTTATAGGGTTTGCACCACTCTACACCACACACCTGTAGGGTTCCTCCACAGATACACTTATTTCAAGCACCAGCAGGGTCACTGCTTGAATAAAGCATTCAAACGAGAAACTGTACAAGTTATCAAATCGCATTAATAGTTTAATATGCTCATCAATCACGTCCTTTTCAGGCTGGCAGTTCATTGCCCGTTCAGCATGCCCAGGCTAGGCCTCTGACAAAGGAGGAAATTCAAAAAGCCAACCCAAACTTCCAAGGCAGCTTGCAAAACTTGCCAGGTGTGTGTGAGGGGGGGGAGGGTGTAGGTTTGAGTGTAAAGGTGTTTGTGTGTGTATTCTGTGTGTATGTTTATGTATTATGTACATGCTTGTGTGGTTTGATCACGCATTCAAAGTGACAGGGGTCAACACACGTGCCGACCTTGCTTTCCTACTGCCTGAACGTATCACTAAATCTGGCTCACGACACTGTTGCAAGTAAGCTCAATTTCCTTCTCGCCTACCTGCACATAAAAGCTCCGCCTCCTGTTCTTGTTCTCTGCGTAAGTGAGCTCAGGAGCTGTCATCTCTTTTGGTTCGGTTGCTGACTTCACCTCTGCCTACCCTATGTAGGAACAAATGGAAGCGATACCAAGAGCCGGGAGGCAGAAATGCGTGCTGCCTTGGCCAAGAGAATCGCGGCAAGCAAAGCGGCTCAAACAGCACCTCAGGTGGGTTGTGGGTTTTACAGTGCTTGAGTCCACAGCAGTAGGGATAGCAGGGTCCTACAAAAAAGGGCAATTCGCTCCGTACGGAGCGCTGGCAGGATCCACCTGCACATACTTTGTCACACACACATACATACACGCACACACACGCACACATACACATGACACACACACAACACACAAACACATACACGCAATACGCACACAATGTCAAGTTTAAACCAAAGCAATTCAAAGGAAGACTGTGTGCGGGTGCGGATGGAGTGTGTCCTTGCACCATCTCCTACCGAACTTGATAGTGGAGGGTTTTAGGTTGTCCGAGTGATGGCTTCGCTTTGGCATTGCTTTGTATTCGCTGCGCAGAAAGTGCAACAAAAGGTGAGCGCTCTCCAAGATCTGGCCCTCAGGGAAAAGGGAAATTTTTCATTGAAGGCAGAGTGCTCCTGTTCAACCATTTCTAAGACGGCAGCCTGGTCTTTGCAATGAAGAGCGGCAATCAAATGAGTTAGACAATCCAGGGGG
>Ga0307948_1003551_pt1 | contig 11518 bp, 16 predicted proteins | sample OrgLakmetagen280_FD_201824 | JGI IMG/M metagenome (GOLD analysis project Ga0307948, IMG submission 201824) | Saline water microbial communities from Organic Lake, Antarctica - #280 | ecosystem: Environmental > Aquatic > Non-marine Saline and Alkaline > Saline | place: Antarctica: Organic Lake...
TGAGGAGCAGGTGTATAAAGTATGTATGGGTTACGTGGGTTTAGGGGTTAAAAAACGTAGGTGTACGTGTACATGTGTGTATGTGTGTGTGCGTGTGTGTACATGTGCATGTGTGGAGGTGTGTGTGTGTGCGCATGAGGGTGCATGTGTGATTATGTGTGTGTGTGCGCGTGTGTGTGTGTGTGTGTGCTCACCTTTGCCATTCAGATTGCCCTTGCGCTGCTCTGCCTCTGACGGCTGCATCAGCTGCCTTAGGAGAGGACATCGCAGCAACTGTGAAGTATTTTGTGTGTACAAGGTGTGTGTGTGTGTACATGTATGTGTCTGTGTATGCGCTGCACTCAGTACATGTATGTGTCTGTGTATGCACTGCACTCAGTACATGTATGTGTCTGTGTATGTGCTGCACTCAGCTCAGGTATCTGTGAGTGTGTGTGTGTGTGTTTGTGTGTGTATATGTGTGTGTGTGCGTGTGTGTGTGTGTGTGTGTGTGTGTGTGCTCCCTTGTGGATGACATTGCACCAACTGAATTAAAAGGGACTATTTAAACGTACTAAGCTGCTTTGCTCTTACCTGTTTACATTATGAAACTAAATACATTACCGCAACAGCAGCCAGAACCTGGGTGAGCCTACTCCAGTATTCTGTCACTATCCATACTACTGGCACTATCCATACGGCAATACACATCTGAAGGTTTTTAACACGCATTCATACTGTGATGCACATCTAAAGGTAAAAACGCAACCACAATTCGATGCACATCTAAAGGTAAGCACGCAATCATAAATTGTGTCCCTGCTTTAAACTCACGGCATCCTCTGTCACAAAATACACCCACCCACCCACCCACAAACACACCTGGTGCATTGCCCATTGACTTAGCGCTGGGGAGGTGGTGTAGGTTGCGATCACCACGCGAGGATGGGCCAAAGGGCTGGTTCAGCTGCGTGGAGTGTAGGCCCTGAATGCGTGTGGCGTGGGCACAGGCAGGCATGTGTTTACACATGTGTGTGTGTGTGTTCATGTGTGTGTGTTTATGTGTGTGTGTGTGTGTGTGTGTGTGTGTGTGTGTGTGTGTGTGTGTGTTGTGTTTGTGTGCGTGCGCGCTTACTTGTGAAAGTAAAATACTGCAACCTATCATACAGTCGCAGGATTTTACTATGGCCAACGTGCTCAATCAAATGTTACGCCCACATCACCCAACCCTCATGCATCCCCCAATGGGCCCTTATGCAAACACCCACACCCACACCCACCCACACCCACCCACACACCCACACATGTCCTCACCTTACCACCCCGTTCCTTCGCTTGTGCACATCAGCACCCCCACCCCCCACTGCACCTGCACTCTCAATTCCATGCACACTACACTCTGTCTGTTTCTTCCTCCCTTCTTTCTTCTCTCCCTCTCCATCCTACTTCTTTCTTTACATCCTCCTGTTGCACACTCAAGCCCACCTGCATCTTCTCCATCTCCTCCTGCCACTGTGCGTCCTGGTGCACGTCTGCCATAGGTAAACTCTGAACAAACACGTACACCGCCTGTGTGCGAAAAAAAGACATAGGTAAACTCTGAACAAGCACGTACACCGCCTGTGTGCGAAAAAAAGACACCGCACATCTGATCAAGACAGATACAGGCACTGCACGTCTGATCAAGGCAGGCAGACTAACACTGCAGCTGCTTGCAGTATGCCGGGGAGCAGACAACGGGGGCAAATCTGGAGTATGGCTGCATGCTGTGTGTGTATGTGTGTGTGTATGTTTGGGTGTATATGCGTGCGTTTGTTAGTGTGTGTTGGTGTGTGTATGAGTCATATATACGTGTGTGTATGTGTGTATATATACGTGTATGTGTGTGTGTGTTGCGTGTGTGTATGTTTGAGTATATGGGTGCGTGTGTGTGTGCTCTTGTGTGTGTGCGTGTGTGCATTACATGCACGCGGCATCACCTCAAGGAAACGCTGGTCTGACACAAAGTCCACCGGCCCCACATCCACCACCAGCTTCTTGAAGGACAGAATGGTGGCACCAGACACGGCACCTGTTTGCACGCGATTGTGTGAATTTGTGCATACATGTATGTGTACATATGCATGTGTATTCATTATTCATACATGCTGTTGTATGTGCTTGCGTTTATGAATGCTGGAAATCGTGAGGATCCATCCCCCCTCCCCCACGCACACCGTGTATGACTGTGCATGTCACCATGGGACCATTGCTACATGCTCCACGCACAATACGCTGTCCATATGAGTATGCACATTTTTAATGTATGCACATTCTAGCCATCCCTGCATGTCAGCCTCCCCCAAAATTGACGACTCACACATATGCATACACACATACACACACGCTCACTCAAACGCATACACACACATGCGCGCACGCACGCACACAGAGATACACACATGCACACACACACACCTGTGGTGCTGCTGGGCTCCTCTGGCTCCAAATCCTCCTCCGCGACCGAGTCCAGCAGACGCTTGCCCCCTGTATTCACAGGCGTGTGTGTGTATGTGTGTGTGCGCGTGTGTGTGTGTATGTGTGAACACGTCGGAGCGTGTAAGTGCGTGCTGTGTGTGTGTTAGTTTGTATGTGTGTACGTATGTGTGCGCGCGTGTGTAGCTATGTGTGTGTGCGTGCGTCTGCCTGTGTGTCTGTGTCTGCTTGTGTCAGTGGGGTATAATGTGTGCAAAAGTACATGAGCATTTGTGGTAGTGCACCCAGGAGGCATACAGTCATAGGGCAGCTGCAGGTTCTTTAGCAATGCGCACGCACAAGCAAAGCAGCATTTCTTCATGAGCCTTGTGGACGTTAAAAGCGACCAGAGCACACACACACACACGCACACACACTTGCACGCAAATACACACACACACACACACACACACTTGCACGCAAATACACACACAACCAAGCACACACACACACAAACACAACACCCTAAGCCCTCAGCTGACTTGCCTTTGCCTTTGCCTTTGCCCTTCTCCTCTGCCTCGTCCTCCTCGGGCATCGACGCAAAGCCCACCACCTGAAAACAGACACCACATATTTAGGGTTAACCTGTTCTATATATTGCATTTAGAAGCACATAGCTCTGTGAGATGCGCAGCCCAGAAATTTCTGTCCACTTCCATCCACAACAGCTCACACTTATGAAGCACAAAGCTCCGTGAGATGCGCAGCCCAGAAACACTGTCCACTCCCATCCACAACAGCGCACACTTATGAAGCACCAAGCTCTGTGAGATGCGCAGCCCAGAAATTTCTGTCCACTTCCATCCACAACAGCTCACACTTATGAAGCACAAAGCTCCGTGAGATGCGCAGCCCAGAAACATTGTCCACTCCCATCCACAACAGCGCACACTTATAAAGCACCAAGCTCTGTGAGATGCGCAGCCCAGAAAAACTGTCCACTCCCATCCACAACAGCTCACACTTTTGAAGCACAAAGCTCTGTTAAATGCAGAGCCCAGAGACCATGCTGCCCACCGTCCATGCCGAACCTTGCTGGCCCCTCCCATCCATAAATAACAAGACTATTTACCCACCAGTCGCCAGAAAGCCTGCAGCATTTGCCACAGCCACACACGTACATGCAATATACGGTATATTATAAACCCCTTCCAACAGCAACAGCCATCACGCACGCACGCACACACACACACACACACACACACTCACACACTCACACGCTCACACGCTCACACGCTCACACGCTCACACGCTCACACGCTCACACACACATACACAAACACGCTCACACGCACACACTCACGCACACGCGTTCACACACCCTGCGTGTCTTCACTGCCCGATCCGGCCGTCGTGAGCGTGCAGCTGCCGCGGCAATGGCATTGATCTCTGCATCAGTCCCCCCCCCTCCGCTGCCACTACTTCTGCGCTTTCCAGAGGCGTGTGCGCTGGTGCGCCGTTCTGAGGAGCGCCGGTCACCAAAGCGATGCAACTCCCTGCTGGCGCCGCTGTCGTGCTGATGGTCAGCGGTTGAGTCTTCTTTGTTGGCTGGAGGGATGATAAGGGTGGAGCGGCGGCGAGTGGAGGCGGTGGTGGCTGGGTAGGAGACCTGTGGTGTTGAAGTTGGGGGTTTGGTGTGCGTGCGTGTGTTTGTGAAAGCAAAGGAGTCTGTGTGCAATTGTGTGTGTGAGTGTGTGTGTGTGTGTTTGTGTGTGTGTGTGTTTGTGTGTGTGTGTTTGTGTGTGTGTGTGTGAAAGTGTGTGCGTGCGTGTGTAGGTTAGGAAGTTGCCTGACTGCACGTGATCAATCGTGTGGACCAAACTGCGGCGTAAGAATACGAGCAACTGCAATCCTCGGGTAAGTGAAATGCACAAATGGCAAGGATGGAGCGCTTTCATGCCTGCACAAATAAAAAAACACGTACACATAAAACACGCACACTCACACATACGCGCGTGCACACACTCACATACATACTCACATGTGTTTGCAGCCCAGCTGACGTTGACGCCTCTTCTCCTGTTGGTGCCATTGACGCTGCTGCTGCTGCTGCTGCTGCTGCTGCAATGCCATCGCCTTTTGCCCGCTCTGCTCGCAGCCTTTCTAAGGCCTGGGTCTGTCGCGAAGGCGGGGGAGGGCCCTACAAGACAATTGATGCAGGAGAGGCCTATTGTGTGCGTTTGAGTGTGTGTATGAGTGTATGTGTGTGCGTAACACATACGATACAACAAGTCCGTGCAAGCGCACACCTTCGTTTTGGGAAGAGCCTTAGCTGGCAGTAATCCTGCCACTCGATGATCAACTGTGGAACAGGCATGCACTCACACACCCAAGCGTGCACACAAGCACGCACACACACACCCACACTCACACACCCACACCACATGAGCACACAACACGTCTCCACCTTAGTGGCTTGCTTGCTGCCCTCGTTTTCGCTGGCTGTGGTCCCACCACCCACAGCCCCATCACTGCCAGAGTGGGCGGCGGCTTTGGTGGCGCTCCGACGCACACGGCGGGACACTGACGGATCGGATTTGGTGTGGAACTTGTCCTGCGTGTTAAGAGTGTATCGGAGTTAGTAACGCAAATGGAGTTGATACTGCAGTGGGATGAATCAGTGTTGATCACGTGCGTGCGTGCTATCACACGCGTGCACTCGTCCTGAGTGTCAAGAGAGTATTGCAGTCATTAATGCAAAGGGATTCGATTATTTAGCGGGGTCAGTGGGGTCAGTTTTGGAAACATGTGAGCTATCACATGCATATACTTGTCCTGTGTGTGGGGTACGTCGGAGGGGGTCAGTGTTGGACACGTGCGTGCGTGCTATCACACGCGCTAACTTGTCCTGTGTGTTAAGAGTGTGTTGGACACGTGCGTGCGTGCTATCACACGCATTTACTTGTCCTGTGTGTAAAGAGTGTGTTGGACACGTGCGTGCGTGTTATCACACGCATTTACTTGTCCTGTGTGTTAAGAGTGTGTTGGACACGTGCGTGCGTGCTATCACACGCATTTACTTGTCCTGTGTGTTAAGAGTGTGTTGGACACGTGCGTGCGTGTTATCACACGCGTTTACTTGTCTGTGTGTTAAGAGTGTGTTGGACACGTGCGTGCGTGCTATCACACGCATTGACTTGTCCTGTGTGACTGGGGGGGTCAGTGTAGGAGGGTGTGTTGGAGGGGGTCAGTGTTGGACACATGCGTACCATCACACGCGATCATTTATCCTGTGTGTCAAGAGTGTGTTAAGAGGGTCGTTGTTCACTGCCTGTGTAATTTTCCTCTTCTTTAGTTTTCCAATGGCCTCAGTTTGGACACATGTGTGTTATGGCACACAAACAGACGCGCACACATACACACACACACATCAGCCGTATACGCCATGATACAATGGATCAAGGTCTGGCAGATGTGAGAAATATTACGAGCAGGTGCATAAGGTACATTGGTGTACAGGTCAACATTTTACTCAGACCCAAACACGCACACGCACATGCACATGCACGCACACCCACCCACCCTCACCCACAAGAAATGCTCGCACACAGACACACATGCGCACGCACGCACACACACACAAGCTCACGCACACACGCACACACTCACACATACACACACGCACGCACACACACAAGCAATGAACACACCGCGCCGGCTGTATGGGGTACACCCCTTGAATCCAGAAGCCTCTGCTGTGCCGGACCCTGAGAGTCTGCCTTTTTCCTCACACTTTGTTTCAGCTGCCGCTGCTGCTGCTGCTGGGCCTGGATTTGTTGCTGCTGCGCAGATGAATGGAGACGTGTGTGTGAATGTGTATGTGTACGTGTGCATATGTATTTGTGTGTGTGCATGTGCGTGTGTTTTTAATGTGTGAAAGAGAGAGATTGCATACTCTATCTATGGACTCGTACAGATTGAACATGCAAACCTGTAGGCAGATATGTGGCAGCATATGAAAATGAGTGCGTGCATATGTTTACAACAATCCCTGTGGCTGTGCTTGTTGAGGTGTGGCTGCACAGCCTCTGCACAATGCACGATGCTGAAGGCACATGCACTTATGCGTTATGATCATAATATCATATGACACCCACTTGCACATTGTGTGTGGTAGTGTACCTGTGGCTGTGCCCTCTGTGGTGTGGCAGCATCGCTTACTCAATTTTTGCGGATGAAGTGTGTGCTTACATGCTCTCGCAAAGTGCAAGTTGCAATGGTGGCAGCATCGCTTACTCAATGTTTGCGGATGAAGTGTGTGTGCTTACATGCCCTCGCAAAGTGCAAGTTGCAATGGTGCGTGGTAGTGTACCTGTGGCTGTGCCCATTGTGGCGTGGCTGCGTAGCTGCGCACGATGTGGAGAGACATGAGAGGGCGGTCCTTGGCACTGCTAATGGTACGTAGGAGGGACTGGTGGTTGAGGCGCATGCTCTCCATGCGGCCAGCATCGGGAATGTACCTGTGCGGGTATTATTTTGTGGGTGTGCGCATGCGTGTGTGTGTGTGTGTGTGTGTGTGTGTGTGTGTGTGTGTGCGTGCGCGTGGATGTATGTGTGCTCGCGTGTGTTAACGTGTCGGAGTGCATAAGAGCAAGTGTGTACATGAAAACTGAGTGACTGCGTGCCACTCCAAACGAATGATATAAAACATGTGCATGCGCACGCGTGTGTGTGTGTATGTGTGTGTGTGTGTGCGCGTGTGTGTGTATGCGTGTATATGCATTTGTCTGTTGTGTGCAACCTACACCCTAGAGTGCAGGTTCAAAAAAAGCAACAATCATTGTAGGCTTGGCTAACGACCAGTACATCACGCACTGCCATTTACATACATACGCACACACACACATAAACACACATGCTTCTGGAATTGCAAGCATGTTGCTATAAACCTTCTGCTCATCCTGGTCGTCCTGATCGTGACATCTGTGGGAAGCAGCACATGCAAGCACACATGCAAACACACAGGCACCCAGCACTGCAAGCACGGACACAACACACACACCAACACACACATGAAGACACGTACACACTACACACAAACACCTTCTGCCCAGCCTGTTTGCCCCGCTGGTGACATCGGTGGGAGACAGCACCACAGGGCGCAGGGTCTCTAACATCTGGTTGTCCAACTGGAAGCAGTCCACCGACATGGCCACCTACACACAAGGAGATACACACAAGGAGTGTGAAGCTAGCAAACAATAGTGATGGGTCTCGCGCACCCTGAGCTGCCAAATGTCATGCATGCCTCAGTCTTTGTGTACTCCCCTTCCCTCCCCCCTGACCCCTCGCAAGCTGCCAACTCCCTTGCCAAACACACTCACACACACAGGCTGTGCTATTTGATAAAGACTGGCACAGGGCAAAGGAGAATGAAACGAAACGCAGGCAGTGTGACCACGATAACGAAACGATAACGAAACGAAACGCAGGCAGTGTGAGGCACCCCCCACGATAATAAAGGAAAAGGAGCCACTTCGGCACCGGGAACCGTAATTATCCTCCTCCTCCTCCTCCCACACTGTAATTCAGGTGAGCAGATCACAACATACGGACCCTTTCTCTGCTGCGCACCTGCAGCTCCCTCGCGGTGCGTAGCATGCTGGCACGTACGCGCTGCACCGTGAAGTTGAGTAGCTCGTACACAGAGCTCTTTGCACACAGGCCCACGCCTGCTAGGTCCAGGGTGAGGCCCAAACGAATGCCACTGGCAGGGGGCTTGGTGATCTGTGCGTGAGTGTATGGGTTTGTGTGTGTGTTTGTGAGTGTGGGTGCGTTTGTGTGTGTGTATATGTCTGTGTGTGTATGCGTGTGTGTGTGTGTGTGTGTGAGTACGTGAGTGTGTGTGTGTGTGTGTGTGCAATTGTGTGTTTGCATGTGTGCAAGAGAGAGTGTGTTTTGTGTGTGACAGAGCACAGCCCTGCTTGTTTTCAACGACCTTCTGCAGGTCACTGTATGCTTAGTTACATTGACAGCAGCCATGCACTGTGTGGGTTCTCCAAAAGCTCTGTCCCTGTGTGACAGCCACTTTCGTACACTGACGCAGTGTGACCATGGCAGTGATGAACGAACATGGGCACACAGGGTTGCTGCACGGTTCTGGCCAAATTCCAGCCTCCCAAACCCTCTCAAAGCAAACAAACAAGAGAGCTAATAGCATGTGAGTACACGGATAAAAGTAAACCCTCTAAGAGTATATGAACTACAAATTGCAAACCCATTTAGAGAAACAAACCAGAGGTTGCAATCCCTCTGAAGGTATGCAAACCAGAGGTTGTAAACCCTCTAAATGTATACGAACTATGGAGTGTAAACCCAACGCTCACCTGCAACCGCAGCATGACAGCCACGGCAGCTTTAGGGCCATCAGGACCAAAAGCGCCAGCAGCACTGTTGCCTCGATTCCTGCGCCTATGGAGCCTGTTTGTGGTGTGGTGGTGGTGGTGGTGTGTGTGTGTGTGTTTGTGTGTGTGTGTGTGTGTGTGTGTGTGTGTGTGTGTGTGTGTGTGTGTGTGTCTGTGCATGCGTGTGATAATGTGTGTGTGTACACATTACGTGTGTTAGTGCATCAGCATGACGCTCATACAACCAATTGTTTGCAAGCACACAGGCACGTGAGAATGCAGGGCTTGAATTGCATGCACACACACATACACGCACACAAACATTCGCGCACACACACGCACACACACACATGCACACACCACACAAATTCACACAAGCATACCTGCTGCCATGCACTGCACTTGCGTGGACCAGCTGGCCGTTGCGCAGTTTCCACAGCGGCACCCACACATACGTAGGGTTTGCGCTGGGAATGGAGCCCACCAGCAGGTCCGTCTCTGCTAGGGTCACTGAGCGGGCGCGCAGCAGGCCTACTTTGTCTAGGACCTGCGCAGATTGTGTGTGTGTGTGAGGTTTGGTGTGCGATAATTTGTGCATTGGTGTAGAGGGAGTGGGGGCCACGTCATCAAAAAGCCTGCAGGACCAGCTCTTCTCTGAAAGGTAACATGGTTCCAACACATGCACGCATCTCTCGACCTTGCATTACCCGGATCCACACCTGGATTGCACTCCAACCATTTTGGACACTCACCATCAACCACAACACACACACGCAACACACACACCACAAAGATATACACACCTTGATGCACACCACGTTGCTGAGGGCCACACTTGGATTGCACTCCAACCATTTTGGACACTCACCAACAACCACAAAACACACGCACGGACACACGCAACACACACACCACAAAGATATACACATCTTGATGGACACCACGTTGCTGATATCCACACCTGGATTGCACTCCAACCATTTTGAGCATTCACCAACAACCACAAAACACACGCACAGACACACGCAACACACACACCACAAAGATATACACACCTTTATGGACACCACGTTGCTGAGGGCCACGTTCTCAAAGCGCTGCTTATTGCGTGCAAAACGAGGGTTGATGGCGGGGCTTTCGGCATCCACAGTGTGGGTGCGATCAAAGCAGGAGATGGCGACTTGCACGTTAGGCAGGGTGCGCTGCATGGGTGGCAGACACATAACACATTAGACATGTCATGGTAAACGTGTGGCGACGGTGGTGATGTGTGCGGTCAGATCAAATAACGATTGGCATTCGGGCAGGGTGCGCTGCATGGGCGGAAGGCAGTGTGTAGTAGCAGAAGCATGTAAAGTGTTCCAAATTTTGCTCTGGGACAATAAGGCAGTCTACACGCCTGGCGTGCTTGTGTACAAGCACACGCACCTGCAGGTTGTTGTTGGAGCCGCCCTGCATGCCCCCGAGCGTGGTGAGGATGTCTTGCTGCCAACCAGAGCGTGTGGACAGGTTGCGTACCTACAGAAAAAGTTACGAAATGAATGCATGCGATAAGGCAGGAGGTGTTGGACCACACACACCACACACACACACACACACGCACACACACCCCAGTGTGTGGGAACAAGTTGTACACTGTTCGCGGTCAAATGAAAAATTTGCGCCTAATCGGTTTATTGCGTCATGCGTTGCTGCTGAAGCAACGTGCGTACCAAAAAAAGCTTACAGCTTCACAGATACGCATACGTGTAATTTATGGCAGTCTTGGAAATCCATGGCGCACACACTATTTTTGAGTGTTTTTTAATACTCAACCAACCCAGCCTCACCTCCAACACACTGACATCCAGGTTCACAGAGCAGCTGTTCTCCTAATCCACTGCACGTTCACAGCACTTTCACACAAGTACACCACACAGCACAACCTCACCTCCAGCACACCGACGTCCAGGTTCACAAAGTAGCTGTTGCTGATTTGCTGCGCATTTACTGCAGGAAGGCTGTCCTCAATGTCACAGCTGTGCACGTCGCTGCCTGCCCTATCTTCATCCTCGTCGCCCAGGGGGGAGAGGATCTCCTCTGTACGTGTGTGTGTGTGTGTGTGTGTGTGTGTATGTGTGTGTGTATGTGTGTGCACGTGTGCACGTGTGCGCGTGCACAGGATCAGGTTGATATTTAAACGCTGTTCACCAATTCAAGACAAAAAAATGTGCGGACACCAAAGTCTGTCCAACCGACCTGCTGTGTGCGAGCATGAGCAAGCAATGACCTGCAATCCGCACGACTGCATTGTATTGAGATCAGTCACTCACACCCACACCCACACTAGCAACGATCTTCCTCCCCGCTCACTATTTTGTTTGCACCCTCGCCTTGTAATTTTTCCTTTGATGCGCACTGAATGACAGGGAGGCGCCCCAGTGCGCTGTGCACTGAGGCTGCAGGTGGGTGGGTGGTTTGGGGTGTGCGCACGTGTGATGAGGAGACTGCACCCCAAATTTCTCCTCACTCGCCCACTCGCCCACACTCCCAACCTTGTCACCCTGAACTCTGGAAAACCTACCTACCTGCCATGTTACCGCCATTTTACTCCCAACCACCTGTTCACACTTGTCAACCTGAATTTAGAACACCCACTTGCATCCTGGTCTCGCCCCCCCCCACCTGATCCAGCCTAGCCC
>Ga0307948_1003564_pt1 | contig 11495 bp, 12 predicted proteins | sample OrgLakmetagen280_FD_201824 | JGI IMG/M metagenome (GOLD analysis project Ga0307948, IMG submission 201824) | Saline water microbial communities from Organic Lake, Antarctica - #280 | ecosystem: Environmental > Aquatic > Non-marine Saline and Alkaline > Saline | place: Antarctica: Organic Lake...
CTCCAGCCGCACCCTGGGTTTCACCCCGCCCTTGTAAACCTCCAGTGTACCAAGGGACTTGCACCCGTGCTACAATGCGTGCTAAGTTATTTCACGTTAACACTGTTTACTGTTTACGATCAAGCATTTACCATATCAATGGCTTGTTCTGCTAAGCCATTCCTAGCTGTGTACTCTCTGATCATATCATTACAAGTCAAGAAGTCCCTCTGGGCTCCCAGTTGTTGTTATCTTCTGTGTAATCGGCCCACTTGAAAATATGATTTAGTTGAGGAACGCACTAAATAATCCAGCTTATGTGGCTCACTAAGGATGTGCGAGATTAGAACCTGTCATGGGCTTGAATGTGGTCGTTGCACGTGTGAGTGAACACTTGTCAAAGTTTGTGAAGGAGACACAATCATACACACATTGGGCGTTTAAGTGCCAGCTCCTGTGGATGGGCCACATGTGTCCTCCCTGGCGTGCATTTCATCAAAAATGGAAACTTTATACCAAAACTCCATCCACTTAACTCTCTCCTAGACAGCATTCTTGCATTTGTAAATACACCAAAGAGTTGTGGTCTGCCAGCAACTCATTTTCTGTACACATTTCCAGGTACCACCTCCATGCCTGCAAGGCTCACACAAGAGCTAGTTAGCTCGTGCTCTGTAGTGGCATATTTCAGCCTGTTTTACATCACTTCTTGTGTACGCCACTGTATGTGACCCCTTTGCATCAGTACACCGCCTGTTCCCACAACAGATGCATCCGTGTGTGCATGGAATGGCTTGTCCCGATCAGGTACAGCAAATACAGGAGCAGTGTTGAGTGCCTCCTTTATTGCTCAAATACAGTGAGCACCACCTGATCCTCTTCTGGCGTGTGTGTCATGACCATAACTTCATCCAGAACTTTATCCAAATAGACCAGCACAAATCCCCCATGTGCTCCTGAAAGGTCTGGTTCATAACTGTTTGAAAAATGTACGGTGCATTTGTCAGCTCATAACACAACAACTTCCACTGGAAATGTCCCATAGTTGTGATCATGGCTGTCTTAGGCTTCTCTTTGTCATTATGCGTTACAAGAAGCGTGTACACACGTAGCCGTGTATTGGTGAGCGTATGCGTGGTAGTTCCCTGGACTTGTGTGAGTGCAAACAAATAATGGCAATTGTTTATTGTTTCCTATATCAGTGTGCAGGAAAGCACTAGGAAACATGCCGGCCATGTCAGTGCTGTGGGCCAAAGTGACAGGGGTACATTTGTTTTAGAAAGGAAGACAGCTGCGGCTTTTGTCATTTCTGCGCGGTTTGACAAATTAAACGTTTCACTCCATTCATGCTTAGGCCTATGAAGACCTGTTGGAAGAGGCAAAGGATGAAGACGGGCCCATCAAGTAAGAATTTGTCTGAGCGTTTGAGCTGAACGGTTGCAATGTCTGTGGATGGCTCAACTGCACTGAACATTTGTTCCATTGGTAATGCAGTCCGTATGCTTGGTTGAGTTACTTGTTTGGCAATTTTCTGTTGCAGAGAGGTTTGCATTTGTTAATGACACAGCTCACCTGTGCAGTACGGCCTATCACCCAAGACATCAACTCATAAGCATTGTGCCCTTACCACTTGTTATTTTATTTCGTATGTGAAATGGCAGGTTGTACACGAGCGCAAAACAATATCTACCGTAGATCCACGACCTAAATATTAATCTAAATTTTCTAAATATTAATTAAAATTTTCGTTTTTTGCTCAAAAGGGGTGTGGGAATTGATTTTATTGTTCGAAGGGACTTTGTGAGGGTCCTATCGGGAATAATAAGTGAATTCGAGAGCCCCCCACTGCTGGCTGCTGCTGCCCCTGCTGCTGCTGCTGCTGCTGTTGCTGCTGCTGCTGCTGCTGCTGCTGCTGCTGTTGCTGATGATGCTGCTGCTGCTATTACTGTGCAGGCTGCTGGACAGACTGACCATTGACTGCATGGGGAGAACGACAGCTGTGAGTGCTTGCACGTATGCTTCCCTCAATCGGAGAAGCAACCTTCTCTTACCCATCTTGCCATCTTCACTCACTTTGTGTGGATGTCCCAAAGGAAGGGCCTGAAGGGGCTGTGAGAGGAGAAAGCTTGTTGGAGCCGTGCGGGCGCCCCACAGGCTCTTCATAGCCTTGCCCCTTTCTTTTACCTCTGCCTCTGCCAGCTCCCTGAGCTGCCTCTCCCTCTGCAGCTTCTCATAGTCTATCTGCTGAGCAGCCGGCCTCTCAGCTGGGGAATGGGGCTTCGAGGAGAGGGCCAGGGGGGTCAGTTTAGTTTGGAGATTTACCTGGCATGCTGGGAGGCCACTTTTGGTCAAAACCACTAAACATAATTAAATTTTTTTTTGACTTTGAATTTAGTTTGGACAGAGCTCCAAGAATTAAAAAGCTACGGTTTTTGGCCAAAAAGTTATTTAATTTCTGAAGTGACTGTGGATCTACGGTTTTCAAAGTTATTTTAAACAGTGTCATGCCATCCAATTACCTCTTCACAGGAAGCTGGAGGTGCGGCTGCAGAACTTGCGTGCTGCCCACAAGAGAGAGGAGGGGGAGGCAAGGCAGACAGAAGCCAAGCTGCTAAGTTTGAACAACAAAATCGACGAGGACAAGCAGCAGGTGGACAACCAGATGGAGAAGATACAGTGAGTGCCGGCATTGGATGGAGGCTTGCTGAAGAATATTTTTCTACGGAAACTTGTATTGAGTATATGAATGGGGTTCATGAGTTGGTCAAACCTTAGCATTGCACACTGCATAAAAGCTTTCAGGCCAAGCCTACCATGCATGCATCATACATAAAAAACACGCTTCGTGACTGGTCGAACCTGAAACTGAAGTACATCCTTATATTAAGGTCATGCAAACTTTCATGTACTCTGCTGCGGTATTGTTTGGATGTGCAGCAATTAGCTCAAACCCTCAACCTTGACTCGTACTCAGGTACCTGCATAGAGAGAGTGACCGACACAGGAGTGATCTTGTGCGGCTGCACAACTCAGTGCAATCTGTGGAGGAAGACCTGGGAAGGATGCCTGTCAGCCTTGCCCCGGAAGTGGGTGCTTCTGCTTGCTGTTTGTCACGGTCTTAAAATATTCCCACAAGCATTTAACCAGAGGGGATCAACGGAGGAAATGCCTGAAAATGCGCATTTTTGCATTCAGAAGGCAGCCACTTACAGCCACTTCATCCGATCGACACCATTTAGTACCAAAGTGTAGCTGGCATTGAAAGCTACCCGAGCACGTGCCCAGTTTTATGTGGGTCGCTTTGCGTGCTGAGATGGACTGGATTAAGCACACATGGTGCATGTAAACCCTAATGTGGTGATTTCATGAGAAAATGGCTCAAATCCTCGTAAAACACCAACCACTCAGCCGTTTACATTTTTGTTGCAATGATGTTCTTTTCTGAAAAGGAATAGAATATATACCATTAAGAATGTTCCAGATCAATGCAGTGGGTGATCTGGTATGAATAATTTGTGATATAAAGTGGGGTGCACGCCGCGGCTTACCAGGCGTGTGCCCCCAAATTAGGCAGCCTCAAGCAAAAGTGCTCTGGAAAGAACATTTTGATGCCTAGTTTGAAGCTACCAAATTTGGGGGCCCATACGTGGGGAACATTTGAAAAACATGCCCATTTTGTGGGGAGTTGTCCACCTCTGGCATTTAGCAATGGTTCTATCACCTGACTTTCGGTTCTGTCGTTGTAGTCATATTTAATTGGTCTCTGTCCTCATTGATATCTTCACACATTTACCGTCCTTAAATGGTGAGATGTTTTTCTAATGATAGGTTAAAAGACAAGACTCCATGCCTTCAGACCATTTGTGGTATTATAACACTTCAATTTGCCACTTATATCATGCTCTTGTCTTGCGTCAGGTGTGGTGTATGCCCTTCTATATTGCATCAAATTTTTTACCTTGTGCCCAACCTTCCTCTCCTCTCTGTATCTCTCAATTGTTTTGCAGCTGGTGCAGCGGCAACAGGATTTGCAGGACGAGCAGCGAAGGCTCACAGCTGAGCTGTCGCGTGTGGAGGAGGACGAGCAGGAGCATCGCAATCGCGTGGTCATGATTGAGCCGCAGCTTAAACAAATCAATGGTGTGTATTGGCCCAAGTGGCTGTGGGCACAGGAACTGCTGAGTACACTGCAGAAGTACTTAATGGCAAGAGCGACCTAATGGCAGTTAAAACTGTCCTGGCACAGCTTGCGCTGTGGAATTCATGGCTTGATTGCTTAACAAATAGTCAGCGCAAATGCCTTGCTTGCTGCTTTCTTGTTCTCTCCACTTAAGCATCTTGCTGCTTTCTTCGAACCCTTTTTGTTGTCGGGTATGGGCGTCACTAATGCAGCTGCTGACTTTATAGCTCAATTTATAACGAGGTTCTGAGCTTCTAGCCAGTTAACTGTCATCAAAGGTTTTTCAGGCAGTGTGTTTTAGAGTTTATCACAGGGATGATGCAAATTTTAAGTCAGGCCAGCCATCCCTGTGAGAGTTCTTGCCCCAAAGCAGAAAGGTACATTTAAGTATGTAAGAACCTTAATTAGATGTGTTTAACTGGGGACATATTGGTGAAGGTCCGGGGGTCTGGGGTGTAGGTCCGGTTTTTGACCCCCTTTTGGCAGGGAAACTACTAAAAAACAAGGCTTTGGGCGGGATGCATGGATTGCAAAGCTGATTTTTGCGATGAGCATCGTATAACAAAAGCTCTAAATCATGACGATCTTATGGCCTGAAATGGCCCGGCAGATATGAACGCTTCGCTCACAGCTCCTCCTGAGGTGAGATCATCATTGTTTTTAGTATACTCGCAACAAAGTCATGTGGTCAGGTCAGATTTGTAGTTAGACAGCTGAGCACAAATTTTTGTTTTCAATATTTTCAGCTGTTGTTGCCCAGCACAACCCAACCCCAGCAATCCAGGCCAAATACTTGACAACGTGTGCCTTGGGAGCATACTGAAAGGTTCCCGACGCTCAGTTGATGGACAGAAAGTGTGTTTTCAGGGAAAGTGTGTTTCCAGGAATGCACCATTTTTCCCCAGCAAACAGCCCACGCACTAAGTCCTTTACGGGCAAATTTCCAATCCATCTTTTGCTTTGATGGGTATGGTTTGACCCAAGACCTATCTAGGAACAAAAGAATTGGTGAATTTCGGACCAAAACCTGCATTTCTACACGCAGGCCACCTTTTTGGAAGGGAAATGTCACAAATCCAGTCCCCCTGACATTACTTTCCTGTCAAATTGATGGTGTAGGACTCTTCGTAAGAGTCTTGTTCTGGAGCAAATTTTTTTGCAGTTTTGACAACCTTCCTATTCTGGGGTATTCCTTTCCTCTGTCTTACGCAAATCCCCCATTTTCGGTCTTTAAGGTGCCTTACGGCTCCAATGGAAATATATGCTTTGAATGATTAAAGAGTGATGCAGCTAGGGAAGCTGGCTACAGTTTCCTATAAGTTTCCCCCCTGATTGAGGAGAGTGAACTCCCCCTGGCACGCCTTTTTAAATTCCATCCAATAGTACCTGCTGCATGATGTTGTGCATGCCTATATGAGGCAGAATTCCGATGACATTTGAGATTCTGTGAAATGATCACAGATATATTATGAAACAACCCCATAGCAATAGCAGACCCCCCTTAGCCCCTTCTCCCCCTGGACCCCCTCGAAAATTAACCTCCTATACCAATCAATAGCTCTAAACGTCAAGATTTCAAAACAATAGCTTGTATTAAATTGACCGATGGCGTCAAAGTCATAAAACTGGCACACATCTGGCTGGAGCCTGGTTGTATGAATGTTACAACTAGGATCCTGCGTGTACTTAGTATCCTGTGTGTGCTTAGAAACCTGCGTTGCGTTACCTTGTTAGCAAGCTGAATTTTATCCTGCAGGCCATAAATGCAACAGCCTATTATACATGGAAATTTACACTGATTTAAAGTCATACGTGAAAATGAAAACAGATTGCCTAGGAGGTCGCATTTGCCCCTATTTAACTGATCACTTTTACTCAGCTATAATAACAGAGTAGCTCTGTGATTCCTTGCTGACCTTCCTGTTCTTTGTTGTATGCTCTCATTTGTACAGACAACCTCAACAAGTTGAGCAACGTGCGCCTCATTCGTCTTGAGCGGCTGGAGAATGCTGCAAGGGTGCCTGGCATCCGCAGCACGTACGAATTCGTGCAGCGCAACCGCGCCCAGTTTAGAGGACCTGTGTATGGTGAGAGCAGGATCTAAATGCTTGTTCTTCAGAAGTCCACATCCTGTGCTGTCTGTTTGTTTCATTGAGGTCCGTTACCGTCACTAGGTTGAGTGCTAGCAATAAGACCTGCGCAGATGTTGATGAACAGGTGTTCGTATAAAAATAGCTGCCTTCCTCCATGATTGTCCCTCATATTCAAATCCCTGCACAAACTTCTTGCCAAGTCTCCCCCTCGTTCAACGTACTCCTTTCTGACTTATTTTCCTTGATGTGCTGTTGCCTGGGTACCCACGCCCACACATCTCTGGCACCAGCAGCCTCTGTACACATGAAAGGACCTTCCATACATGATGGCAGAGCCTCCTTATTGCTGCTTTGTCCACCCCAATGCTCTAGATTACCCGCAGCTGCGGTGAAATTATAATCCTCAAATTGAGCGTCCTCTTGTGAGACTTCAGAGTTCATGCCTGGACCTTTAGCTTCACCTCTAATTTGCGCAAACCGTGGCCCCACTCCAGGACCTATTGCTGTGGAGATGGATGTGGCCGACCCAAAATGGGCACCATTTGTGGAGCAGCAATGCAAGCCACACCTCTTAAACTACTGTGTGACGTGCAGGTATGTTGGCTCAGATGTGGCTCTAGATCTACAACTGCCGTGACACTATTGCGTCAGAACTGCACGTATCTGTATGAACGGAAATTATATTAATTTAGGACCTAGCGCTATCCTAGCGTGTGACGATGAATCTACCTAAGCAGCTGCACATAAATGTGCTGTTACACGTGTTAGCGACAAGCCATGGAAGCAATCATCCATACGTACCCATGTTTGTCAGTGTTGCTTCTATCAGGTGTCAACAGCAATCATTCACAACAGCAATCATTCACAGCAACAATCATTCACAACAGCAATCATACACACACGTTTTACTCATGTTTGTCAGTGTTGCTTCTATCAGGTGTCAACATGACTCGGTTAGTCCGATCTTGATGTGCAGTCAAAGATCATTCTCGAATGTCGGACCCCCTGGATAACGCCCACGTTGGTTTTCAATTCTGAGCAAGTCACTAAATGTGGCATGAGTGGATTTCCCCTAACCACATGCCATGCCTGCTTATATGTTGGAGAGGGGGTGTGCTGCATCAATTCTTGGGAAGGGTACTAATACCTTGTTTGTGCTCTTTGCCTGACAGGGAGGACGAAATGCTACTGACGGACTTTATCTCGGTCAAGAACCACTTTTCGTTCTCAATATACATCTTTGATGGAAACTTCCACGCACCCCTGGTCCACCGCCTAGGCGATGCCTCAGCGTACAGGTGAGACTCAAAACAAGAAAGATGAACATGAGCTCCTGACGCAGTTGGAAGGTGCTCGGCAGTGATCACGTGTGCACGTAGGTGAAGTGTGCATGTAGGTGTAGTGTGCACGTAGGTGAAGTGTGCACGTAGGTGAAGTGTGCACGTAGGTGAATTGCGCACGTAGGTTAAGTGTGCATGTAGGTGTAGTGTGCGCGTAGGTGAAGTGTGCACGTAGGTGAAGTGTGCACGTAGGTGAAGTGTGCACGTAGGTGAAGTGTGCATGTAGGTGTAGTGTGCATGTAGGTGAAGTGTGCACGCAGTGTCACCGGGGTGAAAAATGCTTTGCCTTGGTTCTATATTGAACCTGCTTGAAGCGGCGTATGCTCGCCCCAGCATATAAGGTTTCTGCGACAGAAATGTGAATTGTAAAGGATTCTGGCCATTTGTGATAGAACGGATGGGCGCATACACAAATGTGCTTAAAGTCAGCTTAGCAAAGCTCGCCCAAATAAATTGCCTAAGAACAAACACCACTATCTGAGCATGCAGGACCCTTTGTGAACATATCCGAGCTCCCTGCACACTTAGTTTGTGCCGGTGTTGCCCTGGCGTTTACCCACCAGGAGGTCAATTTCCAAAAGGTTCTTCCTGGCGCCAAAAAATATTACAGGAGTGATCTAGGTAATAATCTCGACATATTGGTGAAGGTCCGGAGTCCTGGGGTGGGGGTCCGGTTTTGGACCCCAGTTGTGGCCGGAAATTTCGAAAAATCAAGGCTCTGGTCGGGATGTATGGATCGCACAGTTGATTTTTTTGACAAACGGCACATTGTCTGAGCTTGTACACGCGACAATGTCATAGTCTGAAATGGCTGAGCCATTCTCCTCCTGAGGTCGGATTGTCAACATTTCAAATATTGAGGCAACAAAGTTGTCTGGTCGAGTCGGATTTGTATTTGGGGATCTGAGCACAGTTCCTTGGTAATTTTTAAAACCTCACCTTTAGCTGACCACCAAAAGCCACCCCCAGTATTCCAGACCATAAAACTTGACAGGGCGTCCCTGGGGAGCATTAGAAGGGCCCCTAACACTCAGGTGGTAGCCAAAAAGCGTGTTCCCATGGTTTTCTGGATTGCACCATTTTTGTCCAGTAAATTGGCCCACGCATTAAGTCCTTTGGGACACATTTTCATGTATGACCCTTACCCTCTGGGAACAAAAAGAATGGTGAAGTTTGGACCAGAAGCTGCGCTTCTACACCCATGTCACCATTCTGGAAAATTGCACAAATCCAGCCCCCGATAAACACCCCAGACCCGAGTCCACTAAATTCCATGCAGAAGTGTTACAAATTTATATGAACCTGTTTATGACCTCAGATGTGAAATATTCGGATATGGCATTTAATCCCTCACTGACTTAAAGTCGTGGCTCCACAACCTCCGTGCTAGATGGTCCTTATGCAGCTCCAGATTTGTTCAGTCTTTGCCTGCACACACAGTGAGCAGTACGGGATTCAGACCACGTTGGACCAGACATTCCAGGCCCCTGGCCTTATCAAGCACGTCCTGGCCAACAAAGCAAAGATTGACAGGTGTGCGAGCGTGAAGGACGGACGCAGTGGTTTTGACTCCAAATGACTGCATGCATAAGGGGAAAGAAAGTGTTGCAGTTTCAGACCAGAAATTCTCTTTTTCCCCTCCTATCTTCCAGCGGCAACGCTATGAGCCAATTGTCTGCACATAATATCTGGTACTTCCGATTACAACGGGCAGTGTCTATTGATCTAGACAAATAGCAAGGCTTGCAAGTTTTTTGACACGGCTCCACCAGATACTAACAGGCCTCCCTGGCTTTTGAAATTTGTCTTGGCGAATTGCAACAAATTACGTCCAGCTGCCTCCATGAAGGGGATTTTGTGTAGCTCGTAAGGCCACCCTCCCTGTGACATGGTAACAACCATGACAGTGGTGCCATGGGACATTGTCAACTTCCTGCCCATATTACTCTGTTCATTCTCTGGAAGCTGTTTGCTTCATGTATGCTGTACATACTCAGTCTTGCCTACTGTGGAATCCTCAAAAGAATGGGCTTGGTGCTGTGTTGCAGGGTGTATATGGGGGAGGATCAAGCTTTCAGAGCCTCAGGCGAACTGTTTGCTAACACATTGGTCCGAGACCTCTACACCCTCTCAAGCTCAGGGCAGCGTAACAAGATGAGCATGACTGTATCGAGGTAGGTGGTCGACCTTGAAAACCTTGCGATCTTGCATATGTTACCTTATACATTTTGCACGCCAACATTATTTGTTTTGGTTGACTGTATGTTGCACCTCTTGTGCTTCTCCCTGGGCACTCGTTTTGCTTCCTTACTTTGTCTGTGACCGTGAGGTGCAGAAATCGTCCAGAGTGATCTTGCTATGACTGCGGTCTGGCATATATACTAACATATTACAGTTGTGCATGCCATTTTGGTGACATTGGCGCTGTTTGTGTGCTTCTATAGGTACAATGCAGCGGCTGTGAACACACTTTATACCGCGGTGCACCCAGCCAAGATGCTGGGTGGCGGGCCTGCAGCCTCTGAGGCAGACAACAAAACTGCCGCTCTCCAAAGAGACAGGTCACGAGTGCAGCAGGTACGTAAAATGTAATTTTACCAAAGTGTGTTGGACGTCATGTCTTGGCTTTCGAGGTGCTAGGTCAGTGTCTAGTTTATAAGCCCAGCGTGCTGAAATGGGTGAGGGCACAGTGCATTGCACACTCACATGCTGTAACAGTGGTTGTGGCGCATGTGCTATTCCGCAATTCAAATATTTGTTTCATCGTGCCTGTGCACATGTGTTGTTGCTGGTCCACCACAGCTAGCAGCGCATGTCTGTACTTCTCAAAAACGTCCACTCCTGACAGTACCTCAAATGTTACTTGTCGATGTCTGCAGGACCTGAGTGCTGCACATGCGGCCCTGAACAAGGCACATACCCAAGTAGATGATATGCGCTCTGACCTCAGTCGTATCCTCAACAGCCTACAACAGCTTGCTGCCAAAAAGCGTGAAATTGAGACGCTCAAAGCAAAGTAGGTCGAATCTGATAGTATGATTGTGAGTTGGATGTTTTGTGAATGCAGGTTTGGGCTCTAGAAGTTGCCTGCTGGTTGCAGGAGTGGGTGGTGCCGCTGTAGCCTTGTGGGCTATTGCAATAGCATAGAAGAACTGAGCCTTCGGGCATTTGTCTACAGATTTAGAGGAGCATGGAATGCATGCTCATTTTGTATGTACCATGTGACTATGTGAGATTTAGGGGGCAGTTTGGTTCTCAATTGAAACTATGATATTATTCCTCATGTTGGCCCAAACCATACATACCGAAATTTGGCAAATCAAAATACGCCGATTATCTGGGACCGTATCTGGAAGTACCTATCCGTCCTTTATCCGTATGACGGTGCGTGGATTGTGGCCAACCGTATATGGACCGTATTTGCAGGGGGTACACTCCAGACACAAGTTCAATTCCGAGCAGAAGCAGCCCCTTTTGCTCTTTCTGGTCAAACTATTTTTCTGGCGCTTTTTCTTACTGAGCACTTCCTTTGCTTCCTTTTCCTGGTGGCTATGGTAGTTGAATCCTTGTTTGCATTGAAACAGGCTACTTTCGAGTCTCTATGGCTGAAAGCAGGTCTAGCTCCCCAACCAATCATGTTTTGGCTTTGAATATCGAGTCATGTGTGCTCAGCTCTTCAAGAGCTGCAGAATGACCCATTTATGATACATTATGAGTGACTCCAAATCCCCCTTAATAGTTTATACGGAAATACGTCGTATATACGGTTATATATGGTGTATATATAGTATATAGAAATCCCATGTACGGTTTGGGCCACCCCTAATTATTGTGCACATTCGCAGGAGGGTAAAAAAAAATCATGACAGTCATGTGTAGATTTTGGGCCTCCGGCCCAGAACC
>Ga0307948_1003575_pt1 | contig 11472 bp, 6 predicted proteins | sample OrgLakmetagen280_FD_201824 | JGI IMG/M metagenome (GOLD analysis project Ga0307948, IMG submission 201824) | Saline water microbial communities from Organic Lake, Antarctica - #280 | ecosystem: Environmental > Aquatic > Non-marine Saline and Alkaline > Saline | place: Antarctica: Organic Lake...
TGGTTGGTGTGGCTCTCTAGTCTTGGGGTCTCTGCGGGCTTGTGGGGTTCAGTCTAGCCGTTAGCAGCCGCCTCTTTAGGATCTTCGGTCGTGCTAGGCTCCTGCTGGTCGTTGCTCTGATTTTGCAGTAGGCGTGGTGTCTTTGCTTGTTAGGTTGCCTGATGTCCAGAGGTACTCTAGCCTGCCTTCTCTCTGACTCCAACTTTCAAGGTTAGGCCTTTTTCTGTCTGTTCTTCAGACACACTCTTAGCTTGTGCTTTTGCGAGCGTGGGCCAATTTCTCAGACTGTGGTTTTTCAAGGAGGGTTTTTCTGTTTAGGCAGGAGTTTCCTTTTCCCAGTCTTATAGGTTTTTTCCTTCATTCTGTCAGGCCCTTGCTGAGGACCGTGTAACAACCCCCACCAAAAAAAAAAAAAAAAGTGGTTTGTGGTTTGTTTATTGACCAAAGGTCGAATGTCCTTCCAGCAGTTGTAATACCCCGTGTCTGTTTTGGCACTCCCCAATCTGTGTGATTTGCACATTTTTGTTTTCAGCTTGGCCTTTACATAAGAGAGTGCATGAAGCCTATGTGTAATTGCCCCTCTTCCGCTGGGATTCTCATCGCATTGATGAATCCCTGGTATTTTTTAACTCTCTAGCTAAAGCCTATAACTATCAATATGACTTCTCAGTACCGTAGGGTAAAACTTTCAAGTCACAATAGCTCCTATCAAACAAAATATTGTGCCTTTATAAAGCCTTGCAAAGATTTAGAGTAACCATTTCACACTAATGTTTTCAGTACTGTTATCAACTCTCACCAGGAGCCTGTTTCAGGTCAAGCCTGCAACCCTATTGATCCCCATTGACTTTTCTTTTCCTTTTCGCGCTGGAGTAGCTTTACGGTACTCGGTACCAAAGTGGCTCCTTTTCCTTAATTAATGTGGGGAGTCGCTTTCATTGCCTGCGTAGTTTTTTCTTTTCTTTTTCTTTTCTCTTTCACAAAAGGAATGGGTGCCTAAATGTGATTGAAATGTGATTAGAATACTCCTGAATCATTTTTATCAGGATATGATTGCTATTGAATGAAATACTACTCAATCAGTTTCAATCACTATCAGCTATCAGTCAAGATCAATCATCGCTCGAATTTTCTGACGCAGTACTACCAAAGTGGCTTCCAGTCCATAATCAACATGGGATACTGAGGTTTTAATACTCAATATGTGTACTTTTACCCTGTATGGGATACTGAGCCTAATGGATTTTCCATATTCTGACAGTAAGGTGAGGTATTGGGTATAACAGCATCATGACCACGATGTCCGTGTGAGCGATTGGTTGTTGGCAATTCCTGACACGAGTGCTTGGTGTTGCTTCAGTGAGTAGGCTCCAGGTCCAACATTCTGCATCAATAAGAAAGTGGAGATGACGCTTCAATCACGATGTAGCCATACAAAAGCAAGTGTCAAGCAGTTTGCGCTTGTTTCCTAGTATCTTTTAAGTGTGGCATCACTGCAAACGTGAATTCCAATTCCCTTTTTTGTCCACTATAATAAAGGCTTTGTTTTCTGTTCTTGCTTTTGTTTTCTTGTGGGGCAAGGGATTACCACAGAGGGAGGCAACTGAGGCACAAAATAGGCATGGTTCAATATGCTTTCTAAATCATGTGCACCATAATTGTCAAGCTCCAGTGTTTACATAAATATAAAATGAACTATGGGTGCAATAGCAATTGAAGCACATGTATGTATGTGCTTAGTTGCTGTGACGGAAACCCAACTCTTTGTTGTCTCCATAACAGATCACCTACTGCATCAATTCCCGTGGCTCTTTTTGCGTTTAAGATTATTCCCCATACACAAAAATCATTGCAAACGCTACGAAGTGAAGAGAATGAGTGGTTGGCTGGCAAGACATGCGAATCAAAGAGATCTCCCACGGTAAGCACCCTTCTGTATTATCAGTATCCTATGCGTGTGTTTACTCCTGTCAATTTGTACATAGAGCAACCTGACTAAATCTAAGAACATGCTCTGGTAGCTTATTACGTCGGCTTTAATTTGAAGCTATACCGTCTTGCGCTTTTAGTAATGCGAGGCCTACTTTTTGCGAGGTGCCCAGATAATTAGAATAATTAATTTGCGAGCATTTAGTTTTTTTGCGAGGTCCTTCAAAAGTTAGGAAAATTCGCGAAATTTGTAACTTTTTCGGGGTCTTCCTAGGGTTCCCTCCCCCCCTTGGATGCCTCTGGAGGCTTCTACTTCTGCTACTTGTGCGGCTCCCTGCTGCATGCAAGCACACAGTGCTCCAAGAGTTTGCACCTGAGACAGCTGTAGCTCTACCCTCATGCTTCTCTCCTGGATAACATGAACCCCCATACGAGGCTGTGCATGGGTCTGTCCAAAGTCCAAATGGGACAAGAAAGACTTGCTGGTCAGCAGCAGGTGCTTGCAAGCTTGCACAAGGCAATGTCAACCTCAGAAGCTCCCAAGGCAGAACCACGCTCGCTTCTCAGGGGACAACTCGGCCATAATGATGATGGTTGCCCCTGAAACGATGGGGTCCTTTGCAGACCCCAAAATTGTCCCTGCTGGAAAGTCGAAGTTTTGCGAGGTCCGGAAAAAAAAATTTCAGCCTGACCTAGCGAGGGGCATCAATAATTATCAGTTATTCGCAAAACAACCAAAGCACAATAAGGTATTGTTTTCAGGTTGATGAAGTAGTGTGAGTAGTTGCCCTTTGGATGTTAATAAGGAGCATGTTTGGTTCGCTGCTAAACTTAGGGGCTAAACCAAAGTGGCTCCTTTTCTTTAATTGATGTGGGGAGTAATTTCCACTCCATGCGTAGTTTTTCTTCTTCATGTTTTGGGGACTTGCTCAGTGACCCCCTTGGGATAATCACGTATACCTCCTTGTTTTCCTCCCTTTACCTGGTCGATGGCATACACAGTGGCTGTGCTGTCTCCACATCCCGCAGCTAGCAATGGCTGGTACGGGTGCCATGCCATGCACGTCACAGGACCAGCCTTATGGGACAGATACGTGGATTGGGGACGGATTGCTCCCACCTGCACGACAAACAAATACAGAGCCAAGTAAAGCCAGTTAATGCCACGGCTTCAAGTGCCCTGTATAGCTTGTGACATCGCGTTTTAAGGCGTGAAGAATGCGTGCAGCGTTTTAGAGGGGTTAGGTGGGGTGCCTCACTGATTGTCTGCACAAGTGACTCCGGAAATGTCGACTGACCTACGTGACAAAAAACAGGGACCAGTTTTTATGTCCACGCACCACGTCACAGTCTTCCGTCCATACTTTGACAACTTGGCTGTTTGTACCAGTTGCCATCAGAGGGGCATGCGCATGTGCCACCAGTGCACTGACACCCCCCTTGGAGTGCGCAGGCACTGACTTCATGGTGGCAGCTGCAGCTGCGTCGTAAGGGCTTGGACCTGTGCAGCTCAATTGCATGCCAATGTCAGCTAGTGACTAGTACGCAATGTGAAGTTGCTTGTCTATCAGAGCCAACACCACGAGCTGTTGTGCAGCGAGAACGATGATAATGCAATGAAACTAGAATGGAGGCAGGGCACTCAAATTTCAGGTACAGCATAATGTGAAAGGAAGAACGCATTTGGACAGAGCGCACGATAACACTGCAACCTCAAGGCGCGACAACACAGCAAAGAAGAGTGTGAAAGCAATTAAAAGCTACAAAGGTAGCAAGAAAGCGGCTCTCCTGAATCCCAAACATGTAATTATTTGATGGTCAAGCTCACCAAGTAGCGCACATTCCTTGATAGGTGTGGGGAGGAAATAACTGCCTACGTAATTCTTTAAAGCCCATGGACACACCTTGCTGCGTTGTGATACTGGCATCAGGTGAGGGTGAGCTAGCTGCGGAGGGCACGTTGGGCACCATACGCAGGTCCATCATGCGAAGCTCTCCACGCTCAGAGGCTGGTGACCAAAGAAAAGGCAGCATGGTTGAATTGGTGAAGGACAAAAGTCGAGGAGATCTTCTAATTAATGGAAAGATACTGGAGACCTTTTCCTTCTCGACACATTGGCCTCAATGCATTTGTCCTTGTTCCCACATGTCCTTACAGACAATGGGCTTGAAATAATGCAAATCAGCAATAGAGAGCTTAGCTTATACTTGCTTAAACAAACCTGCTGCTATAATGCTGGGCTTTCCAGCGGGCTCGACAGCCACGCCTGCTGCTGGCTGCCTAAATGGCTGCAGCACAATGGCCGGACCTGCGTTGCTTGTGCGCACGTCATAGAGCCTGCACACACAGAAGCGAGATTGGTGAGTTTGAGTGTCCAGTGTTGGGGGATTAGGCACAACAACTGGAAACTATACAATCAATGCATAGAATATACTTTTAAATAACTAGGGTTGGCCAGAACCATATATATACGGTGTATATACGGTATTTTTGGCAGAGAAATCACCAAATAAACGGTCATATACGGTTTATATATACGGTTTTGGCCAACCCTATAAATAGCGTGCTAGCTTCATCGCACTTAAAGCAGGACTGCAACCAAGCACAGTTCACGTTCATGCCTCTCCTCTTAGACTACCTCAACAGTCTAGTGCACCAGCATAAGTTCTGTACCATTCCATCCCGAGCCCACCTCTCTCCGTAAAGTTCACAAAGCATGCAATAACTATGCTGTACTGTTTCTTTTACATTTGATATTTACGCCTAACTATTTAAGATTGGTCCAAGGGTTCCGCCTTGCCCTCCACCACATCTTCCACGCTCCCCTGTGTGCCCCCTCCTGCACGTACCTCAAAGTTGCGTCAGAGCACGCTGCTACTAGCAGTGAGGGGTGCATGCATGAGTCCCTGCTGCCTGCACTGTAGGCCCCTAACAAAATGCGGTCCACACTCACAGGAGTGGATCCAGAAGTGGAAGTCCGGATCTGGGAAGTGAAAGCAAAACAAATATGCCATTGCACAATTGCTTGCAGGCGTGCAAACACAGAGTTGGAAGTTTGCAGGTCATTGCACTGTGGAATTGAATCTTCCTGGCAGGACGCAGCAGCTGCAGCACCAAACAAAATTCACACAGACAATGTTCAAGAGGCCTTCATAAACCCTGGCATGACAGCAACACATCAAACCCCTTGACTGTGTACAGCATCCCAGCTTAAGCAGCACGCATTCAATAAATGTCCCTTTGTTATGAAGAATGGATGTGTGAGGGTAGGTTAAGAGAGGTTGACAACAGGGCTAACAATTGCACACAAACTGAGACAGGCATGACAGGCAAAGTGAGGAAGTTGGGGATTACAGCTGATAGCAAAGGTTGATGTGCTTACCAGACTAGAGCAGACTTCTTGTGCCAAGTCCCAGCAGTACACCATATCTGGATGGCATCCGCCTGTTTGCAGAAGGTCACAGCAAGACATGTATGCAGCGTCACATGGAAATAACCGGAAGTGCTGGAGACACAAGCGCACAGCAAACGACCAAGAAAATCGCAGTTTAACAAGTGTATCGCACATCTAACACCAAACGCCTCCACGCTTGCAACTTGCAGAGTGTTTCAGTGCGTACAAACGAAAGAACATGTGAGAGGTTCGTCCACACCTGCAGCGTAAAGCTGTGAGCGTGCAGGGGCCCAAGCGTACGTAGTAGCCCTGCCTGTCTGGGGTGGCAAGTGGATGGTGGCGGACTGCAGGGCAGTGGCCATGCGCTGACAGCCTGCAGAGAGCGCGCAAAACATTTTGATAAGGTATTGAGAGCACATGATTGTAAACTGCAGGGCAGTGGCCATGCGCTGACAGCTCGCAGAGAGCATGCAATACATTTAATAAGGTATTGAGAGCACATGGTTTACAACTGCAGGGCAGTGGCCATGCGCTGACAGCCTGCAGAGAGCGCGCAAAACATTTTGATAAGGTATTAAGAGCACACAGTTGTAATTTTGAGGCAAGCGGATGGTGGCAGAATGAAAGGCAGTGGCTATGCACTGGCAACCTGCAGAGAGCATGGTTTTATTTTGCCACAGAAGAAAATGGATGGTGGCAGACTGTATGGCAGTGATCATGCGCTGGAAGCCTGCAGATATTGTGTGAGGCCTAATTACTAAGATACCAAACCTTTGTTGACCAGAGCTATTGATTTGTACACCAACATGTCAATCTTATGGTGTTGGGGGGGGGGGTTAAGGGCGGGGTAAGGTCTGGAAACTAGAAGGGGCACCATAGATTCTCGGGGCCATTTTGGAAAAATGTGTTGCCAGAACGTTATAAATCTCCATTAAATTTCCACTTTTTGGCAAATGTTTTGGCTGGAACTATTTTGATGCAAGAACGTGTGCATGCCAATTTCCTGCACCTCTTCAGGTGTTAACTATGCATGTATGTTGGTGCTGAATTTCAAAGTAACCCAGTAACTTTGTTACTTTAAAACGGGGGCCAGGAAGGGGGGGGGTGGAGGAGGGAACCAAAATCTACGTGTGTGCCAGGATTTGTTTTAATCTCAGTTAGGACTCTGGCATAGCTTAGAGAATCTACAATAGCATAGCTTTGAGAATCTACAATAGCATAGCTTAACAAATTACAATACTAGCATAGCACAGAGAATCTACAATTATGAACGAGCATGAACAACCTGGATGCTAGAGCTATCGGCTATGCAAAATCAGCGCATAAAATATCACCAAGGCAAAGCAACAAATGCTCAGCCCCTCCCTTTCACCTGGAAGCGTGTAGTTGCGGTACACACGCACAGTCCCATCCCTGCATCCTGCCAGGAGCATGGGGCCGTCCGCCTCATTCAACTGCAAGAAGTACAGAAGGAAGACAAACAATGATGGAAAGAGCACACCACTGCAATTGTGAGTAGAAAAGTGTTTGGTTGAAACGAGTGTGTTACAATATAGGTACTGGAACACCACTGCAATTGTGAGTAGAAAGGTGTTTGGTTGAAACGAGTGTGTTACAACCAGGGATGGATCATACGGCGTAGGCGTATTATACGTCGTATCGTATTTATCACGTATATATCCGTATTTTTCGAATTGCTCCGTATAATACGATTTTGGGCACTTAACGAAATTTGCAGCCACAAGCCCCCCAAAGCACCCCAGAAGCACTCACAGGCCCTCAAGAGCCCCACAGAGGCACTTCCAAGCCCTCTAGAGCCCCCAGAGGAACTCCCAGCCCCTCAGAACGTAGCATGATCACTGGCTCATTGCTACCACAACCCAGAAGGTGGTGCCTGTAGCGTAGATGAATTGTGCAACAGCTGCATCCACACAAGCCTTGGTCACTGCCCTCTTGCTGCAGGTGTCCAATGACTGTGTAGATGCTGCTGCTGATGTGCTTGCTGTAGTCCTGTGCAGGTGCCACTCTTTTCCTGCATGCTCCTCCCTCTGAGCGCTAGCGTCGGCAATTTCTCCCATTGCTAGCGAGCGCTGCGTCTACGCCCTGAGGATTCCTGCCGGGTCAGCTTTGCATGCTGCTACACCTACGCTGGGATTCTGCCTCATGAAGTGCTCGCGGATGCGGGGGACACCGCTGCTGAAATCTCGGATTGCTGGCATCTGGCATCTGGCATCTGGCATCTCGTAAATCTGCCCCTTCTGTCCCATAACAACAACACGATGCCACTCAGGGTCGTTTCCAGGAGGCATTAAAATGTTCTGGAGGCTGGGGGACAATTCGTGGTGGTTGGAGGGTGGTTGGTGCAAGCCCAGGGTACCCCCGAAATAGCAAAAATACGTTTGCGTATTATACGCGTATGTCGTATTAATGGCGTATTAATCCGTATGGAACGTCTCAAAAGTCCGTATGACCCATCCCTGGTTACAACATATGTACAGGGAATTCAAACTTATTGTACAGACAGTCAACGCAGAAAATAATGCACATACAATTATAGACACCAACCTGCTGCAGGAAGGTCACATGGGAAGTCGTCTGCCGAGGGTCGTTTACGGTTGTACCTGTAAGGAATGCGCAACAAGCAGAATGCTTAACTGTATGGGTATGCTGCTTATGCAAAGAGAGACTCACAATTCAGAAAGATATAATGAAATGGTTGAATGGGTCGAATGTACTCAGCCGCAGGAGCGGCAAAGCTTCATACATCAATGAGCCTGTCAATGTGATCTGTCTTTGGTGTACCCTTGCACATATACCACATGTGCACTTACGGAGCAAAAGCATCCCAATCCGCAGTGCACTTACCAGAGGTGACGTGGAATGCATTTGCTAGGGTGGAGTCTTGGAAGTTGGCGACCTTGATGAAGCCCCGTGTATCGGCACAAATCAGCAGCGGGTGGTAAGGATGGAAGGCCAGTGCTGTGATGCCGTCCACCGAATTGTTTTCTACGCTATAAACCTGTGTAGACAATATTGTTATCAATACACAGCATTATTTCTATGCTGTACACCTGTGTAGACAGTATTGTTTTCAATAGACAGTATGTTAATATGCTGAACACCTATGTAGACAACTGAGTGCAGCAATAGTGCAAAGATGTCTTGAAAAGTGATGTCGCAGAGCGTCCGTTTACCAAAATACTTCCCCAATGCGGTGCACCTGTATGAACAGCTGAGAACAGCAGAGGTGTGAATGTGTTTTGAAGCATGATGGCAACGAGCGTTTTGATAAGAAGGTCGGCACAAGTGGACAGGGAAGGTGTTGCGACGATCTTTAGAGATACGGCAAGGTAGGAGTTGAGGACAACTTAAAACACAGCCTCACGAGTTAAACACATACACCCATGAGCCACAAAGATGAGCAGACGACTGCCTTCAGCATTCTGCTCAAGCTAATTAGCACCCAACTACTATATAATTACTAAAAATTGTCTTTAACTTGTGCTCTGGTACCAAACAATTATATAGCTAACCAATTAGTGGTTGCATAATGTTCATCTTGAGCAAATTGCTGAAGGTAGGTAACTGCTATGCGATTACTATTAATTCTCAGAAAGTGCAGTGCTCACACAAGAACCTTGCATTCTACATCTTTTTACAGAAGTTGATACTGATGATTTAATAAAAACGCACCTCTCGGGTAAATTGGTGATTGGGGATTAAGTTAGCTCAGCTCGAAAATACCACAACCAACTTATTTTTTCTGTTACCACACCTGCTCTCTAAGCTTGGGCACTGTGACGTGGTGGCTGTGCGCAATGGAAGCCTCAATCTCACGCACACGAAACGCACGGCGTCCAGGATCCACAGGGCCTGTCCAAGGTGTGGCGTTAGAGCCCTGTTGGCAAGGTAGTGGACAGATGGAAAAGAGGAAATTGTAGAGACAGAAACCAGTCTCAACACGTGGGAGATGCAGTTGGCACAGACAAGTTGAGACATGAGAGGTGAGCTGGCAAGAAAGTCGGCTGACTGAAGCACGTGAACAGTGTTTTGCCTTAACAATGCCAATGAGCAAGAGGCTGTGGTAGCATTGAACTCACTTGAAGGAGGCATAAATTGTGCGGCTTTGCAACGTTAAGTGTGCATGCCTCATGTTGCATCAATTCCAACAAAGCACAAGACCGGATGCCACTAACTTGCTTTCGCACAACCTACGAGTTGTGCTTACAACTTACGCTCTGGGCGCGTGCCTGGAACCGAAAAAGAACACACATTTCCGTGTAAGCTAGCACGCTTGGCATGGGGCATGACAAAACGCTCACACCTCGCCCTCCTTCCAAGCACTGGCCATGGGTTCTAGGAGCGGCCGTGAAAAGGCGTCGCTGCTCATGTTATAGATCAAAGACTGAGGCAGGGTCACTGTCTGGGGTGGAGGCGGCTGGAGCGGTTGGACGTGGAAGCTACGTGGATCTGTGCGAGGAGCACGGACACAGAAATACGAGCAAAAAAGTGTTATTAATAAGAAATGTGTGCAGCTGGTGAACCCACCCACAGGCATTGCTGCTACTATCATGGCTGCCTACGATTGCTCTGATGCTTCTGCACATGTAGTCAAACTGCACACATCTTGCGTGCAAATAGCTAGAAACAGAGATTCAATTATTAATTATTATTCAAGTTATTTCTCATTATTATTAATTCAGGTTATTATTTATTTTTGTTTAACCATGGAGAGTGGTTGTCCTTCACTCCCCACGGGCAGGGACATGTATGTGTCTTCCAGTTTAAGGTCACCTGTCAAACAATGTGCAGGTTAACCACAGCAGCCCGCAGCCGCAAGCGTACCTCTGCCAGCGCCGCTGCTGCCCAGCGGTTTCAGGAGGTAAGGGTGGCGTGAAAATGCATTGAGGTTGAGCGCACTACCGGGTCGAGTTGGACTGGGGGGACAGCTGCTGCTGGGAGTGCTGAGCAGGCTCATACCACTCCCGACCTGGTCAGCAACAGCACGACGCAGCACGTGTTTATACACATGCAGAGGAAAGCTGGGAGTAATGAGTTGAACCTGACAGGAAGCATTTTTTTTCCCAATGTTTAAGTATTAGAATTCACATGTTCCTAACATCTTGCGCCAATTGCTAATGTATTGACTAGCAATTCGGTGATCTGGGTGTGATGTAAGAAACAGAGCCACCTATGTACGTTTATTTGCAGCCAAGCGCAGTTGTTTTAAATCCCTGTCTCTGGGTGGACAAAAACTGGGCCTGTTTGAGAAAGCGTTGCTGGGGGTCATTAAAATCCACGACACACACAAGTAGCTGGTGTTATGCAATAAGCAAACACCTAAATCATGCCTCAACAGCGCCTGCGCACTTCTTAACAGCAATTGCAATGCTGCTTGCAGAAATCCCGATGTGGCAGCGTCAAAACATTGATTAATCAACAGAAGCGCCCCCTGCAGAAATATCAGCCGTCTTACCCCTGAAGTGGCAGCATTGCCAGCCGCAGGTAAGGAGCTCTCTCCATGCCCACCACTGCCCCCTGCTGTACCACTGCCAGTGCTTGCGGCAGTGCCAGGTGCAACTGAGCGTGCTCCCCACCCGCGTGGGTGCAGGACTTTTTGCTTGAGTGTGCCTGCAAGGCAAGGAGAGGAAACAGTCAGGGGATGCTGGGTGTCAGCAGAATGCAGGAGGAACTGTGAGTCGTGCCTTGAATGGGAGTAAGGCTTCGTAGCTAGTTAACAGTACGGAGGATATAAGGACGATTTCAGTTTGTCAAGTAAGCGCCTGATAAAGCGCATACAGGCAGCTCAAGTGTAGGATGCGAGGGTGGAGTGCCAGGAACACAACTTCCGTTGCCCTTGCTTTGGGGAGAGGACTGCACAAAATGCACAAGAAACTGCAAGCAATGACAAAGCACTCTCTTCTCTGTGACACAGTTATACTAACAAAGATCCCAAAAGCACTCTCTTCTCTGTGACACAGTTATACAAACAAAGATCCCAAAAGCACTCTCTTCTCTGTAACACAGTTATACAAACAAAGATCCCAAAAGCACTCTCTTCTCTGTGACACAGTTATACAAACAAAGATCCCAAAAGCACTCTCTTCTCTGTGACACAGTTATACAAACAAAGATCCCAAAAGCACTC
>Ga0307948_1003580_pt1 | contig 11463 bp, 10 predicted proteins | sample OrgLakmetagen280_FD_201824 | JGI IMG/M metagenome (GOLD analysis project Ga0307948, IMG submission 201824) | Saline water microbial communities from Organic Lake, Antarctica - #280 | ecosystem: Environmental > Aquatic > Non-marine Saline and Alkaline > Saline | place: Antarctica: Organic Lake...
CATTGATGAGGGCCATCAGCACATCACGCGCACTGCACCCACGTTGATGAGGGCTATCAGCACAACACGTGCACTTCACTCACATTGATGAGGGCCATCAGCACATCACGCGCAGCATGGCGCGCCTCTTGTTCTGAGCACTCCATGCGGCCTGTCATGGCACAAGCCAGCTGTTCGTAGCTGCAAAAGCAGCGTGGGCAACAAACGAGACTTGCATCAGTTCATCAAGCCAGCTGTTCATAGCTGCAAAAGCAGCATGGGCAACATAGGAGCCTTGCATCAGTTGCTTGGAATGCTCAATCTGAGTGACGGCATCAAGCAATGAATTGACGTGAGCAAGGTGACCGTAGCTGCAAGAAAAGCGTGGGCAACAAAGGAGCCTTGCATCGTGGACAACGAAGGAGCCTTGCAGCGTGGGCAACAAAGGAGCCTTGCAGTGTGGACAACAAAGGAGCCTTGCAGCGTGGGCAGCAAAGGAGCTTTGCATCAGTTGATTGGGAAGCTCAATCTGAGTGACGGCATCAGGCAATGAATTGACACAAGCCAGCTGTGTGTAGCTGCTAAAGCAGCGTGGGTAACAAAGGAGCCTTGCAGCGTGGGCAACAAAGGAGCCTTGCAGCGTGGGCAACAAAGGAGCCTTGCAGTGTGGACAACAAAGGAGCCTTGCAGCGTGGGCAGCAAAGGAGCTTTGCATCAGTTGATTGGGAAGCTCAATCTGAGTGACGGCATCAGGCGATGAATTGACACAAGCCAGCTGTTTGTAGCTGCAAAAGCAGCATGGGCAACAAAGGAGCCTTGCAGCGTGGGCAACAAAGGAGCCTTGCATCAGTTGCTTGGGAAGCTCAATTTGAGTGACGGCATCAAGCAATGAATTGACATTAGCCAGCTGTGTGTAGCTGCAAAAGCAGCGTGGGCAACAAAGGAGCCTTGCATCGTGGACAACGAAGGAGCCTTGCAACGTGGGCAACAAAGGAGCCTTGCATCGTGGGCAAAAAAGGAGCCTTGCATCGTGGGTAACAAAGGAGCCTTGCAGCGTGGACAACAAAGGAGCCTTGCATCAGTTGCTTGGGAAGCTCAATTTGAGTGACGGCATCAAGCAATGAATTGACATTAGCCAGCTGTTTGCAGCTGCAAAAGCAGTGTGGGCAGCAAAGGAGCCTTGCATCGTGGACAACGAAGGAGTCTTGCAGCGTGGGCAACAAAGGAGCCTTGCATCAGTTGCTTGGGAAGCTCAATCTGAGTGACGGCACTAAGCGATGGATTGACACAAGCCAGGTGTTCGTAGCTGCAAGAAAAGCGTGGGCAACAAAGGAGCCTTGCAGTTTGGACAACAAAGGAGCCTTGCAGCGTGGGCAACAAAGGAGCCTTGCAGCGTGGATAACAAAGGAGCCTTGCATCAGTTGCTTGGGAAGCTCAATCTGAGTGAAGGCATCAAGCAATGAATTGACGCGGGCAAGCTGACCGTAGCTGCAAGAAAAGCGTGGGCAACAAAAAAGCCTTGCAGTGTGGACAACAAAGGAGCCTTGCAGCGTGGGCAACAAAGGAGCCTTGCAGTGTGGACAACAAAGGAGCCTTGCAGCGTGGGCTATTAAGGAGCTTTGCATCAGTTGCTTTGGAAGCTCAATCTGAGTGACGGCATCAAGCGATGAATTGACGCGGGCAAGCTGACCGTAGCTGCAAGAAAAGCGTGGGCAACAAAGGAGCCTTGCAGCGAGGGCAACAAAGGAGCCTTGCAACGTGGGCAACAAAGGAGCGTTGCAGTGTGGGCAACAAAGGAGCCTTGCAGCGTGGGCAACAAAGGAGCTTTGCATCAGTTGCTTGGGAAGCTCAATCTGAGTGACGGCATCAGGCAATGAATTGACACAAGCCAGCTGTTTGTAGCTGCAAGAAAAGCGTGGACAACAAAGGAGCCTTCAAATATCTGCTTGAGGGAAACGTTGAGACATCGAGTTATCAACAGTGCTTTCACAAGTGGACGGTGCAGGCAAAAGCTGCTCAGAGCTGTGAGGTGTTTCATGAGGACATGCTTGGTAATCCCAAAGCAAGCAGAGCAAAGCAAGCATGGGTTGCCCAGAACCGTACATATATACACTGTATACAACTGCATAATTTGTGATTTCCCTGCCAGAAAATATATATACTCCGCATACATGCGGTTTTGGCCAACCGACCCTAAATACAATGGATATGGCAAGCTGATCGCAGCTGCAAGTGTGTAGGCAAGAGGCAATGCACCTGACAGGTAACTGTCCATTGACGTCCCTCTGAAACAGACAAGCAGACCTTTTAAATCAGAATGACCTAGCCACTTGGACGAAATACTCTAAGTTGCAAGCTACCAGACCCTCCTGCGCTCAAACCCTGCTGCGCTCAAACTCTGCGCTCAAACTCTGCGCTCAAACTCTGCGCTCAAACTCTGCTCTGCTCAAACTCTGCGCTCAAACTCTGCTCTGCTCAAACTCTGCGCTCAAACTCTGCGCTCAAACTCTGCGCTCAAACCCTGCTGTGCTCAAACCCTCCTGCGCTCAAACCCTCCTGCGCAATTGTTATCAAACCCTCCTGCGCTCGACGCAATTGCTGTCACCTCCACAAGTGTGTTCAGATGGGCAGCAAAAGTCCACAAGTGTGTTTAGATGGGCAGCAAAAGTCCACAAGTGTGGTCAGATGGGCAGCAAAAGTCCACAAGTGTGTTGAAATGGGCAGCAAAAGTCCACAAGTGTGTTCAGATGGGCAGCAAAAGTCCACAAGTGTGTTCAAATGGGCAGCAAAAGTTCACAAGTGTGTTCAGATGAGCAGCAAAAGTCCACAAGTGTGGTCAGATGGGCAGCAAAACAGACTATCCAACAGAGTGTCTAGAACTGAACAACTCATCAAGGGACTCACTGATACCCTCGTGCTCAAGCAGGAGCCCAGAGAGCAGAGCATCAAACTTCTCTATTCATTAAGGCTTGCACGAAATGCAACGGGGGCTCGCACAAGACTCACGTGATGCGCCCATGCTCAAGCAGGAGCCCAGAGAGCAGATCATCAAACCTCTCTATTCATTAAGGCTTGCACGAAATGCAACGGGGGCTCGCACAAGACTCACGTGATGCGTCCATGCTCAAGCAGGAGCCCAGAGAGCAGAGCATCAAACCTCTCTATTCATTAAGGCTTGCACGAAATGCAACGGGGGCTCACAAGACTCACGTGATGCGTCCATGCTCAAGCAGGAGCTCCCCCACTTGCTCAGCCCGCACGCCCTGCTCCTCTCTTAAATGCAATAAAATGCGGGGCCGCCTGCGCAAAGCAAACAAACCATAATTGCAGGTTTCGGTCCCTTTTTTACTTGGTTTGTTCTGAGGTTTACCTCGTTCTCATAGGTTGAGCGGCCATCCCAGGTTGAATGCCTTTGTAATCCAAACTAAACAAAATGCAAGACGCTGGAAGGTGTTTCGAGGGGTTGCTCTAAACCTCATATGTACCTGCATTTGTGCTTTGTCAGTGTGCGTATTTCCTTCATCAGCAGTGCATCTTGCTCCTACTTTGAACTTCTGAGCTTTTGGTTTTTTAATGTGGCTGGCCGAGACCAGTCAGTAGCCAATCAGCCGAACACCTAGGCTTAAGGTCACCCCTCACCATTGTAACCAAAACCATAGGAATGAGACGCTGGAAGGCATTACATGGGTCTGCTCTAGACCTGGTGTCAAAGCCTTGCTCTTGTGCACCTTTGTAGATAGGGTTGGCCAACACCATATATATACGGCGTATATACGGTAACTTTGCCAGGGAAATCACCAATATACGATCTTACGATCATAAGACATACTCATAGGGTTGGCCCAAACCATATACATACGGTGTATGTACGGTAACTCTGGCAGGAAAATTACCAAATATATGGTCATGTACGGTGCTATATATGGTTCTGGTCAACCCTAATTACAGAGCTTCCATACACCAGAGCGGCAACTGAGCAAGTGCCCAAATACCATCCTTTTTAACATTTAAAGGGCAACTAGACACAAGCAACTACATGAAATTGGAACCAACAAAGCTTAAAACAAAAAACTGACGTTAGGGTTGGCCAGAAATATAAATGGGATTTCTGTGTACGTATATATACATAAACCGTATGCATGCATACTTTTTCTCACAAATAATCGTAAAGGGGGGGGGCCACATTGTAGCTCTTGGATAGCTCTGATCGTGTAACCCATTTATACTAAACAAGAAATGAAAGGATGGGGAGGCATGCTTACCCAAAAAGACCAAAGCCCATACATGCACGCATCCCCTGCCACTGTAACATTAAGTTTAAATTATGCACGGAACTACTACCCCTCTGCTTCCCCCACACCATTATATGACCGCATTTGTATATGCGCGTGTGTGTGTGGAAAATTTGTACCTTAAAAGCGTGTATGCGTGTAGAGCGTGCGAAAAATGTGTACCTTAAAAGCGTGTATCCGTGTAGAGCGTGCGTGCGTATGCATGTGCATATGCGCACGTGGTGGGGCTCATGCATGCACACGTGTGCGTGCGTGCACATGTGTGTATGCATGTGCACTTGCATGTACATTTGTGTATTTGCGTGTGCATCTGCACACAAGTACGTTTATGTGCGTATGCATGTGTATGCATGTGCGCACGTTCGGGGGTGCGTGCATGCACGAGTGTGTGAGTGTACGTGTGCCGTCTTTGCTCTTGCATCATCTCCCACCCCGTAGCTCTGTGCGGGAGAAGATCTTGAGGCAGAAGTCGTCAAGGTCCTGAGGAGCCAGTTTACTGCTGATCGTCGCCCTTTCGTTAGGTTCAGTGAGCACGCCTGAACTCGCAACGTGCAGCTTTATTCAAACTCTGCTTTCATCTTGGCTGATTGCCTTTACCTTACATCTATCTCCCTTTAGACATCTTAAGACTCAGCTTAGCCGGCTGAGACCAGTCCGTCTTTTCCCCTTTGCTCTATTTTGCAACATAACTTAGCACTGGCTGCGACTCAATTTTATATGTATTCTAGTGTGGCTGAGACCAGCTTAAAAGCCTACCACCCTCACAAACGATATGACTGCCGGTTACCCCCTTTGTAAACCCTTTGCTGCTCCTTCCACTTGGCTGCTGTCGTGCTTCTCCCCCTGCTGGAGCAGTGAACTCAGCAATGCCTGCCCCCCTCCTTGACGCGTGCAGACCTCATAACTATTCTGTACAATCGCAGGCTTTAGGTCCCTCCAATACTCTGCCCTCCCTGTCCGTTATATCTCCATCACCTCCGACGCCCTGGAGGGTTGCACCCACTTGCCCCTATATGTGGGGTAGGCTTCATGCCTGCAGGCCAGCGCTCATCTTCGTACTCAAGCTCTGCTTCATGCCTGCAGCCCAGCGCTCATCTTTGGACTCAAGCTCTGCTTGATGCCTGCAGGCCAGCGCTCTTCTTCGTACTCAAGCTCTGCTTGTTGCCTGCAGGCCAGCGCTCATCTTTGTACTTGAGCTCTGCTGCTTCTAATGCACCTGCTTCTAAACCCCTTGCGTTCGAACTGGCTGTTGCTGTTTAATAACATGAGGAGTTGGAATATGGACATGAATTAAAATAAAGTGAGAACAAACAAAATTGCTTGAAAAAAGGGGCTGGACGGTCGCGTTTGACCACTCATTCAGGTTGTACATATTATGTACACACATATATAATTACACACATATACATATATACGTACATCTGGCTAAAACTCAAATAAGGTCATCCGGATACAAACGTATATATACACACATATACATAGGGTTGCCCAGAACCATATATATACGGTGAATATACGTTATTTTTGGCAGGCAAATCCCGAAAAATACGGTCATATACGGTGTATATATACGGTTCTGGCCAACCATATATATATACGTAAACTGTGTAAATTTACACACACAGTCCTGGTTAACCCTACTGACGTTATAAGCTACCAGAGCATGTGCTCAGGTTTTGTTCGGTTGCTCTGTGCATAAATTGACAGGACACAATCGCACATGTAGGGCACATATATATGTAGGTGCTTTCCGTAGAAAATAGCATATGAATTTGCAAATCTCGCCAACCACTAGGTGTTTTTCCTTTTGCAATGATCTTTAGCTATTGTAACACCTCTCAAGCACAATATATGGTGAGCTGCTATGAAGATATGGCAGCATGCAGTGCAAATCACGCCACAGCAAATGCAGTGCAAATCACGCCACAGCAAATGCAGTGCAAATCACGCCACAGCAAATGCAGAGCAAATCACGCCACAGCAAATGCAGTGCAAATCACGCCACAGCAAATGCAGTGCAAATCACGCCACAGCAAATGCAGTGGAAATCACGCCACAGCAAATGCAGCACGAGCGCCCAAAATCCGGCAAGCTCCAAACTTTACACCCACAGACAGCAAACAGGGATTTATAATATGTATAAATGGAGCCAATTAAGCCGCACGTGAGTCAGAAGCATATTAAAACATGCCTATTTTGGGCCTCAGTGCCCCCCTTTGCCGATATACCTTTGGTATTTGAAAAAGCGAAACATTATACTTCAGTGCAACATTTTCAGCGCCGCCTGTGTGTCTAACCCACACCCACACCCACACCCACACCCACAACCACACCCACACCCACACCTACCCACCCAGCGCCGCGTTCAAACCAGGACCATGACACGCGTTTCAACCAGGAACATGACACGCGTTTCAACCAGGATTATGACACGCGTTCAAATTAGGACCATGACGCGCGTTCAAACCAGGACCATGACACGCTTGCAAACAAGGATCATGACACGCGTTCAAAACCAGGACCATGACACGCGTTCAAAACCAGGACCATGACACGCGTTCAAACCAGGACCATGACACGCTAAAGGCAATATGTACGGTAGGTCGCTCTTAAGCAGCCAAGCATTCCATTTTTTGAATCGTCATAGGCGTGGATGATGATTCACAGACCTGAGTGCTCTCCATCTAGCTCAAACGGATTGCTGCAGTGCTGGTGCTGAAGACAGAACCATGTCCTCTCTAACAAGCAATGTTCTCAAGTTTTACCTTGGACTACCCTCCCCCCCGACCTGCTCCTCGCTCGCTCGCATGCACAACTATAAGTGCTCGTGCAAGCTTTCCTGCAAGCTAGGCAATAGGCGCTCGACACGATATGCCTTATTACAGCACGAGCCCTCATTGTGAGGAATTTTGTTTCACCCCTCCCCATCCCCTTCGTGCAGCCAGCGTACTCAACTAAGCGCACCGCGTACGCTCATCACTCAAGATATGCTCTTACGATATGCGCATCAAAGTGCTCAAAGGCATGCTCATTGGACTTAGCACACAGTTGTGAGGAACGGGCGTGGCGAAGGCTTCAGGGATAATGCTATCTGCCGCATTTAGAGGTTCATCCTCAACCTTACAAATGAACACCTCCTCCTAAGTCATGTACTGCAGTCGGCCTTGCAAACTGAAGTCTGTCTATTGCCTCGGCAGAGATAGTGCCACCTGCCCGCACCGACCACCCTAACTGCTTCACACCCAGCCCATGTAGTAGGTACCCAATAACACTTCACCTGATGATCTGCAGCATGACGTCCGTGTTTGCCTCGTACACAGCCACAGGGGGCCTGGCCCCCCTCGTGCCCTCCTCATCCCTGTGCGTGTACGCGGACACGTAGTTGTGCTGCACCGTGAGCAGCAGTGCCTGCTTGACTTGCGTGCTGGGCAGCTCGCAGCCCTTGATAATGTCCGGCAGCGACTGGAGTCCCCGCCCTACGAGCTGGCGACATACCCTCTGCACATTTTGAGCAATTTGGTGAATTTCCGTGCTGAATGTGTCGTTTACAAAAACTGAGCCCTTCACACACATGGTTGGAATGAATGGAAACATGCATTTCCATTACCTCTGCTATTTCCCCGTGGTGACCCTTGATGAGCTGGCAAGCCAGCCTGCATGCCCACTGAGACTTGGTGCCTGCTTGCTCAGAAAGCATGGGGTGCAGGTCCTGCAGGCACCACCTCCTCTCTGCTCAGTGCCCCAGCCTTCTTCACTCCACTTCACTTCACTTCACCGTCAGCGCTATATGGATAAAGAAGGCGCTATATGGATAAAGAAGGTACAAGAAGGGCCACAGGAGCCTTTGCCCTTTTATTTCTCGGATTTGTTGAAAAAGGGGTACAAAAGAAATGGAAACAATATAAAACCAACTATAAAGCACAAGGTATTTGGCAAGGGCAATCAACGGACATCAATTTAACTGGAAGTAGAGTTTCTGAGCTGTGTTTCAAACTGCAACCCACATTTATGGCGGTTCACATTTACCCTTCAAAAATTTGCAACGTGTCCCATGACCATGTGGATCTCAAGGGGTATCTTTCAACTCGGAGCGATTCAGTACACAAACTGAGTGAAAAATAGTGGATTTCTTCATTTCACGGTTAAAGGTTCAAAGGACTTCGTCAATTCAGAAACAACCCCTAAGTTAACTGATAGTCAATAGAATAAAAATACACTTTTATCATAATACCTCTCCACTCACAGTAGGAGTTTTATTACCTCGGGAGTTTTAAGCTCAGCTTTGACCGGAAGCTTGGAAAAGCCTGAAACCAAACTAAAAAGGATTATGAGAAAAGGGGCTAGGCACTCTGCTACAAAAGAGGCAACACCAGACACATCTGGTAAGAAAAGAAAAGAAATGACTCCGCTGGTAGCGATGACACAGCCAGCATGATTAAGGGAGGGGGTTACTTAGGTGCCCGCACCAGGCAACCAGACTCATCTGGTTATTTCAGAAAGGTCCTCACACAAGTCGGGCCAGCATCCTTATACTGATGAGGTGGGAAGACAAGCTGTTGCTGTGTGCGAGGCTGACATGTTCACGCGGACAGCCCATCAAAATTTGTTCCTCATCCTAAAGAGTGTGCCAGTCACAATTGTCACAGATTTTGAGATGAAAGGCCTTCTGTTCCTGTCACAATTGTCACGCCCAATCGTTGGCAGCGACAAATTGTGTGATAGAGCTGTTAGTTGGAAATATCTAAGCGAAGGAAATATCACGCTTAATCGTTGGCAGCGACAAATCGTGTGACAGAGCAGCAGTTAAGTTGATTGGTTGACAATTGAGAGTTTCTATATGTCTTGTTCAATAAGCTGGATGGCCAGTCTTATTTTTAACCTTCATCTTCTGGATTTGATAGTTTTGGTAATCAATTGTTAGTAGATGTGCTGAGTCTTATTTTTTGCAGGACGGTTATTTGATCTGACAAGGTAGATAGGTAGCACAGGCTTGTGATTGCTTATCCGGTCATCCCACCAGCCAGGAGCAATCCCCAAAGGTACACCAAATTGTGTGTGATAAGTCCTCATAAATCTACTGGAATGGTGATTATCTTGTGGTGTCAAATTGTCAAGCTCTCTCCAGCTCCCAATGATACGTTCGCATAAAGTGAGCTCGAACTGTTTTAGATGGATAGACTCGCGAAATCGTTTGGCATTCAAAAGTTGCTGAGACGCAGGGAAATCTTGGAGGGCATGCAGAACCTGATAAGTCCATGTATCACTTCTATTTGCAACAAGAAGATCAGCCCGCACAACTTTCTCATGAAGAGGATTGTTTGAAGAAAGTATACTGTTCCATCTGTGATGCATCTGAACCAATAGAAACAAAAATGGGCATCTGACCTGTTGCGCAGAGCACGCAGTCAGTATCGGTACCTTTCTTTGAACCAATAGAAACAAAAATGGGCATCTGACCTGTTGCGCAGAGCACGCAGTCAGTATCGGTACCTTTCTTTGAACCAATAGAAACAAAAATGGGCATCTGACCTGTTTCGCAGAGCACGCAGTCAGTATCGGTACCTTTCTTTGAACCAATAGAAACAAAAATGGGCATCTGACCTGTTGCGCAGAGCACGCAGTCAGTATCGGTGCCTTTCTTGACACCCAGTAGTCTTTTCAGGAAGCCAAGATAAAGGACATGATGTGTTGGGGTGTTTTTTAGGAATCATATGTCAGAGAAGAAGTGGCCCATACTTGACAACCGTATAGACCAGCTGCCAAGGCAAAGACCTGGAAAAGCCGTGGCATAGCATTTTCTGTTTTGATACCCTTGCTGCAATTCTGTTAACTCTGGCAACAATGGCAGACCTGCAGTTTTCCGCCATCTTCTCAGCAGCGGTGAGCATGATTCCATCACGAGTAAGAGTGATTTCAAGGTATTTGAATTCAGTGACAAGTTCCAGAGGTGTGCCGTCGTACGTGAAGGTGGGAATCGCAGAGTTAACCCTGCTGAAGCAGACCATGACTTTTGTTTTGTTAGTGTTCAGCTTGAGCCCTTTGAAACTCCCCTGGATACTAACTCCCCTGGATTTGACACCATTACTTTCTTTTTCATCAAATGTGCTTACGAGTGCCCAAGCAACATGGCAGAGGATTGGAGAATGTCAATAATGCCTTGACCCCCCATATTGCCCTTTTCAGACTGCTCATCAATAAGGCTCACATTTCCAGGTCTTTGAAAGAGGCCAAGCTGACTCCTATCCAAATAAATCAGTGTCGAGTCAGGAGAACTACAGAATGATCGCAGTGAATGGCACGCTGTACAGACTATATGCCAATCTGTTGCGCTACATTGTCCAAGACTGGTGTGGCCAAAACAACCTCGGGTTTGCGCATCAACTTGGTCTTCTTCGTCGCAAAGTACTTTGCCCAAGATTCCAGACACACAGTGCGGTTTTTACCCAGGCAGAAGCATACTGCAGCCTCTGCTTTTCATTCGGCACTTGAGGGATGCAGCCCAGAAACTGCAAAGGGAATCATCATGCATCAGTTACAAAAGGCCACAGTTGAAAATTGCGGTCGAAGTGGTTGAGAAGCGGCTGAAATCATGTACACGCACTGCGTTCATTGACTTCAAACTAGCATATGATTAGATTTTTCAAGACGATTGTGGGATTACTTAAAACACTGTCAGATGCCTCAACACCTTGCATTGTATCCATTGTATCCATCTCCATACATCCTTCAAGGCTTGTATCACGTGACGAGTACACGATGCTGGATGGAGGCAAACTTTAGCAAAGAGCAAATGTGCAACCATCTTTTGGTGTCAAGCAAAGGTGCCCCCTCTCCCCCCTGCTTTTTCAATCTACCTGAATGACGTCGACAGCCTGGCTGAAGGGGTGCAGGGCGCAATCATGGGTACTCCCAATTTTACAATGACCCAATGCCACCTGTGGCTGTATGCTGATGATGTGTGCATCCGACTTGTGGGGTTAAACAAGGTTGCCCCCTGTCTCCTCTGCTTTTTTCCCTTTATATTAACGATATTGATGACATTGCTGAGGGTGTATCAGGGGCTATAACCGGAACCGCGGGTGTGCACGTCTCACACATGTTGTATGCAGATGATCTGACTTTGCTGACTAATGAGCCCCGTGATATGCAAATCATGCTGAGTCGGTTGGCTGTGTATGCCAGGAATAAACAT
>Ga0307948_1003582_pt1 | contig 11456 bp, 16 predicted proteins | sample OrgLakmetagen280_FD_201824 | JGI IMG/M metagenome (GOLD analysis project Ga0307948, IMG submission 201824) | Saline water microbial communities from Organic Lake, Antarctica - #280 | ecosystem: Environmental > Aquatic > Non-marine Saline and Alkaline > Saline | place: Antarctica: Organic Lake...
ATGCAACAAGGCAGAATGGCAAATGCACTGTTAGACAAGATAGGAGATCAGGTACATGCAACAAGGCAGAATGGAAAATGCACTGTTAGACAAGATAGGAGATCAGGTACATGCAACAAGGCAGAATGGCAAATGCACTGTTAGACAAGATAGGAGATCAGGTACATGCAACAAGGCAGAATGGCAAATGCACTGTTAGACAAGATAGGAGATCAGGTACATGTGCAACAAGGCAGAATGGTGAATGCATTGTTAGACAAGATAGGAGATCAGGTACATGCTACAATCCACAGGTGCACCAATAAACAAACCAACCCAGGAAATTGCGTCTTCAACTGACTGGCAATCCTGATTTATTCAAGTGTAGTCTTGACAAAACAAACATATTATTTATTGCGGGCAGCTCTTGCGTAAAAGCTGTCAGGTTGAACCATTGCCACAGCAAGATTAACAAAACTGTACAGCCATACATGCACCCATGTACACAGCATGTACACCGTTCTGAATATGTAATGATGAGAGATCAAATGGCAGAACCTGCATATGCAGCTAGAACATACATTTGCATTTTTTCATCACACAAAGCACCTTGTCCACCCTACGTTCTCACCTTTAGCCACTTCAACTACTGCACTGGTTTGCAAGGGAGTCCCCTGCTGAATTGTGCCTGTGGCGATGCCTGTAAATGAGAGGAGTGCATGTGACAGAAGAGTTGCGAGTGAAAATTAACAAATGAAAACCATACAGGAGGTACAGCGTGGTGCTCTTGTCTATTCTAATAGCAGCATACGTTGAGCATTTGCCTATGTTATTTATCAATTTTTTACTTTCAGAATCCAGGTCACCTAACCCAAACCAGGAAAACTATTCGCAAAAATAAAACAAGCCACCCAGGCTTCCACGCATCGAAGCCTTACACAGATGTGTAGAATTTGTAAAACAGGAACCATAAGGTGAGAGGATGTGTCACACCTGTTATTGCGTCTGATATACCTGAGCTGCTGTGTAAAGGCTGCAATCACAAAAATGATGCAGCATTTCAGAAGAAAGTTCCAAGCCGCCTTACCCATACGTACGCGAACTCCGTTGAACAGTTCAGGAGGTCCTCTTCCTTTTACACGCAGTCGTAGCCGCTGGGCAATTTTGGTGGGGCCGTCAAGCTTTTCCCTCTCCACGTCCCTCTCTTGTATGCTTGAGCTCTCAGATCTCGTGTAAAAGGAGTCCATTCCTTTGCTGGTCTCGGTTAAGTTTTTGAGGTCGGCATCGTGCATGTTAACGTGCGACATGTCGTTTTGAGAAGGGAACTGAGGCTCCAACAAATCTGCAGATTTGTGAGTGATTGTAAATGTGTCAAAGCCCCTAAATTTGTCTCCAGAAACTTACATGCCCACGTTACTGCACTTTACCATGAGCACTTACGTCTGGAGTACTTGTCCTGGATGTTTGAAGATGACGCCCGCTCCATGTGCACGCCTGCTTTTTGCCTGCTGTTTAAGCTGTTGCTCAAGTTCAGAGAAGGAAAGGGGGGGTTCAAGGTTCCCGGGCTGTCCCTACCACTATTGGCACCGGAAGCAGCTCCCTTGTGGCGACGCTTGTCCATACTGGCCTGAGGTGACCACAGCAGCAGCACAGCACTTTTCTCAAACATGCATGCTTTTCTGCGAGTTTTATCTTCCGCATTGCAGGTGTTTCTTTCACCATGCTGCACCGTAGCAAGATGTTACATGTGCATCACTCACAGCGTTACTCTCACACACGCACACACACACACACACGCACACACAGACACACAGACACACACAGACACACACAGACACACACACACAAACGCACGCACGCACACACACACACACACACGCACACGCGCACACACACACACACACACACACAAACAAGTGCAAGTGGTGACAAAAACAACAGTCCCCTCAAGAGCGCTGATTGAGGAAACGAAGACATGCTGCCGGACGACATCAGAGGGCTTACTATTTTAAGTAAGTGGGTTTGAATCTGCAACCCTTTAGAGTCTGGCATGACAATGGTCACCAGGGCAGCTACCCATTCATTCACAACAAAGCAGAGCCAATTAGTATTGATCTGAGCATGCACTGAGGCGTCTTCCCAGGCAATGCACCTTTGGGAGAGCATGCTGAACCTAGATGGAGTTATGGGCTGGGGACCTGAAACTGTGCTGCCCCTGAAACAATTAGAAGACACATCAGGAGTGACAAACACTCAACCATTCACGCACTTTGAAGCGGCCATGGATGTTTGTGAGGTTTTGGAAGGAGCTCGACAAGAAACTGCCGCGTGGTGTACTGCTCTGATCTGGAGCGAATCCTGCAGACAATTGAGCAAGGAACAGGCTTGAGTGAGCAGGGGGCCCGTTTGTGTGTACAGTGAACAAAGCAAAAGAAATTTATGTGCTGAGTGCATGTACACACTTGGGGTCAATGATAAATGGATAAATGGACTATCTTGAATTATGCAAACCCAAGTTTTTCTCAGTTGTGTGTACCTTCAGTTGTAAAATTAAACAGGCCCTTCGGCCAGGCTTGATCGTTCAGTGCCAGTTGTGCCTGCAGATGCGGTTACAGAGTATTCTATTTATTATGAATGGACCAAAACCTCATTAAAGACTAGGTCAGACGCATGATAAGAGAGGTGCAAGGCAGTTGCGTATTCCCTTGCAATCAACACAGATCAACACAAATAAAAACCCAAACCCTGGAATTTGGTAAAATGATGTTATCTACTCACCGCAATGGCAAAGACGACTGCATCAAACGCCTCGTAGAAGACCTGCAGTTGAGATGTGCAGAAAAGAATCATGCATGACAGTGCTGCTGTAGATACAAAGGTCAAGACATAGGAATCACAATCCAATGCTCCTAAATGTTGTTCCTAAATAATGCTGAAGTTGCCTGAAAACACAAAAGCAACCTGAGTGTGCTAGTTAAGTCATCCCCTGGTCACAAGTCATAAGCCTATCAGACACATGCACCGTAACTGCAGTTTTACGCATCTCACAATACACAAAGTGTAAGCTCAGTTCACGTACTTACACACCACTCACACATACACAAAAATACACAGGCATCAATCTTGTCTCAAGGTCTGGGGGCTGTTGATTGTAGGGACTGTGGTGCCAGTGTCTACTCTATATTGACTGCTCCATATTGACTACTCAATATTTATCTCAGTAGACCAGCTTATAGTGCTCGACCTTGCTGCAACACCAAGCAATTCTTGCGGCCATATCAGAGAGCTGAAACATCAACGTCCTAAAAACGTCATACTTACGCAGGATAAGGAATCGCCTTCTTGCTCCAGGGTGAAGCCAAACGAATTCCTGCATGAAACGAAGGTCATTGCTCTATTCTTTGTGCTATGTGCGTCTCACTCTTTGAGCATGCACATGTATACAGGTCAACGGGACGCAGCCAAAAAAAACTACGCAGGCAGTGAAAACCACTCTCAACATGAACTTGGGTAGAGGAGCCATTTTGGTACCTGGTACCGTGAATCTCCTCCACAAAAAGAACAAGAAAAGGATCAATGATTTCAGAAAGGGTTGCAGGCTTGACCTGAAGCCGGTTTCTAATAAAAGTTAATAATAGTACTGGGAAGTGAGCGTCTGGAATGGACAGTCTCGGAAGCGTAGTTGACAGAGCAGACGGAACTTGTTATTTTTGTGACTGTTGGCCTTTCCTCATACATTGCAGCTGAGTCATAAGCAGAGGAATTTCACAGCATTAATCAATTAATGTCACCCCCAAACTTACCAGCGCGCCTTCCTAAGGACATTGTTGTGTATGGTCAAAGCCTTGGTCATTAGCTCGGGGCATCTAGTCATCAGCTCTGTAGAGTTGTATGACGTCATCAAATTAAGAAGAGTGGAAGGGTACGAGGCTTTTGGCATTTCAGAGGCAGGAGCAATCAATGTCAGCACTCGATTTTTGCACAGTGCACGCAATTTTCACTATCCACAGCAAGAATTCCTTTCAATGACTGATCATGAAGAATCATGCCAATTATTGTGGGGGAAGAGTTTTACAAGACCTGGTACCGAACTGGTTTCATAATTAATGAGGGGGGTTTCTTTGCATGCATAGTTTTATCTTTTTGTGCAAAATGCCTGGCTGCTGATTCCTACGACTAGGTCCTTACCTCAGTGGCCCCCATTCCTTAATTATTTCGGGGGCTGCTTTTCCAACTTGCTTGCTTGCAGCAGTAGCGCATTCTTTACATTTCTATTGTTAGGTACCTAGCTTCCTAGCCCGCTGATAGCATCAACCCAATTTTCCTTCCCCCTTTCAGCCTCCCGACTTCCTGTTTTGCTAGCAACACCAACCCACCACTATAGCCCTCCACATCAGTGGTGACAATGGTGACTGTCCCTTGCATTGGACGCCCCTTCACTCGCTTGCGCATGTTAATGACCTGCTGGATCAGAGTCGGCGTCCCCTGCAATTGTGCAAAGTTAGGTATTTTGCTATGGCAGAGCCGTCTGTGCCAACTGCATGTCGATCCGTTGTGTCACGTACTTTGCACTGGCTAAACTGTTTCTGAAGACAAGGCTTCGATTCCCAATGTAGCAGCGCGTTGTAAAAGGCATACTCAAGATGTAAGATTAGGACAAGTATTTCCTTTATTTATCTTTACATTGTGTGCCCTCAACTTAACGAGATTTGGGCAGTGTACCGTGTACTGACTTGGCCGAAAAGGCATGCGCCAATGGTTGGCACGCTATTATTTAAAATAGATGTCATTGTGTAGAAGCAAACACAATATATCAAAAGATGGTCAGTGGCATAGACCATCTCCTGCAAATCTGATCATCCAGATGCTTTGAGATAATCTGCCTAGGAAATACCGTCTTAGCTCCATGTATGCACATCTAAAGAACTGCCAACTTGTTGCGGCACTGCAAAACAACGCACCTGCCATGCTTTGTAGTAAAATGCAGCCAAGAAATAAACAAGGTCTCCAACTCTTACTTTTCAGCTGGTGCCGCTGCTTTCGTACCTTTTGTCCAAAGACGACTAAACAAAGGGTAATCGAGAGGATGCACACGAAAGCCACGATCACAGGAATGGCCCAAGGATATTTCTGCGCAGGGATCATTATGGAGCGTGGAACCAACACTGAAGGGTGATTGAGAGGATGCACTGTGAAGCAAAGTAGCAGGCAAAGTGCATCCTTCCGCATCTCCCATTACCGGGTAGAACACGTTTTGTAGACACTTTGTTTACAGTATGCAGGACACAAACTGCACGCTTATCTTCTTGTTTCGAATCATCTTACCTGCAGTTGAAAGGGGCCGCTTACCGTGGTGAACGCTTTGTCCTGTAATTTTTCCTTTAAGCAGAACTTGATAGGATACTCGAAAGAGCTCTCTTGATCGACCAAAGTGTAGCCCTGAAATACACACAAAGTGCAGCAATTGCAGCGCTTATGTTTATGTACATATGTTTGCTTGCCTACTACCAGCGCAAGGAGACTTCTGCCCACCTGCGTGCACACACACCCTTCGTACAGGAAGTAGTAGGGGTCAAGCGTCCATTGTACTTGCTCCAAGTTGCGTTCATCGGGAATTTGACGGCCCAATTTTGGAATTGGGCGCAGCATGGGGCACCTGTGTGCGTGAGTGATGAGTATTGCATTCGAACTCCTATCACGACACACAAACGGCACCAAAGGACACACAGCATCAGGAAGAAAACTGCCTTGTAGAAGGAAAGGGCTTTCAAGTTCCTGATGCTGTATCACACTTGCACAGAATATGGACCGCAAGCAGCAAATAACTCACAAGAGACCTTCTGAACCAGGTGCTTCCTGCATTGAGGTGTTGTCTGGCTTCAAAAAACTTGGAAGGCGAGGAGCACTGTAATTGACCTAGAAGTATACAGCGATTAAGGGTTGTTGCTTTAGGTGATGAGTTTACTAAAGAGGCTGCAGTGTGTGTGATGACCTTATAAATTGTGCTACACTGGCTTGTCCTGCAGCAAATTTAGTGTCATGTTACTCTAATCACGCAAATGATGTCGATCTTTTGTAATCGAATGTTTGGCTGGACACCCTCCCCACCACTGAGCGTGGCATTGTGACACTTTCAGTGCCGGAATTTGTTATATGTGAATCACAGGCATACGTTGTCTGGACCTGATTTCCCTGGCTTACTATACCCACTTAATCTCACCTTTGTGTACACAACAACCAGATTGTTCTGAGCAGAAGCATTGATGTCCACCTTGGACTCCTGCATGATGCAAACACAGGTCGAAATTGACGATGACATCCCATCAAGTAAAAAATACACCCACATCCTAAATATTTCAACTGGCGCTTGGGTGCTTCTAGAGCCTGGAATTGTTGGTGAGCCTGTATGAATGGCTCATCATTGTTTCAGCTTCATATGTTCAGATTGGTGATCATTGAGTTTTAACTTTGGTCTTGCACCATGGTGGCTTTCTGTCACGATAGGCAGAAGTGACATAGCCAACTTCAGGTCAAGCCTGCAACCCTCCTGATCCCCATTAAACCTTTTATTTTTCTTTTGGTGGAGTTATTTTACGGTAATTGACACCAAAGTGGCTATTTTCCTTATTTAATGAGGGGAATAATTTTTCACTGCCTGCGTAGTTTATCTTTTCTCCCCACTCCTCAACATATGTGCAAATGTGGAACAGGCACATAGAGTGACTCCCTTTCCTTGGGCAATGTAGAACATGTTCCTAAAGACACTTAGTAATGAAAAGCAGCCTCATCCATACTTCCTTTCCAAGAATAGAGTGGGGAGAATTTTAAGTCCAGACAGCTAGCAGTCAGTTTTCCTGTGCTTTTTGGCTTTCTCGTCTGTTAATCTTCTCCTCACGCGAATCATTTTTGACTTTTACAACGGGGAATGGAACCAGCTTCTTCCATTCTTCTTTTCCTTATTACAGACCTGCAATTCTGTCCCACAGCAGGAAAGCAGATTTCCAGATAGGTTCACTCTGCTGCGTCCTTGAGCCAGAAGGAGGTACTCGTTTGGAATCGGACCAACAAACCTAGAGAGGAGTCAAGATTTCGAGCGTGGTGGACAAATGCTGTGAATGTGCTCATCTCAATTGGAGCAGGTGAGTCAGAAGATATGCCTTAAAAAACTTAAAAAAGGTGCAGGGTTAAGCATGCACACAAGGTGTAAGCATGCACACAAGGTGTGGTTTAGGATTGTCAATATGGTGAGCATAAGGAATCTGATACTGATTTAAGTCAAGCATCTCAAGCAACTCAAGCAAACATTCTGCTTTTAATGATGCAAGGCAAACAGCACATCTCTCTCCTGGCATTCCATCCATGCAGCAACTCTGGGAGTCAAAACAAACGGAGCAGTACAAGCGGAGCCCAACAATTGCATCTGGGCTAGCTTTTAAAACTGCAAGCGAATAAGGATGAAATCACTCACAGATTTTCAGAGAGATCCAGGTCATAAATGGGCAGGTTGCCGAGCATAACATCCTGGCAACAAAGGGGTGGGGTGGGTATGGGGCAAAGGGAAGTGTTATTGGGTGGAATTATTGAAATTGCATGAGAAGGTTCTGCAAAAGTATATTGCGTGCAGAAAAGCAACGAAGTAGCTTAAAAGCAACTTACTTACCAGCGTGCCACGAAGAAAGTTGTTTCTCAAGTCCAGCTTCTGAAGCAGGCGCAGATTTTTGATCTTAAGGTCCTTAAGAGGACCGCCCAGCCTATGTGTTAGAGAAAGAGTTTGTCGGAATGCTTAGTTTCTGGTGTCATTACGTCAACCACTGTGCTTGGGTGTCATTGTTGAAAAAGAACCAGTCGGAAGTGCTGCAGACATCATCTGCTTTCTATCAATGAGTCCATCAGTGGTGACCCTTGGCATTTCTTACAATGAAAGAAGGTCAGGTTTGAAGAGAGGAGATGTCAGGTTTGAACACAAGAGAGGATGATCTTTGTCCAATGCTTACATAAGCTTACAGGCGTGCTGCATGTGCAAAGGATATCATTAAATGTGAATGCTTCAAACAAGGCAAAACAGGAAAAAGAGAACGGGGTTCTTAATGAACTATATTCAAGTGATAAGAAAGTTGCAGCCGGACGTGTTTGAACAAAGGACGACACACACACCTGCTGTTTGCAAGGGTTAGGACGTACAACAGCTTTGTGGAGCTTACAGCCAATTGAGTATTTCCATCATACTCGTCAAAAGCGTTGTTGTCAAGGCGGATAATGTTGAGCAGCTTGTTGTTGCGCACATTTGGCATAGGCCCCGAGAAACGGTTATCCTGGGGATGAGCAACGATGGTTGATAACAAGATGCTTCACTGGATGAATGGGGGGCTGCAATTGTCTTTGACGTATGGGTGGAGGAGTAAATGAGGAAAAGCATGTAATTGAAGTGGAAAGAGTAGGAAGCCAACTATTTTATGCACCTGAGTAATATTCAACTAATTACTCTCCAATTCATTTCTAAGCTGGTGCCATGATTCGTCGTGATACATTTCTGTACACATCTTCCGTTTCAACGCTTTAACTTACTAACACAGATGCAGCGTCATTCCCTGTACCAATTGCACTTTTGGTCGTTTACCTGTGCTTCAAGAGTCATGAGCGCTACACACTGGGATATATTAAGGTTGCCGATGAAGCGGTTGTTAGAAATTTTCAGTGCCCACAGGGAAGAATTGGCGCTTTGGCACAAGTCTGATGGGAATGGTCCCTCCTGAATGAATTAATGGTGTGCATGTGCGTTGTGTATGTTGTGTGTGTTGCGTGTGTTGCGTGTGTGTGTTGTGTTGTGTGTGTGTGCATGTGTGTTGTGTGTGTATGTTTGTGTAAGTGTGTGTGTATGTGCATGTGTGTATGTGTGTTGTGTGTGTTTGCGTGTGTCTTTGCAAGTATATAATTGTTTAATATGTATATGTGTTTGTATGTGTGTGCATATATGTATATATGTGTGTGAATATGTGTACAAGTGTGCATTATGTGTGCGTGTGAACGCACATGCAATTGATCAGAGAGGGATCTCTCAATTGAATGAGCACAATTACGAGCAGGGAATGACACTTATCCAGGAAGGCAACAAGCAGGGAATACCACATGCAATTCAAAGTTGTTGTCTGGGAGCTGGCCAAAGAGGTCTTTCTCAATTAAAAAGCGAGATGGAAAGTTACGCTTTCAAACATACTCAAGCAACTGCAAAAGATTTAAGGTTATTGGTCCCTGACCGCAACACCTGACAATGGCTAAATAATGTGCGATGCCTGGAACGAGAGTTAGCACTTGCTGCTTCGTATCCTTTTTCTTGCAAGGTCAAATGTACCATGCAGTTGCAGCAGTAGCAGCAGCATAGTTTCAGCAATAGCAGCTCCATAGCTGCATCAACGCACCAGGAAGTTGTCTGAAATTTGAAGAATTTTGAGGTTGGTGAGGCCTTGTAAGCTGTCATGCAGCTCGCCAGAGAGGCCTGCAGTGCAGTGGCAGGTTTTGTCGTGGCTACTTTTTTCCTGTGTCCTGTTTAATTCCACATGAGTCGTGACCTTTTATTGGTCAGTTATGACGTTTTTAAACCCATCTATAACAATACTTGTAACTTGCAACTTGCAACTTGGAACTTGCAACTAACTAGTTTAAAAGCAGGGTCATTCCAAAAAATCACCACTTGCCGTTGGACCCCAGGAGAAGGTACTCAAGCTTGCTCAACTCAGCAATTTTAGACGGGATTGCTCCACTCAGATCATTGGCATGCAAATCCAGAGTGACAAGCTCACATGAAGCAGCAGCTGAAGCCGGGAAGGAGTTTGACTGCAGTCGGGGCAGGGGTACCAAGTTGAAGGGAAAAGTCTAGCATGCAGGTTAAGAATTATAAACGACTTTCAGCTAGCCGAGTTGTCTTTCTTTCTTAGAGCGACCAGGCAAAAATACTGGTTGAAGTGTGCTACCAACATATGGATTCTGTGTCTGTGCACATGCATGGATGCCCAGTAGTACCTAAGACAGTAGCAACACAATTTTCAATGGCCCACTGTTGTGACTGTCTTATTAATGTATGTAGCCATCAGACATAGCAGCATGCAACCGCACGCACAAGCACGCACACTTACACGCACACGCACACTTGTACACACACATATTCACGTGCAAACACATTTTACATCAAGGGGCAAACACCCTAAACCCTAACTTAAAACTTGAACCACAAAAAATAAAACCAAGCACACACACGCATGCACATATGAATGCGCGCATACAAACACAGCCCACTCACCACCAGTCTGTTGTTTGGAAGCTCAATTTCAATGACAAAGCCGGGCGTACAGCCGCATGCATCACTCTGCGTTCCACCCGAGCAAACATGCGTGTCGCAACAGCGTATGCCGTACCAGCAACAGTGAGCCTACAGTCACAAATTGAAAGAGTGATATCAAGAAATAAAAAGACGAGGGCAACAAAAGCCTTGCCCAGCCCACGCAAGTTTTTATGCAAATGTCTAATGGGATCACACCGATGAAAAGGGTGAAATGTAATTTGGTGGCTTGATGAAACCTACTCATTGCAATTGCAAAGTTTTGTATATGGTTGTTTAAGACGTGGCCCCCAAAAAGCAAGTTGATACTTATAAGGCGTGGCAGAGCGGCGCAGGCCCTTAACGAAAAAAAAAGTTGACCTGTTGAAGTCAATTTGACAACGTAACGCTATGCAGCCTCCTCATGCCTTCTAGCACACATAACACTCACTGGCAGGCCATTGCATGGCGTATCTTCCATCCATCCTTGTCGCTGAGCCCAGCTTGTACCACCTGTCTTTTTGAAAAGGTCCTGCGGAATCAGGAGAGGCACATACTTATATATGCTGGTCATAATCCCTAAGCATTCCACACACGGACCCACCTCCAAGCTGAGTCTCTGAGCCTCAGAGGTGCATGGGGCACTCTGGATACAGGCCAATAAAAAGGTGCAGAAAAAGAGGAGCTGCCATTGCAGCGTGCTACCTGCAGCGAGCGTCATGTCACACAGTCTCCTGCCCATTCCCCTTCCTGCAACTTATGCAGGAGCAATATAGGCTGAAGCCTTTACTGATTACAACAATGCAACAGGACGATTCGATTCCTTGATGCTCAATCCAAAATCACGCTCGCCTACCTCGAGTAGAAGTGCCTGGGCACATCGAAGAAGCTACATCAAATGACATGCACAGCATCCGTCTGAATCTTTCCGTCTGCCAACTATGTGGCGAGTTTTCAACATCTTTTAAATGTAATTGTGAACATCATCAATTATTTCATTATTCTAGAGTTGGGAGCACCTGCATATGCTACACCACCTGCGTACAACTTGTTACATTATTGTCCTAAGGTATGCCCACACACCCACACACAAACACATACACACAAACACACACACACGCACGCACGCACGCACGCACACACACACACACACACACACACACAC